>Ga0123519_10004925_pt1 | contig 21440 bp, 16 predicted proteins | sample YelNatPaOPRAMG02_FD_87396 | JGI IMG/M metagenome (GOLD analysis project Ga0123519, IMG submission 87396) | Hot spring microbial communities from Yellowstone National Park - Yellowstone National Park OP-RAMG-02 (version 2) | ecosystem: Environmental > Aquatic > Thermal springs > Hot (42-90C) ...
CCAATTTTGTCATAGCACTCCACAAGCTTTGTCATTATCATGGCTAGGCTCCTAAGGCTTTCTTTATCTTCTCTGAGCCTTTCACTAGCTTAAGTCAGGGTCATCGACCCTCTTCCCACATTCTTTCTCGATTTTCTCTTCGAAGCTCATGTCAAGCACCTCCTCCTCAATTATCCTTTTCAGCTCCTCCCTCGCATTCGCCTTGCAAATTGAGCGAAGTTTTGCCTACTTTTTAGGTAGTGATGAACAGCTATTTCATTCGTTGGCATACGTTATTCTTTTATCGCTGTTAAAAAGACGATTGCCCATGAGGAACCGCTGGACCTACGTAATTGTGGGCTTCATCATAAATGTCTGCCTTGGTACCGTTTACTCTTGGAGCGTCTTTAGACCGCCCTTACACAAGCCACCATTTGGCTTGAGTCCAGCCGAATCGATCCTTCCATTCAGCATATTCCTCCTTTTCTTTGGCGTAATGTTCTCGCTCTCGGGCATCGCTGTGTCAAAGTTCGGTCCTAGGAGGCCAGCCCTTATCGGCGCGGTCTTGGTTGGCATAGGTTATCTCTTCTCAAGCTTGATCTCCTTTTCCCAAGGGCTTTCTTTACCGATCCTTTCGTTAGGTTTTGGTATCATGGCTGGAACCGGTTGCGCATTCGCATACAATCCGCCAATAGCCACCAGTGGCAGGTGGTTTCCGGACAAGAGGGGTCTTGCCTTGGGTTTGACCGTGATGGGCTTCGGGCTCTCTTCCCTTTTCACAGCTCCTTTGGTCTCTGCCCTAGTTAGTACGTTGGGGATATCGCAAACATTCGTCGCAATCGGCTTGGTCTTCCTTATTGCCCTACTTTTGCTAGGATCGGTACTAAAGTTTCCAGCCTCAGACTGGAAAGTCCCTGTAAAGGTCGAGAAGAGTTCTCAATCTTCCGAGCTTGACATCAGCACAATGGAGATGCTGAGGACGCCAACTTTCTACATCTCTTGGGTGATTTACCTCATAGGTGCAGGAGCGGGGCTCGCCATAATAGGTTACGCGAAGCAAATAGCTTTGGATGTTGCCCACCTTCCAGACAGCGTTGCAACTTTGGTCGTTTCCCTCCTTGCAGTCTCGAATGCTGTTGGAAGGCCCGCTTTCGGCAAGATCGTGGATTCCGTAGGACCAAAGAAGGCTCTGGCCTTGAATGTTATCCTGCAACTTCTCTCTCTCATTATCCTCATGCCTATGGCTTCGAACATTGCGTTTCTTCTTATCGGCATCGTGCTGCTTGGTTCGACATTCGGCGCTTACCTGGCCGTTATGCCCGCCCTGATATCTTACTTCTATGGTAATAAGAATCTCAGTCAAAATTATGGTATATGCTTCAGCGCATACGGAATTGGCGGCATAATCATGCCCATCGTCGTCTCAAGCCTGCTCGGCCAAGGACCGGTCTATACCATCGAGGACTACAAAAGGGCTTTCTATGTGATGGGAGGTCTGGTAGCCATTAGCCTCGTTCTATCCCTCTTCGTAAAGCCCGTTTTGAAAAAAGCTCCAAGGCGATGATGCTTTGCCTTGGGTTTTGGAAAATAATCCTAGTGCTCGATAGAACTCAAAGGGTGAAGAGTACAAGCTCCATGGCCAAATAAAATGGAGTGCAAGTAACCTTTATAATGAGATATTTTGCTTGCCTTGCCCCATGTCTCAATCGACAACTCTGCCATTTAATGAGCGATACGTCCCCTCGGTTGCGAGGTACAAAGCATTCTTGGAAGAGTCTCTGAAAGACATATCGGCATTCTGGGACAAGGCTGCAAAGGAGCTACCTTGGTACAAGGGTTGGGAAAAACCCCTTGACTGGAACATGCCATTTGCAAAGTGGTTTGTCGGAGGCAGAATAAATGTCAGCTACGTCTGCCTTGATTGGCAGATCCAGAACGGAAAGGGAGACAAAGTTGCGTATTACTGGGAAGGGGAAGATTACTCAAGGAGGACCTTGACATACAAAGAACTGTACAGAGAGGTGAATAGGCTAGCGCATACCCTCAAGGAGATGGGGCTTAAGAAAGGCGACAGGATTGCTATCTATCTTCCAATGATACCCGAGCTGCCGATAGCAATGCTCGCTGCTGCAAGGCTTGGGGTCATCTTCACCGTGATATTCTCCGGCTTCAGCGCAAAGGCTCTATCTGATAGGATTAACGACTCAAAGGCAAAGCTCCTGATAACGGCCGATGGAAGCCTCAGGAGGGGAAAGGTCGTGCAGCTGAAATCCATAGCGGACGAGGCTTTGGAGAGCAGTCAAAATGTCAAGAAGGTCATCGTTTTCAAGAGGCTTGATGGGAAGGTAAACATGGTGGAGGGAAGAGATGTTTGGTGGCACGATGTCCTTCCAAAGAACGATGTGTATGTTGAGCCGGAGAGGATGGAATCGAACGAAATCCTTTACCTGCTTTACACGAGCGGCACTACCGGAAAGCCAAAGGCTGTGGCGCATAGTAACGGCGGATACATTGTCTTCGTGTACAATACCCAGAAATGGGTCTTCGATGTCAAAGATAGCGATGTTTATTTCTGCACTGCCGACATAGGTTGGGTCACTGGCCACAGCTACATCGTTTTCGGGCCCCTTTCCTGTGGCATAACGTCTGTCATGTACGAGGGAGCGTTCGACTACCCACAGCCTGACAGGTGGTGGGAGCTCGTCGAAAGGTACAAGATTTCGATTTTCTATACAGCTCCAACAGCTATTAGGGCCTTGATGAGGTACGGGGAGGAATGGCCCAACAAGCATGACTTAAGCTCACTGAGGTTACTTGGTACTGTTGGCGAGCCCATAAATCCAGAAGCGTGGCGATGGTACTACAAGGTCATCGGCAAAGAGCTGTGCATGCTTGTCGACACTTGGTGGCAGACTGAGACAGGTGGTATACTGATATCGCCAGCTCCAAACCTTGCTCAATTCCCACTGAAGCCAGGTTCAGCAACCTTCCCGCTTCCCGGAATAGATCCAGAAGTTGTCGACGAGGAGGGAAATCCGCTTCCTCCTGGAAACAAGGGTTTTCTTGTTATAAAGAAACCTTGGCCAGGGATGCTCCTAACGCTGTTCGGTGATGATGAACGTTACAAGGAAGTTTACTGGTCCCGCTTCAAGGGGGTATACTACACAGCAGACTCCGCGATCAAGGACGAGGAAGGATACTACTGGCTTTTGGGAAGATCTGATGAAGTCATCAAGGTCGCTGGTCACAGGCTTGGAACCAGGGAGGTAGAGGATGCATTCATAACGCATCCAGCCGTGGCAGAGGCAGCTGTTGTTGGAAAGCCTGACCCAATCAAGGGGGAGGTAATCGTTGCCTTCGTGGTTCTCAAGAGGGGATACAATGCAAGCGAGTCGATAGTTGAGGAACTAAGGAAGCACGTTCGATCTGAACTCGGCCCAATAGCTACGCCAGAAGAGATCCATGTTGTAAACATGCTCCCGAAGACAAGGAGTGGCAAGATCATGAGAAGACTGATAAAGGCTGTTGCTCTCGGATCAACGATAGGCGACATCTCAACCCTTGAGGATGGAGCATCCGTGGAGGAGATTCAGAGGGCAATCGAAGAGTTCAGGATGAGCATGGGGACGAGGGCATCGGAATCAAGATAGAGAGCATGCTAGGCCAAAGCTACTCTAAGATATCAGAAGCCATCGAGATCAGGTGGATGAAGAACCGCCTGCTTCTCCTTGGACCCCTTCCAACTCCAGGGCAGGACCTGTCCCCAAGCTTCACCACAACCTTTTCACCAAACCTCTCGAGCACGAACGGGTAAAACCTGCAAACTAAGGGCCTTGCTCTATAGATTGTGCACCTGCCATTGTAGAAAAAGCATTTAGAATGCACCTTCCTCATCTCATACTCATAAGGTTTGTCTCTCGTTCTTCTTAGGAAGCGGCATATCTCAAGACCAGTAATGGATGCTATTCTTCCAGCTTCTAAGGGCGTTAACAATATCCTCCTCACATGATCCTCCGTATCTCCGCAGCACCTTCCACACCTGATGCACTTCCAACTCAAGCCACTAGGCACAACGAAATCGCTCAATGAACCTCCCCACATCGAGTCATGGCCGAAACTGTGAAATCAAGCATGGGCTTGGCACCGATTTGAATCGTTATCGGGTGGCAAGGTGGGGGGAGAGGAGGAACAAAAACGAGGAACATAGAGGAAGAATTACCTAGCTCTATGCCCTCTTTCCTTGCCACCCAGTACAATTGGGCGTTTTCTGGTACATATAAGCATTTGCCTTTGAGTTAGCATTGTCGAAATGTTAGATTTTCTACTTCGATATAACTTTTCTAACGATCGGTGGTCTCGATTTTTTAAAAACTCTATAACCACAGAAAGGGCATCTGTGCTCAGGAGTTATGAGCATCTCCTTCGCTATCTTCTTGTTGCAGGAGACGCAGACAAGTTCGCCTTCCGACATGGTCCTTAAGAGGTGATAGAGAGGATAGTTAAGTCTATCTGAGCCTGGCGGACAAGCTGAAACAGAAGGCAAATTTTCAGGCATTCAAAAGAAAATAATTCTCCACTTCCGTTTTCATCTTACTCCCTCCCTCCCCCCTGCACTTTGTACATTGCAAGGTTTTAAGCAAGTTCTTGCAATTCAGATACAAGATAGATGAGATGCTCTTTGAGGTCGAGTTCGGATCTCGCAGAGCTTAATGCGAGGGAGAATGCTAGGTTTGACCCTGATGGTAAATCCTGAATCCCTTTCCCTAGATTATGTCCCAGCCATCCTTCCCCATAGGGAAACCGAGATGAGACAGATCGAGAAGGTCTTCAGCATATTGAAAAGGAAAGCCAACCTAGTAGCACCTAAAGTCTTCATCACGGGCGAAGTTGGATCTGGCAAGACCGTTCTCGCAAGGAGGTTCGGAATGAACTTCGAGACCGAGCTGAGGGACAACGGGATTAGGGCATCCCACATCTACGTGAACTGCAAGTTCGAAGGAACCCCAATCAATGTTTTAACAGCAATAGTTAAGCAGTTGAAGGACTTGAGGTTCCCCCTTAGGGGCTTCTCGATTGAAGAGGCTGTCGAACTCTTTATCGGGTGCCTGAAGGAACTTGATGTCTGCCTTTTGGCAGTTTTGGACGAACTCGATTATGTAGTAAAGAAGCACGGCTCCTACTTGCTATACATCCTTACTCGTATGCAGGAGAAGGATCCCTTTGCAGGGAGGCACTTTGCCATGGTGTTCATCGTTCGCGATATCTCAGTACTTCAGACGCTAGATCCGAGCACACTCAGCACAGCCTTGTCTCCAGTTATAGTTCTGAGGCGTTACACGCCCGCGCAGCTATTCGACATAATCAGCAGAAGGGCAGAGCTGGCCTTCATAGAAAATGCCGTAAGGCCGGAGGCTCTTTCCCTAATCTCAGACATAGCGGGGAGGTATGGTGATGCAAGATATGCGATCGAACTACTGAGCAGAGCTGGAACGTTTGCAGATTTTGAGCAGGCAAGGTTCGTAGAGCCAGAGCACGTAAGGCAGGCTACGAACATACTTCCATACTCTGTAAGCACTGAGGACCTAGCATTCCTCAACAGGCACCAGCGTCTCATACTACTGGCTACGGCCAGAGCTCTCCAAGATTGTGGCGATGCTTATGTCTCAACGATGGAGATTGAAAAATATTACCACCTGCTATGCGAAGAGAGCGGAGTTGGCCCTAGAAAACACACCCAACTTTGGAAGTATTTGAGGGAGCTGTCCGAGCTCGGCCTTATCTCCAGGCAGATATCAGAAGGGGGAAGAAAGGGCAGGATTACGCTCTTTGGGCTTGCGGTCTCGGCCCAAGCACTCAGGTCGAAGCTAGAATCCCAAGAGGTGGGAGAGGCGGATTGAGTGCCATCGAGGATGTCGCTTCCAGCAGGGGGAGAATCAGGATACTGGGTATCCTCGTGGAAGCCAAGGAGCTCAATGCAACTGAGATATCAAGAAGGGCCTCACTAAACTACTCCTCAACTCTGAAGCACCTAGATGCCTTGAAGTCGGCAGGTCTAGTTAGTGAGAAAAATTTTGGAAGGATTAGGATCTTCGCTTATAATTTCAACAATGACAGGGCAAAAATTTTTGCAAGCTTGTTTCAACAAGTTTCATTGACTTGAAAGCAGAGAGACAAAAAATTTGCTTCACATATCAATTGGCTAGCGAATTGCCCAGTTCAGGCATGAGTGTTTGCCAGATCTTGGGCCTCTTGCATTTCCTGACTCTCATGCTCCAGTTATCACAAGCACCACATGCCCAAAATTAGAATTTTCGGAAAGGAGCTCCTTAGCACATACCAAAATAGAGGACCAAAACCTCTTAAGGGTGGGAGAATTTCAGTTAATGCTTATACGCTACCGAGCTGGTTGCTTTGGTGGGCCCATTTGGATCTGTCCGCCTCCATAAGCAGCTCAATAGCAAAATGTAGGGAGCAGGTCAGGAACCTTCTAACGGAGTTTATCGTTCCATCAAGAACTTTGGAGAAGATGGGCGCGAAGGAGCTTTTGGAGAAGACAGCTCCAAGGGTTGGAGAGGTCGTTTCCCACCTCAAGGAGATAGAGAGTTCCGTTCTGCTCATCAAGCCAGAAGCAGCACCAACACTTCTCAAGAGCTCTGCATCCGTTGAGAGGAGGTTCAACTCCTACCTTGAACTGCTGAGGCAAGACAGCATCGATCCAGCTGAGAACACCCGTCTTGGATTGGAGCAACTGAGACAGGCTGTGGCAGATGTTTCGGAATTCCTCTCATATGCTGAGGACGCCGCAAGGTCCCCAAACGAGACCATAAGTTACATTTTGGACATCGTGGAGAAAAGCAAGGTCGACCTGTCAGCCAACATAAGGGAGCTTGAGGTAGAACTTCAAAGGATAAGGCAGGAGAGCGAGTACCTAAAACGAAGGCTCGAAGAAACTGAATATGTCGTATCGACGCTCAGATCGGAGAAGGCCTCCCTCGAAAACAACCTAAACCAGCTTTCTGCGCAGTTGCAGGCAGTTGAAGAGGAGGCGAAGAAGTGGAAGCAGGAGGCGCTCAGCAACTCAATCAAGAATGTGGAGGAACTGTTTGCGCAGCTAAGGTCTCAGGTTGAAAGTTTAAGATCTGAGAATGAGAGGTTAAGGCTGATGGTAAGACTCGAGAGAGCCAGGTACTTCACTATAAATCAGCAGAAGCTAAAGGAACAGACTGGGTCGTGACCTTGCTAAATTTCACTGTTTCATGCCCTTTCCAGCTTTAAATTCCCTAGTGGCCAAGCTTATCCTTGCCAGCAGACTTTCAAGTTGTATCTCTGGATCAGCGCCCAATGAAAGCCTGTAATCCACGTCACCTGCAGCTTCTATAAGCGTGAGCTTACATCTCTCGCTTACACCCAAACCACCGATTTTCTTATGAATCTCCTTGACCACATCCCTTCCCGAATAGCCTGCCTGCAAGAGCACATGCCTAAGTATCTTTGCCGCGCCTTCATGATCTCCTTCCAACGCAGCATCGAGCATCTTATCAACTTCTGATGCAAAAGACTTTCCAACAACCTCCATAACGGTTTGTGCCGTTATCTCTCTGCCTGATGCAGCAGCAGCTTCAGCGATGTTTATGGCCTTCCGCATATCGCCCTCTGCCTGCCTTGCCACCTCCTTGAGACCCTCTTCATCGTAGTTCACATTCTCCATCTGTGCCAATCTTCTTATCTGTTCGATCACGACTCTGTCAGGGAATGGGCTAAACCTGAAGACTGCGCATCGTGATTGGATTGGCTCTATAATGCCCCCTTGGAAGTTTGCAATCAATATGAACCTGCAGGTAGAAGCATATTTTTCCATAGTCCTCCTCAACGCCTGCTGTGCATCATTTGTCATATTATCACATTCATCGAGTATTAGCAACTTGAAAGGCACCGCTTCTCCCACAGACATCGACCTTGCAAAGTCCTTGATTATCTCCCTGACCGTTTGTATGCCTCTTTCGTCAGAGGCGTTCAGTTCGAGCGTGTTTTGCGCCGCCTTCTCGCCAAACAGCTCTTGCGCCAGACAGAGCGCCGCGGATGTCTTGGCTGTACCGGGAGGTCCAACGAATAGTAGATTTGGAACGTTTCTCATCTCTACGAAGGACTGCAGCCTTTGAACGATCAACTCGAGATCGGCTATGTCCTTCAACCTCTTGGGCCTGTACTTCTCAGTCCAGAGCAGCTGGTCCGAACCCACAATCGATCACCAAATTTTTGGCAGTCACTCACTTGGCTCAGTAACAGGCTTAAAAGCATGCTGAAAGTATACGCTTAATTCTTTACATAACTTAGGGGGGCGGAGGCTGAACTTGCTGCGATCGGACTCAGATTCAATCAATTCTATTGTCGTTGAGCAGATAAAGAGATTTGAGGTAGACTTTTTAAACTCCATGACGAAGGTTAAGGTTCTTGTGGGTGGCCATAAGATAAAGACGGGCGAAGGATCTGTTATAGAGCTGGAGGAAGGCTCTACGGTCGAAGTAGAGAGGTGGATCGCTGAAGAACTTGTAAGATCTGGAATTGCGGCACCTAGAGATGAGGTTCAACTTGACCGGGTCGCCCTCAACAGGCTCAGGTGGTTGGAGACCTCCGTTTCATCGGAATACTTAAGGCCAGTCCCGCAGGGATTCTATCCACTTGCAAGAAGATTATTGAAGAGCGCAAGGGCCACAAACCCGGAACTAGCGAATGAGGTTGATAGCGCGATAAGGGAGATAGTTAACGCAAGGATAAGGAAGATAGTGAGACTTGCGATAGCACCGAACATCATGACGGAAGTTTATGCCTCCCTCCAACCTGAGGAACAGCTCCTCTATAATGTCATCTATGGCTGCCTTAATGCTTGGAAGGATGGTGTCCTCGGTGCCGAATGGAAGTGAACTCTCGCAGGAGCGTTTCGATGAGGCCGAGGAGTTCCTAAAATTCATACGTTCATTCAGAGACGAAGCTGGAGATCTGAAGTACAGGACGCGGCTGGAACAGGCGATCGCCTCAGGTTCAAAATCGTTGATCATAGATTTCGATGACATTTTGCAGTTCAACAGAGAACTTGGTAGCCGAATAGTAAAGAACCCGATCGAGGTTCTTCCGGAGCTTGAGAAGCACACGAGGCCGGAGCTGGCCTCGATCGATCCAGTATATGCATCGAAGCTAAAGAGGTTCAACATCAGGATAAGGGGCCTTCCTGAGAGGATATCGCTAAGAGGCATAAAGACAGAGCACCTGAACACGCTCGTGGCGGTGGAGGGAATAGTCGTCAGGTCCACGCCCGTAAAGAGCTTGCTCGTTGTAGGCAGATTCGTTTGCAAGAAGTGCGGGGAGAGGCAGGATGTTGTACAGAGCGGCGACATGCTAAAGTATCCTACAGCCTGCATCGAACCAAGCTGCGCAAGAAGGGGCTCTGGAACTTTCGAGCTATTGGAATCTGAATCGGAGTTCGTTGATGTACAAGAGATAAGGCTCCAGGAAAGGCCTGAAGATCTTCCTGCTGGCCAGCTACCTCGAACGGCAGACATCCATGTATTCGATGACATGGTGGATGTTGCAAGGCCTGGCGACAGGGTCACGCTAGTGGGCATCGTTATTGGGGAGGCAGAGTATCACCCTTTCAGGGGAAGATACAGGACATTCAATCTAAAGTTGCAGTGTAACTACATGGAGGTTGCAGGGCTGGAGGAGGAGGACATAACGATCACACAGGAGGAGGAGCAGGAGTTCATCAAGATGTCAAAAGACCCGTGGTTGTTCAAGAAGCTGGTCGCTTCCGTTGCACCATCGATCTTCGGTCTGGAGGACGAAAAGGAGGCCATAATTCTCCAGATGCTTGGTGGGAACGCAAAGGAGCTCCCTGATGGTGTAAGGATCAGGGGCGATATCAACGTTTTCTTGATAGGAGATCCTGGATGCTTGGTTGCGGACGAAAGGATTGTCCTTGGAAATGGTGCCATAGTAAAAATAGGCCAGCTCGGAAAGGAACATCTTCAGCCTTTGAATATCCAAGTTCTCACAGGTGAGGGAGGCGGAAGGAGAGCAAGAGCGACAACCTTCCATGTTTATCATGATCAACCTATCTTGGAGATAATCACCGAATCGGGCAAGAGCATCAAGGGTACATACAATCATCCTGTCTTGGTAGTAACAAAAAAGGAATTTTCCACACATGGGGAGTGGCGCAGGTTAGATGAGCTCAAGATTGGGGACAGAGTGGCCGTTACCCCAGGTTTACCATGCACCATTACTGCATACATCAAGACCGGTTTTGAGCAGATCAAAAGGAGCCACCACGGTCCAAAGTTCAGGGGTAGGCTTCCAAAATATGTCACGCCTGAATTCGCCTCATTCTGTGGATACATGCTGGGGGGTGGATGGGTCTGTAATGATGGTTACAGGTTTGGATTCGTTGTGGCAGAGCCAGAGTCTGACATCTTACCGCTCCTGCTCACGATGGTCGAAAACCTATTTGGAATCAAAGGCTCTCTAAGCAAACGCGTGGGAAGGAACAGAAAGGTGCAGCTCACTTATGTTTACCTCTCCAACAAAGACATAGCAGCTAATCTATCATTCTTGAAGCAAAAGAGGGTTCCGGACATAATCTTCCAGTCTGGGAACGAAGTAGCCTCCGCATTCCTAAAGTGGCTTTACGAAGCAGATGGATGCATCATTGGCAAGGGACCTAGGAGGAGAGCGATCTCATTAAAATCCAATGATTTAGAACTCCTAAGAGATGTGCAGATGCTCCTACTTCGCTTTGGGATACACTCCCGTATAGTTGGCAACGCACTCATGATCAGGAGAGGTAACGACATAATAAATTTTGGTAACCAGATAGGATTCGCTTCCAAGAAAAAAATAGAGGTTCTGCGGGAAATTATGGAGGACGCTCGCACATTCCGAAGATACAACAACCAAAGAAGCGAAAGGATAGTAAAGATAGTACAACATGGTAGGGCGGATGTCTACGACATCGAGGTTCCGAAAAGTCATAGATTCATAGCAAATGGCATAATCTCGCACAATACAGCCAAGAGCCAGCTCCTGAAGTATGTGCAGAAGATAGCACCAAGGGGCCTTTACACCTCAGGAAGGGGAACCACCGCCGCAGGCTTGACGGCAACGGCTGTTAGAGAAAGGGTTGGAGGCTTCGTATTGGAAGCTGGTGCCCTTGTGCTCGCTGACAGGGGTATAGCGGCCATAGATGAGTTCGAGAAGATGAGGCCGGAGGACAGAGTTGCCATACACGAGGCGATGGAGCAGCAATCATACCACCCATCGGTAGAGATATCGCTGGCGAATGGGAGAAGGGTCAGGATAGGCAAGTATGTAGATAGTATGTTCAGAAAGTTCGGGTCAAAAAAGATCTTGGGTATAAATTGCGAAATACTATCGCCGCCAATTCATGATGAGCTTTATTCATTCAACTTCGAGTCAGGTTCGATCGAGAGGCTCCAAATAGATAGAGTAAGCAGGCATGTGGCGCCCAACATGTTCGTGAGCATAAAGTACTCTAATGGAAGGAGCATCCTGGTCACGCCAGAACACCCGGTCTTCGTCTTCAGGGATGGAATCCTAACTACTGTTCCGGCCATCGATGTGAGACAGGGAGAGCTTGTTCCAGCACCCAAGATAGCTATTGCAGACCATCATGTCTCGCATTGGTTGCTGGCAAAGCCTAATACCAATCCCCAGGAGGAGAATGTTGTTCTTCCAGCCCAGCTTACTCCAAGTTTTACTGCAATTCTGGGCTACATAGTTGGTGGCTTCCTCAGAGGCTTTTGTTTTGGAGGCATGCGTGCAATAACAAGGGAAGGTTGCCATTCAGGCTTGCTTTCTGCTGATATCTTTCTAGATAAATCGAATGAGCAGCCCAAAGAGATCGGAATCATATACTCAATTCTAAAATCAAAGTTGGCCATGGTTTGGTCTCTTCGTAAGCTCAATGCCCTTAATCCATTGAAGACAGGCTGCGAGCTAGTTGGACGCGATGCACAATTAGGGCAAATCCGAGATGCTGAGGCTGAAACAAGGCGAAGTGATGCCTGGCGTTTACCCAAGCTCGAATCGTGCCTTTTGAGGGTTGTAGAGGTGCAACAGATCCCAAATGCAGGCAGGTATAGGACCGATTGGGTTTACGATGTAACCGTGGAGCCAACTCACAACTTCATAAGTCAAGGGGTTCTGTTACACAACACCTGCAGTGTTGCAAAGGGGGGCATAGTTGCAACGCTGAACGCGAGAACCGCAATACTTGCGGCTGCAAATCCTTCGCTAGGCAGGTACGATCCAAACAAGCTCTTCGTTGAGAATGTGAACCTTCCACCAACGATACTCTCAAGGTTCGACCTGATCTTCGTGCTCAAGGATGTTCCTGATGAGGACACAGACAGGAGGTTGGCCAACCACATACTTGGTTACCACAGAATTGGGCTGAGCACAAGTCCGGACATAATCGACCAGACGAAGCTGAGGAAGTACCTAAGTTACTGCAAGAAGATGAGGCCGAAGCTTACGCAAGAGGCTGCTGACAGGTTGAACGACTTCTTCCTCGAGATGCGCAGGCTCAGCTCCGGAGGCCAGGCACCGATCGCCATAACACCCAGGCAGCTTGAATCCCTAGTCAGGTTGTCCGAGGCCAGAGCAAAGAGCTTTCTGAGGAACGAGGTTCTGGTCGAGGATGCTGAGGCCGCCATAGCCCTCATGAAGAAATCGCTCATCCAAGCAGGAATGGATGTTGAAACTGGCCAGATCGATGTCGATACATTGATGACGGGCAAGTCGAAGTCAACGAGGGACAAGATGGGCAAGTTACTCGACCTTGTGGCCAAGCTGGAATCAAGTTATGGCTCAGCAAACCTAGATGAACTTGAAAACTTGGCGGAGAAGGAAGGAATCGACAAGCACGATTTTGGCAGGTTGATATCTGCCATGCTGCGCGAGGGCCTCCTCTACTCGCCTGACGAGCAGTCAGTGAAGAGGGCAAGGAGGTAGGTGCTGATGGAGATAAGGGAACTTCCAATCTCGGAGCACACGAAGGAGCTCATTGTCAAATGTGGCTACACATCCCTCTACCCAACTCAGGAACTTGCCTTCAAGGCCGGATCTTTGGAGGGGGAGAACCTCGTCCTGGCCTGCCCGACCGCTTCTGGCAAAACGCTCGTCGCAATGGTCGTGATGCTCGAGAGCATCTTCAGGAATGGCGGCAAGTGCCTGTACTTGGTTCCGCTCAGGGCACTTGCAACTGAGAAGTACTCTGAGTTCAAGCTTTTCCATGGATCGAAGAAGCCGAATGGTGGGTCTTTGAGGGTTGCGATAAGCACTGGAGACTATGACTCGCCAGCAAGCCACCTGGCTAACAAGGACATAATCGTGGCAACTTACGAGAAGTGCGACTCCATAATAAGGCACAGGCCTCCGTGGCTCGCATCCGTATCTTTGGTCGTCCTTGACGAGATTCACCTCATAGATTCTGTAGACAGGGGCCCAACACTCGAGATGCTGGCAACATGGCTCAAGAGCGTTGCAAGCAAAGCGCAGGTCCTTGCCCTAAGTGCCACCATCGAGAACTGTGGGGAGATAGCGGAGTGGCTCGACGCTAAGGTTGTTGTTTCCGAGTGGAGGCCTGTTCCGCTGAGGGAGGGAGTTTTCCTAGACTATGAAATAACATACGCAAATGGCGAAAAGGTTTCTGTTCAGAGGGAATTTGGAGAACCCCACCTCGACCTTGCATCCCATGTGATAAGAGATGGCGGGCAGATCCTATTCTTTACCGAAACAAGAAGATCTGCCGTTGCGATGTCTAGGAAGCTTACGCCTGTCACCTGGTTGAACCTGAGCAGCGCTGAGAAGAGGAAGCTCGCAGAGCTCTCTTCATCTATTCACCAATCGGTAGAGAGGACGAAGCTTTCCGAAGCCCTTTCGTCTGTCCTAGCGAGAGGTGCAGCTTTCCACCATGCTGGACTTCACAACCAGCACAGGGAGATAGTTGAGACCTACTTCAAGAAAGGCCTCATAAAGGTGCTTGTAGCAACTCCTACACTGGCAGCAGGCGTAAACTTGCCAGCAAGGACTGTTGCAATCACATCACTCCGCAGGTACGACCATGTTTTGGGAAGCAAGGAGATCTCGACCATGGAGTACAAGCAGATGGCTGGAAGGGCTGGCAGACCTAGGTACGACAAGGTTGGAGATGCCATAATCTTCGCATCTAATAAAAACGATGCAGAATACCTAATGGAAACATACATTGGATCATCTCCAGAGCCAGTCGTTTCGAAATTGGGCGCTGCCCAATCAATAGCATCGCATGTCCTCGCAACGATCGCCGCTGGCCTTGCCCACAACACCGAAGAGCTTCACCAAGTTTTCTCCTCAACATTCCTTGCAAAGCAGCGCGGATACCGAAACCTGAAACCGAAGGTTGAGAGTTCATTGGCATACCTGATAAAGGAAGGTGCTGCAATGTGGAAGAATGGTGGATTCGTCGAGACGGGCTTGGGTAGGAGGATAGCGGAGCTCTATGTAGATCCTTCGACAGCTTTCCACTTCAGGGATTGCATGAACTTCAAACCAAAACAATTCAGCGTGATCTCGATGCTTCACATGATCACTTCCTCGATCGATATCCAGCCAGTACTATACACAAGGTCAAGCGACATGCCATTGGTCGAGGATTTCATATCTGAACACAAGCAAGAGCTCTACCTGATAACAAAGGATGAGAAAAGGCTCATACAGGACGAGGTCAAGACGCTCATGACCCTTTGGTTCTGGATAGAGGAGAGAGGTGAGGATGAGATAGCTGACATGATGGGAGCCCAGCAGGGCGACCTGTACAGGCTTGTAGAATCGGCGGTATGGCTCTTATATTCAGCACGCGAACTGGCTCCATTTTTCGGACACAAGGAGATTGTGCCAAAGCTCGGGCAGCTCGAGGTTAGGGTCAGACATGGAGTTAAGCCAGAGCTCCTCGAATTGGTAAGCTTGCGGGGTATAGGGCGTGTTAGGGCCAGGAACCTGTACAACAATGGTTTCAGGACCATCCAGACATTGAGGAGGAGCAGTGTCTCCGATCTCACCAGAGTTCCAGGAGTTGGAAGCAAGCTTGCTACGAAGATAAAGGCGGCTGTTGGAGGAAAGTTGAAAAGCCAAGCCCTTAAGTCAAAAAGGGACGAAATCCAAACTACGCTGGAGGACTTCGATGAGGGAATTTCAAGGAGCTGATGAACTAATTTGAGCATGATCCATCCGATAGAGTATAGATATGGAACAGCTGCCATGAGGAACATCTTTAGGCAGGAGAGGAGGCTCATCCAGCTTCTAAGGGTTGAAGCTGCACTTGCCGAGGCCGAGGCCGAACTTGGCATGATACCGGCTGAAGCTGCAAAGGTGATCTCTTCGAAGGCTTTGTCGGGCGAAGTGAAATTCGAAAGGGTGAAGCAGATAGAGAGGGACGTGAAGCACGATCTTGCTTCGGTTGTCTATGCACTTGCGGAGCAGTGTGGCGATCATGGCAAGTATGTCCACTTCGCCGCAACCTCGAGCGACATACTGGATACCGCTACAGCTCTACAGATGAAAGAAGGGCTTGACGAGGTCGAACGCCTAGCATTGGACCTTGTCGAGATCCTGATCGAGAAAGCGATGAGGTACAGATCGACCCCATGCGTATCAAGGACGCACGGGATGCATGCTTTGCCCTACATATTTGGCCTGAAGTTCGCTGTCTGGCTCGATGAGTTGGTCCGACATGTCGAAAGGATAGGAGAGGCAAGGAAGAGGACTCTGGTTGGTAAGATGAGCGGAGCGGTCGGAACATTTGCTGGGATGGGAAGAAATGGTATGAATCTCCAGGAGATCGTGATGAAGAAGCTTGGCCTTGGAAATCCAATCATCACGACACAAGTTGTAAGTAGGGACCTGCATGCCGAAATAATATTCATACTTTCTCTGATCTCATGCACCCTTGACAAGATTGCCACAGAGATCAGAAACCTCCAAAGGACGGAGATAGGAGAGGTTCAGGAACCTTTTTCGGAGGGTCAAGTTGGCTCTTCGACGATGCCGCACAAAAGGAATCCGGAAACTTGCGAGAAGATATGTGGCATTGCAAGGGTTATGAGGGGGCTGATTGTGCCTGCCATGGAGAATGTGACCCTTTGGCACGAGAGGGACCTCACGAACAGTTCGAGCGAGAGGAACATCTTGCCCGAGGCCTTCATCCTTCTAAGCGAGCAGCTCCAATCGATGTCAAGGATTCTCAAGGAACTGGTGGTGGATGAGGAGAGGATGCTTAGAAATTTGAACATTGGAGGAGGGATCGTAGTTTCGGAGGCGGTTTTTCTATCATTGGTACAGAAGGGGATGGCACGGAGGGAGGCACACGAACTGGTTAGCCGTGTGGCGGGAGAATCATTCAGGAGCAAAAAGCCCTTCTCCGAAATCATTAGGTCTACTCCAGAGGTGACGAAGCTTCTATCAGAATCTGAAATCGATTCTTGCCTCGACCCTAGGAACTATGTAGGGCTTTCTGAGGAGTTGGTAGAAAAAGTAGTAGCTTCAGCTAAGTCTAGGATCGAGAGGGCGAGAGGCTCATAGCACCTCTCCTGACCACCTAGCAATGAAAGGTAAGTTTGGCCAATTCCAGATAAGTTTTCTCTTGAGCCCATGCGTTGAGCCTTCCCAGATATATAAGTAAGAATCTGAATTTGTAATACCGAAAGCTTTCACGGGAATACGATCTCTGCATAAAATAGATTATGCATTGAAAAGTCAGCATAAAAAGATCTCGTTTTACACAACATCTTTTGCTCGAATCTTATATCTTCGTTGCACCCAGCAAAGAAGGTGCTGACTGCAATACTATGCACGAAGAAGGTAAAGAGAAGGTGCCGAAGGGTTTGTATAAGAAATGCGAAAAGTTGATTGGTGAAACCCTTAGGGATCCGTATGGGCGATGCCTTGGGACCGTAGTGGGTTTCGCGACGGATACCAAGAACCAGATCAGCAAGATATCTGTTGAGTATGGATCGGGAGAATTCATAGAACACAGCACCGAACAGCTGATAATTGAAGATGGGATACTCATCCTTAGACCAGATTGGAAGGTCAACGCTGAGGAGTTGAGGCGCGACATGGAAATATCGAAACGAAGGATGTCGGCATTGGAGAACCTATATGCAGCGAACAAGATTTCGGCAAAAACTTACCAAGAGCTGAGCGAAGAGTACGGGAAGGTCCTGAAGTGCCAGGAGGAAGAGAGAACACGCCTTATGAGCATGCTCGAAAGCAGGAACGGGGAGCTTTCGAGACAGATCGCCCTCCTTGAACGGTTGCTTGCGGACACAGAGGTGCAGCACATTACAGGCGAGATCTCAGATGGTGAGTTCAAGATAGCGGCATCAAGCTTGAAGTCCGGGCTTGATCGTGCCCTCCAGGAGAAGAGGGATGTCGAGATGGATCTTGAATCACTCCAGCTACTTGATATGATGGTGGAGCCCGAGAAGCCCCCATCCCCATCCTCAGCGCCAGCTCCAGCAATCCAGCAGCAGCCTGTAACAGACCAACCATCCAAAATATTCGTTCAACAGCCCCCATTGGTCCAGACAAGAGCAGAAGCAAAACAAACACCCTCAAAACTGGATCAGTTTATTACTACGTGGAAACCACAGCCACAACAACCTACGGAAAAAGAGAAGCAGAAAGAAAACAAACCAGAAAGCCCACTCGTACTGAGGTTATAGAGCTCCGAGACAATCCTCCTAACTAGGAGGCTGTCTGATCGAACTCAAAATCCACCTTCGAGAGAGGCGGTCGAACTCCTTTAAGCAAGTTTCTTAAAGAATCGAGTTTATTTTAGGCATTGGGGAGATCACATTCAGTTACAAGGGTGCTTAAGAAATCAAAGCTAGGTTTCCATTTCCGATATGGCTTTGGAATAAGCGCATTTAATAACCTCAGTTTTACCCATACATCTAGATGAACGGGAGGATACTCATAACGGGTGGGGCAGGCTTCATAGGTAGCTATCTTGCCGAGGAGCTTGCTAAGAAAAGGTTCGATGTTTTGGTCTTTGACAACTTTTCCAATGGATCCAGGGAGAACCTTTCAAGAGCTAAAAACCTAGTCAAGATAGTTGAAGGTGACATCCTTGACTATGCCCTTCTTCAATCGGTCATTCAGGACGTTTCCACAATATACCACCTGGCAGCTCTGCCCGAAGTCAGGGCTGGACAGGAGAATCCAGGCGAGACCTGGAGGGTGAACGTAGAAGGCACGAAAAACCTTCTCGATGCCATGAGGTCGGCATCCAAAGCTTATGACCTGATCTTTACATCAACGTCAACAGTTTATGGTGATTCACACATTCTGCCGACGCCCGAAGATTACGGCCCTCTAAGGCCCATCTCTTTCTACGGCGCAAGCAAGCTTGCCGCCGAGGCGATCATTTCAGCATACTCCTTCTCTTGCGGCTTCAGGTCTGCAGCAATGAGACTTGCCAATGTGGTTGGAGCGAGGAGCGGGCATGGTGTCATACCCGACTTTGTTCGAAAACTCAGAACAAATCCGAATGAACTTGAGGTTCTGGGAGATGGAAAGCAAAGGAAGTCCTACATTCACGTGTCGGATTGCGTGTCCGCGCTCATCGAAGTTGCCAACCACCTCAAGTCCCCATTTGAGACATACAATGTGGGTTCGGACGATTCGATAGAGGTGGCCGAAATTGCAAGGATCGTGATAGAGGAGATGAAGCTGAGCAGCAGGATTATTTTCACCGGTGGAGTCGATGATGGAAGAGGGTGGCTTGGCGACGTCAAGTTTATGCAGCTGTCGAACCAAAAGCTGAAGAGCCTTGGATGGTCTCCGAAGTACGGAAGCGAAGCTTCCATTAGGTTAACCGTAAGGGAGCTTATTCAGTAGGACCGATAGCCAAGAAGACCTAGATAATGTTCGTCGGTCGTGCAGGAACGCTGACACTAAAACATTCCCACCCTGCTTCGCCTATCGCTCAGTCGAAATCAATGTCTCCTTCGAAAGAAGCTATTAGGACATCCGAAACTTTCTTCACTTTATCGTGGAGGGCCTTGCCGTAAAAACATCTTCAAACTTTCCATGACAAGGAACAAAGATTATATTTATAACATGCCGATCATCGCGATTTTCTCTGATTCTTGCCTCGTAGTAACTCTTGCAATATTGTTGCAGTTCCCTGTCGCTTGGCATCATCCATCAATGCTCCCAGGTTAATCTTTTTTGATACTAGAATGCTTCGTACGTCTGACTTGTCGATGACCTTTCTCTCAGGGTCCTCTGTGGATCTGATCATGCGAAGTTTAGCGAGTATGAGATCTTCAGGTTTTTGATAAAAAACTTGTATTCCGAGGAGCGAACCTCTCACCCTCTGTAATGGTTCCACAGATAGAATGATGTCCAGAGAGTATGGGCTTCTCTTATCGAGGCATGTAACCATCCTGTAACCTGATTGCCATGCCGATGCAATCTTCTTCTTGCTTGCCTTCAGCCCAGCTCTCCTAATAACTCCAACCAGCTTTTCAAAATCTTCCGGTCTAGTCATGATGACCAAGTCAAGGTCCATCGTTGTCCTTGGCCTGCCAAAATAACTGACCGCCATGCGCCTGTCACCATATATTCTACCTTGCTTCTATTAAAAGCCCTCACGATTCGACTTACAAATTGCTCGAACGTGTCCATTTCTAAGCACTGTGATAGCGTCTACTACGCATTATCCTTCTCCGAGCTTTGGCAAGGAGCTTCTCTTCCGTTATACCCGGATTACAATCTATGATCGAACTTATGCAGGTAGCCACAGCAACATCTGTCATGTTCACGGCAAGCCTCACGCTTTGGTGTTTCTTCATTGTTTGCTCACCACACGTCTATAGGATATGATATTGAAAGGATATAAACAAATCTTCCTTTCGAACTGGCCACTAAGCTTTTAGGTCCAAGGCCATAAGCCAGGATGCATGCCTTTGGTAGGTTCAAGTGGGGAGAAGAGATGCTCTCTATGTCATGATAGTTCGCCAACGATATCGAACTACCTAGGTGTGTGCGGCAGATGCGTCAGGGAGAGGAAGGAGGCCATCGATATGGTTCTACTTGTGCACGGTGCTTTAAGGCAGCGGTTTGGACTCCCTGCCAATCCACCAAAGAGTGAGGGAGGGCTGCGCTGTAATATCTGCTCAAACGAGTGCAGCATCGCATCTGGAGAGAGCGGATACTGCGGGCTGAGGAAAAACGAAGGTGGAAAGCTAAAGATGATCATACCAGAAGGAAGCGGCCTTTTCTACGACTACTTGGATCCGCATGTAACAAATTGCTGCTCAGCCTGGTTCTGCCCGGCCGGAACTGGAGCGGGCTTTCCTCGCTTTGCATACACGCCTGGCCCAGAGCTGGGATACCAGAATCTGGCCGTATTTTTCTACGGGTGCAACTTCAATTGCTTATTTTGCCAGAACGAATCCCACAAGAATCTTAGATCAGAAAATCCAAAACCTGTAGAGCACCTGATTGAAAGAGTTGCCAAAAATAAGCGAATCTCATGTGTGTGCTATTTTGGAGGTTCGCCAGAGCCACAGCTTCCGTTCGCCATCAATGCATCCAAGACCCTGATCGAGGAGTTTCCAAAAAGGGTACTGAGGATCTGCTTCGAATGGAACGGCTGCGGAAACCCAAATCTTGTCAAAAGGGCGGCGGAGCTCTCACTCTTAAGCGGAGGCAACATAAAGTTTGACCTGAAGTGTTTCAGCGAAGAGATGAGTTTTGCACTTAGTGGCATCTCGAACAGGAGAGCATTTGAAAATTTTGAGATGGTCGCAAGAAACTTCCACTCCAAAAGGCCCGAGCTTCCAGTAGTGACCGCCACAACGCTTCTCGTTCCTGGATACGTTGATGAATATGAAGTTGGAAAAATAGCTGAATTCATCTCGAATATCGATCGCAAGATACCGTATAGCCTTCTCATCTTTCACCCCGACTTTGCAATGCCTGATCTGCCTGTAACTTCTTTCGAGCAGGCAGCTAGGTGCTATAGAGCTGCTAGAAAATTTCTTGAAAAAGTTCACATTGGAAACCTTAACCTCCTAGGATTCTCGGGTATGGAGAATTTTCTCTCCAAGCTATGATTCTGCGTTTCGTTCAGGTACTATGATATTCGGTTTCTTGCACGCTTTGAGTTCATAGTCTAATATCTCAAATCAGGTCTGCCCAGCTGAACATTCGAATTACCGAACTGCGGCTCAAATAGAAGCAATCCAATAAAATTAGATTTAAAAAACTAAAATACCGACCTTTCTCATGGACTGGGACTGCAATACTCGGTAGTAGTTCTTTGTAAGAGAAGCAGGATTAGCCTGATCCACCCCATAAAAGAGTTGGGCCTAGCCCACCAGATAGTCCACAGTAAC
>Ga0123519_10004929_pt1 | contig 21427 bp, 22 predicted proteins | sample YelNatPaOPRAMG02_FD_87396 | JGI IMG/M metagenome (GOLD analysis project Ga0123519, IMG submission 87396) | Hot spring microbial communities from Yellowstone National Park - Yellowstone National Park OP-RAMG-02 (version 2) | ecosystem: Environmental > Aquatic > Thermal springs > Hot (42-90C) ...
ATTGAGAAGCTGAGCGGATTAAAGGTTATTCCCTATGTGGTGCTTGAGGTGTATCTGCGCTGGGCATTAGAGAGGTATTATGGGATTAAAAGAGAGGCTCGGTTCATTCAGCTGGAGCGAAGCTTGGACCTGATGAGGGAGCTTTATCCTTATACCGCTTTGACCAGTATGGAGCCAGGACAAAGTCTCTGGAGGGGAACTAAGACCATACCAGGAATTTCCAGCATCAGCGCTCCTGAACTTATTCCCCAGATAGACCCGCAGAGTATCACTGCCATAGAGGGCGCGCCCAAAGATATTGAAGATTTCTGGGAGCGAGTGGGAAGGACCAGTCATCCCAGAGCGCTTTTGCCCAAGGTCAAGAAGGAGATAAGAAAAGCCAAGGGAAGAGAAGAGGTGCTACATTTGATTCTAACATTTGGGGAGAGAATTTTTCCCAGGGTCGCACTTTTTTATATTCGCAACCAGGTCGCTTTTGGCTGGAAAGGAAAAGGAGAAGGGATAGATGATAAAAAATTAGCCAGCCTGATGATTCCCTTAGAGTTAGATAGCGTGATTAGCAAGGTTTATAATACCTCTGCTTATTTCTTAGGACCGCTTTCTTCCACCCCAATCAATCAGAGGATATTACTGGGCTTAGGCGGAATCGTGCCTAACCGCGCACTGGTGATGCCGATTCTGATTTTTGGAAAGCCAGTGATAATTTTTTATGCGGATACCGGGAGAGAGCCAGAAAAGAAGGAGCCAGACCTGGCAAGTCTGCAAGAGTTATTAGGCGAGGCTCAGCTCACTTTTTTAAGAATTTTAAAGGAGTCAAAAAAAGAAGCCAGTGAAGAAAAATAATTTTAGTCCCAAGGGTTTTCTCTTTGCTGGGATTAGAGCAGAAGTGAAGAAAAAGCCAGGCAAGGACCTGGGCTTAATTTTTTCTGAAAATCTGGCAAGCGCAAGCGGGGTATTCACCCAGAACCGTTTTTTATCTGCACCTGTGATTATCTCCAAACAAAGGCTTAAAGCGGGAAAAGCTCAAGCGATTTTGGTCAATTCTGGAAATGCTAATTGCGGATTAGGAAAAGCGGGAATAATTTTAGCCCAAAAGACCAGCCGAGCCTTATCAAAAAAATTGTCAATTCCAGAATCCTCTATCCTTCTTGCCTCCACTGGGGTGATTGGAGAGCCTTTTCCCGCGGGTAAAATTGTGAAAGCCATTCCAGCGCTGGTCTCTAATTTAAACCCGGCTCATTATCTGGATTTTGCAGAGGCAATAATGACCACAGATAAAATTGAAAAAATCTCTCATCAAAGTTTAAAAATTGAAAATAAGAAGGTATCCATTTTAGGTATTGCCAAAGGCGCAGGAATGATTCATCCTCAAATGGCAACGATGTTAGGGTTTGTGCTAACCGATGCGGAAATCTCTCCCAAGCTTCTTAAATCTCTTTTAAAGGAGACTGCGGAGCAGAGTTTTAACCGAATCACCATTGATGGCGACACCAGCACCAATGACACAATTTTTGCGCTGGCTAATGGCAAAAGCAAAGTTAAAATCACTCCGAACAGCCAAGCCCTGAGAATTTTTAAGAAGGCTTTATTTCAGGTTTGCTTTGAGCTCGCCAAGATGATTGTTGCGGATGGTGAGGGCGTGACCAGATGGTTTTATGTCCAGGTGAAAGGCGCTAAAACCAAGCCCGACGCGGAGAAGATTGCTCGGCGGATTGCTAATTCTCCATTGGTTAAAACCGCAATTTATGCCTCAGACCCCAACTGGGGAAGAATCATTGCTGGTGCAGGAAACGCAGGAGTGAGATTTGACCCTAATCAGACCAGCCTGTTCCTGATTGATAAAAATGGGGAAAATAAGCTGGAGATTTTTAAAAATGGTGCCCGCAGTAAAAGCTATCAAGGATTGAAGGCAGAAAAAATTGCCAGCAGGATTATGAAAAAAAGTGGGTTCAAAATTTTGTTTGAGCTTAAAGAAGGAAAAGAGAAATTTGAGATGTTGAGTGCGGATTTCAGCGAGGAATATGTGCGGATAAATGCGGATTATAGAAGTTAGTCTGGAATCTCTATCCAGAAATTATTTATAATGATGCCATCTTGGGGCTGACAGTCAAATTGAGCGCATAAATCCTCATCTGAATCATCTTTTAATTCTACTACCTCAAAGCTGATTTCAATTCCCTGGGGAGGAAGAACCTCCCGGATTTGAAATCTAATTCTGGCTAAATTCACCCTGCCAGTAGCATAACTGGAGCTGGTGGTGGCAGAGATTTGTATGCAACCTGCTCCGCAAGAAGGGCTTGCCGGAGAAGCGGTGAAACCGTTTGCGGATTTATATTGGTCAGGAAACCTGCTTGCGAGCGAGGTGTCACCTCCCAACACCTCCAGCAAATTTAATTTCTCAGGGTGAGAAATGGTGATTTGGAATTTGTAAGATTTTAAATTTTTATCTCCCAGGTTAGCATTGATGGGAAGGGTGATGGTGTCTCCGGGGTCATAGCCTAAGGCAGAGCCGATTCCGATTTCGCCTTCTTCACTAACCCCTGCATATTTAGGATAAGAATGAACCACCGGCACACTGTTAAAGCCAGTAATGACTAAGGTGGAGCCATCTATGGTGGTTGCGTTATCAGGTGCGGGCGGAAGAATTGCCTGTGGGTCAGTTATAGGATAAATAATATCATCAGATTCTGGGGGCTGATCACAACCAAAGAGCGCAAGCCAAGATAGCAAAGATAAAAAAATTACGAAAAGCCCAAATTCATAGCGCTTGGATTTAAAACCTGTCATTATCTATTCATCCTTTAACCAGCCAGAGCTTGAGATTGGCGATTACCTCTTGCTGAATATGAATCTGCACAGTGTAGACCCCTAAATTCTTAAGCGGTTCCTCTAATTTTATCCATCTTTTATCAATCTCTATCCCTTCCTTTTTGACCGCCTCAGCAATGTCCATCGCAGTGACCGAGCCAAACAACCGCTCCGATTCCCCTACCTTACAAGCAATGGTGATGGATAGCTTTTCAATCTGCTCCTTAAGTGCCTGCGCGGTCTTTTTCCTCTGGTTTTCTCGGTCTTGAATCAGCTTCCGATGATGCTCAAGCTGGGATAGGCTTTTTTTGGTCGCAGGGATGGCTAATTTTTTAGGGATTAAATAATTCCGCCCAAAACCATCCCGGACCTCAACCACCTCTCCCGCTTTTCCTACCTTATCTAAATCTTCAATCAAAATTACTTTCATTTTCTTCCCCTGAACCAGAGCTAATAGATTAAATATGTGAATGACTATAAGGCAAAAGCGCCATAATTCTTGCCCGCTTAATGGCTTTAGCCACTTTTCGTTGATGATAAGCGCAATTGCCGTTCATCCGACTGGGATAAATTTTACCATGCTCGTTTATGTATTGGACCAGCATACGCACATCTTTATAATCAATTTCTATCTTCTCCTGACAAAACCGACAAACCCTGCGACGAGGATATTGCCGCTTTCTCTCCTGAAACTCCTCCATTTCATTCGCCATCTTTCTCCTCCCCCTCTTGATTAGCTGATTCAGAAGAAGCGCCTGGTTTAGCAACCGCTTCTTTATCTTCAGAGCTCGGCTTAACCGAGGCTTCCTTCAACTCCGCACCTTCCCCTGCCTCTTCTATCTTCTCCTTGCTCGGCTTCTCCGTAATTCTTGACCGATAAAGTTGCTCCCGGGATAACTTCCGGTCCCGAGAAGGCTCCACTACCTCCAAGCCCTCTCCATCCTCCCGAAGCTTTATTTCTGGCACCACCACCTCTCTCCAAATCGGCTCCTTGAGTTCCATCTCCTCCCCTTCTTCATTTCTGGGCAATAAAGCGGTTATCTCCCCTCTCCCAACCTGCTCGGTCTGAAACCGGAAGGTCTCATCAATCAGCTTCAGATAATCTTCTAACTCTTTTACTGTCCCACCATTCCCTAAATAGGACAAAAGCAAATAATTACCATAATAAAATTTTTCTCCCCTGGAACGAATCGGATAAGCAAGCTTTCTTAAACCCCAATCATCTACCTGAAAAAGCTTTCCTTCCCGCCTCTCTATCCGTTCCTTTAATCTCTTGACCATCTCTTTGATTTGTTCTTTTTCTAAGTCCGGGCGAGCTATCAAAAGCGTCTCATATTTTCCGTTCTTCAATCTCCACCTCCCTATGGATTATTAGCCCTGACCCCTAAAGCCAGAGCAAGGAGCATCATTATTATATTCAAAAAAAATAAAAAAGCAAGTTTATTCAGGTTTTAAGGTTTGATGAGCGGAAACAAAATAAAAGTTAAAGCTCCCAAAATCGGTCTAAAAGCGATAATTTTTACTTAAAGTTTTCTATTTCCCAGGGAGATTTTATCAGTTCTGAAGGGGTAGATTTTTTTAGCTCTTTGACCTTATTTAAAATTCTCTGGTCCTCTGGCTTTTGCTCTAAATAGCGCTGGTAATACCTTAAGGCTTGCTTTGGGTCTCTTTCCTTCTCAAAGATATTGCCCAAAAGTATCAGGCTCTCCAATTGAATGTATTTAGGAATTCCCCCCGGGTTTCTCTCAATCCAGAGCAGTTGCTCTTTGGCATTTTTTAAATCATTTTCCCTAAGAAAAGCCCGCGCCAGCTTGAAACGATAAAGCCCGGATTCAGGATTGATTTTAACCAGCAAAAGATATTGCGCTATTGCCTCTTCAATCTGTTTGGTCTGCAACAGACAATCCCCATAAATCTCTCTTGCCCTTTCCTCAAATTGGGTTTGACTTAAAATCGTCTCTAATTTTTGGCAGTCCCTGGACTCTAAAACCAAGCTCAGAAAGCTTTCAACCACCATAGAATTTTTAGGGTCAAGCTCAAAGGCTTTCTGGAGCAGGTAAAATCTCTGGGATTGAAACTGGGGCCGGTTATTCAGAGAATTTGCCAGAAGCGCAAGCGCTTGGACATTATCTGAACATAGCTCTATTAGGACATCTATAGAATAGTTCTTATTCAGCCAGAGCGGAACCAGGCTGGGGATAAGGTCTGGAAAGCTTTTAGCTAAGTTGCTAATTGCGATTTTAGCAGAATCCTGGTTTCCCTGATTGATAAAAGCCCGGGCTAAAATTGTGATAAATACTGGATTATTCGGGTCAAGAAGATATGCCTGATGATAACAAAAAAAGGAGCTTTTCAACCGCGCCTGACCAATCAGTTCAAGCCACTCCGAGATTCTTCCTAATAATGACCAGTAATAGGGATATCCAGGCTCAATTTCAATTGCCCGCAGAGCCTCCTGCTCCGCTTTTTTAAGTAGCTCAATTTTCAGTTCCGGAGTTTTATCTTGAGTAAGGTAAAGATAGGTTTTGGCTAAATAGCGATGAGGCTCTGGAGAATGGTCAATTATCTGAAAAGATTTTTGGAAAGCTCTTACCGCAAGAAGCCAATTTTTTTCGGCAACTAATTTACTGCCGGCTCGGAACTGATAAGCAGAGAGCCATTGAATAGAAAAAATCACCAACACCGCAATAAAGCCCAAAATTGCCAGCAATGATAGAATTGGTTTTTTTAAAGCTGGGCTTGGCTCAGCTAATGGTCTGGGCTTTAAAAGAAAAGCAGATAAAGTGAGAAAGAAATAGACCAAGCCCGGAATTTGAAAATGGAAATCAATCAAATCGTGAATTAAAAAGGCAATGATTCCAAAAAGGATACCAAGAGCGAGCTTTTTCTGCTCCGGGCTCATTTCTGCTCGGTATCTATTGAGAAAAATTAAAAACGCCTTGCCCAAAATCAGCAAAAAGATAAAAAAGGAAATCAAGCCGGTCTCGCTCATAAGCTCAATCAGGTCATTATAAGAATGATGAGGTCCCTGATTGACCCCGGGATAGCGATAGCCCGGAAATGCAATTCTGAACGCGCCCAAGCCAATGCCGGTTAAAGGATAATCTTGAACCATTTTGAACGCGCTTTTCCAGACAAGGATTCTGGTGTCCATAGTTATTGCCTCTGGCTCCTGTAAATATCCCTCAAAGGTTTTAGCGGTATCTAAAATCGGTTTTTCATATAGGGAAATGGATAGAATGATACCAAGAATAAAGACCGCTCCTGCTAATAGTAAATAGCTTTTAAGCCTTTTAGTCTGGGCATTGATTCCCAGCCAGAGCAAAAGCCCGGAGCCTGCTAAAAAGAAAGCTAACCACCCTCCCCGGCTCAAAGAGAGAAACAAAGCAATTAAAAGAATCATAATCGGTATTCCGACTAAGGCTTTTTTGGAAATGGTTTCGCTTAAAGGAACATCTTTTGGTTGCCTGATACTCATCATCAAGCCAAATCCCAAAAATAGGCTCAAGTTAATAAGCCCGGCATAGTTATTGGGAGAAATCAAACTGCCTCTAACAAAATATAAATTCTCCGCAAATGGAAAAAAAAGACCGGTCTTGGTTAAACAAGAGATAATCCCGATGAAAGAAATCAAGCAGGTAAAAATAAATCCGGACCAGAGCAAAATTTTTTGAGAACGAAAATCCGGAAAATGCCAGAGCATAAGATAAAAGAAAATCAGCCCGATAATCAGCCTCTCCAAAGGAAATATGGTAATCCATTGGTGGGGAGAAAAAATGGTGGTGAAAATAACTACCCAGACCCAAATCAAAAAATAAAGCTCTAAACCACACCGCCGGGGCGAACTAACATATCCTCGCTCCCAACCAATAATTGATAAACAAAAAATAGCAAAAACCCAAAGCCCAATCGGATACCAATAACTATCTATCACTACCCCGCGGAAAAAAATAGAAACCAATAAAATCAGAATCAGGTTCAGCTCTATAAAAATTTTAAATCTCATCCCGGCACCCACTCCTCAAATTATCTTTTGGGCAAAATTTTTTATCTCCACTTTTTGGTTATACCTCTTTTACTTACCCGAGTTTAATTATACCCTGAAACCCGCTTTTCTCGCTAATCCTGACTAAAAGGCTCAAAAGAGAATTGCTGGATTGGACCATCAGAGATTTTATTTGATTTAAAAACCGAACTGATTAACAATAATTAAGATGGTAAAAGGTGAGTGTTTTTTCTGTGGCAAAGAGATAGAGCTTAGCGATAAAATTTTCCGTAATGACACCTGCCCCAACTGTAAAAGAGCGCTTCATTCCTGCGTGCAGTGTAAGTTTTACGAGCCAAGCGCTTATAATCAATGTCGGGAAACTATTGCCGAGCGAGTGGTGGATAAAGAAAAGGCTAATGTTTGCACCTATTTTGTTTTTCAGGGGAAAAGCGCAAAACCCAATGAAACCGACCAAGCCAAAAAGAAGCTGGAAGAGTTGTTCAAGAAAAAATAGTAAAGGAGAAAAAAATGAAGAAGAAATTTAAAGTGTTTTGGATAGTGCTATTTGCTCTGCTGGGATTGGGATTTGAGCCCGGACATATAGTTAAAGAAGATTGCCACAAGCCCCAGACCTTAAAAGCGGATTGCTCAATTTTTTCCACCAATGCTCAGGCTAAAAATGTGATTTTATTTATCGGCGATGGCATGGGACTTAACCAGATTTATTCTGCCCGAGTTTATAAAAATGGACCCAATCAGCCCTTAGAATTAGAGCAATTCTCTCATCAAAGCCTGATTAAAACCTGTTCCCTTTCTGGAGTGACGGATTCCGCAGCTTCTGGCACCGCCTTAGCTACGGGCACAAAAACCAAGAACCAGAGAGTTGGTATGAGCCCGGATAAAATCCCGCTCCCCAATCTGGTTGAACTTGCCAGAAAGCAAGGTAAAGCAGTGGGGTTAGTGACCACTGACCAGTTAGTAGGAGCCACTCCCAGCACTTTTGCCCTTCATCAGGAGCAGAGGTATTCCTATCAAGAGCTGGCAGAGGATTATTTATCCGCAGAGCTGGATTTGATTTTAGGAGGCGGGAAGAAATGGTTCATCCAGAAAAAAGATGGCGAAAATTTAATAGCGCAATTTGAAAAAGCAGGCTATCAAGTGGTTTTCAATTGGGGAGCGCTGGAAAAAATTAAAGCAGGCAAGGTCTTTGGGGCTTTTTCAGATAAAGAAATGACCTTTGAGCTAAACCGAGAGCCTGACTCAGAAGAGCCTCATCTTTATCAGATGACCCAAAAGGCGATTGAAGTCCTTTCCCAAGACCCAGATGGGTTTTTCCTGATGGTGGAAGGAGCTCGGATTGACCACGCCTGCCATAAAGCGGATTTGAGTCTAATGCTTTTTGAGGTCTTAGCTCTGGAAGATGCAGTGAAAATCGCTAAAAAATGGCAGGAAAAAAATCCTGACACCTTAATTTTAGTGACCGCGGACCACGAGACCGGCGGGCTTGAACTCAAGGCTAAAGATTATCAAAAAGGGGACAAGGTGGAACATATTTTCAAGAGGAATATCCCCGGAATTATTGCTTTACATTCCAGCCAGCGGGTTGCGCTTTTTGCTCAGGGTCCCGGGGCAGAGCTGGTAGAAAAGGCAGAGGATAATACCGAGGTGTTTTGTATCATCAGCTCAGTGATGGGCTTGGAAATAAGCCAAAAGGAGAAATCAGGATGCGGATGCGGACAATAAGGATTAAAATTTGCGGATTATGTTTCACGCTATTTTTCTTAGTCCCATTTTTATTAACCGGGGCTGAGTTTGCCCCTAATTATCCAGATTTTGAGCAAATGGTTGATGAAATTTATCAGCTGGCAAACAATTATCCAGAACTGGTGGAAATAGAAAATTATGGGCAAAGCGTAGAAAAGAGAGAGCTTTTAGCGATTCATATTTATAAAAAAGATGGCAAAGTTAGACCCTCTGCAATGATTGCCGGAAATATCCACGGCAATGAGATGATTGGCAATCGGATGGCAATGGCGATTGCTTGGAGACTGGTTCAAGGCGCTGAGAAAGACCCTTGGATTGATGAGCTATTAGAGAAGATGGAATTCTGGATTTTGCCCTGTTTAAATCCGGATGGATATGATAAAACCGTAGAGCTTTATAAAAAAGGGGATTTAGCCGGACATCGCAAAAACGCTAATCAGGTGGATTTAAATCGGAACTTTCTCCTTCCTGCCCCCAGAAGTTTAAAAATCAACTGGGCTGGCTCTCCCAATAAGGAGCATCCCAATTATTATGGTCCTGAGCCTTTAAGCGAGCCTGAGACCCAGGCAATCAAGGCTTTTTTAGATAAGCATTTGGTTTTTGCCAGCATCAATTTTCATAGTGTCGCAGGTGTGCTTTTTCCTGCTAGATGCAAAGACCATACCTGCGCCAGGCTTCACTATCAAATGGGAAAGGCTTTTATTGAGCATCAAAAAAAACTGAAATATATTTATGTTAAATGGCCTAAGTTTCTGGATAGTTTTACCGGAGAAATGGAAGATATGCAGTTCTATGTTTATGGCACTTTGGCAATAGATATTGAACTGGGAAGACCGGGAAAGAATAAAAAAATGGCAAAAAAGGAATTGGGAAAGGAGTTTGGGAAAAAGGGCTGGAATGTTTATAAAGCGGAATTTTGGACCTTTAATCCTATAGATTTGTCTTTTTGGATTGAAAACGACCGAGACGCAGTGCTATATGCCTTAGCGAGGGCTTATCAATTGAAGAAGGAATGAATTAAGCAAATAATCGGAGAGGATTATGAAGGTAGGGGTAATTTCAGATACTCATTTAGCTGGTTCTGGGTGGAGGAAGCTCACCACCAGGATAATCCAAGGGGTGAGTGAGGATTTAGCTGGGCTTTATCAATTGCTTCATCCCCATTTTAAAGGTGTGAAAGCGGTTCTGCACGCAGGAGATATTGTGGAGCTTTCAGTTTTAGAGATGCTAAAAGAATTTGGCGAAGTATATGCGGTAGCAGGCAATATGGACCCGGCAAAGACCCGCGCCCAATTGCCAGAAAAAAAAGTGGTTGAGCTGGGGGAATTTAAAATCGGGATGGTTCACGGCTCTGGCTCTCCCAATGGACTATCTGAGCGAGTGCGCGCACAATTTCTAAATGAGAAATTGGACTGCATTGTTTTCGGACATTCTCACTCTCCTTACGATAAGGTTGAGAACGGAATTCTCTTGTTCAATCCCGGGAGCGCCACAGATAGAAGATTTGCGCCCAAAAGAACCATCGGCATATTACATTTAGAAGATAAAATCTGGGGGGAGCATATAACCTTAGATTGAGCGGAATCAGCTTAGGTGAAAATCAAGCGGAAGATGGTGTAAAAGATGATGGTCAGGGTCGCGGTCAGCGGTATCTCCCAGAGCCAGTTCGCAATCACTTTCCTCGCAGTCTTGATTTCCAAGGTATCAATTCCTCTTGCCAAACTCACCCCAATCACCGCACCCACCACCACCTGAGTGGTGCTGATGGGAAGCCCTAACCGACTGCAGACCAAAACCGTGGTGGCGGCGCCGAATTCTGCGGAAAATCCCCGGGTCGGGGTGATGGTGGTGATTTTTTTGCCAATGGTCTCGTTCACTCTTCTGCCAAAGGTAGCGAGTCCGAGCACAATTCCGCTTGCGCCTAAAATCAACATCCATAAAGGCACTGCTACCTTTCCTGCGTATTGTGCGCCTTGATAACAGGCATAAACCCCGGCTAAAGGACCGATCGCGTTGGAAACATCATTGGCACCGTGGGCAAAGGCAACATAACAAGCGGTAGCTATCTGAAGATATTTAAAGCTACCTTCCACATATTCTAATTCCGCTTCAAATGTGTCAAAGCTTTTTTGCTTGCGCCAGTGATGAAGAAGATAAGAATAGAAAAGGCTCAGGATAATTCCTGCCGGGATTGAGACCAATAAGGCTCTTCCCAAGCCCCAATGTAGATTAAGATTGGCTAAGCCCTTAAAGATGATGGAGAGCATAATAATTAAGCCCACAAAAAAGGTTAAAAAAGGAGCATATCTCAGAGTGTTTTTGCTCGGAGATTCTGAAGAAAAAATCACCTTCTGGATAAATCTAAAAACTAAATAAGCAATTATCCCGCCAGAAACCGGAGAAATAATCCAGGCCAGCGCAACCGTTCCTAATTTTTCAAAATGAACATGCCTAATCGCGGAGATTATGCCAAAGCCAAACACCGCACCAACAATGGAATGAGTGGTGCTAACTGGAAGCCCAAAATAAGTTGCGGTGTTAAGCCAGAGCGCAGCCGCAAGAAGAGCAGAGACCATCCCCAAGACAAATAGAATCGGCTCATTATGAAAGACCGGAGCAGTTGGGTCAATGATTCCTTTTTTAATGGTGTTGGTCACATGCGCGCCGACCAGAACCGCACCAGCAAACTCAAAAATCCCAGCCAAAATTACTGCTCTTTTATAACTTACTGCACCAGAACCAACCGAGGTGCCAAAGGCATTGGCAACATCATTGGCGCCAATGTTCCAAGCCATATAAAAAGCGATAATAATAGCCAGCCATATTATTATGGCAGGTATCATCTAATAGCCTACTCCCCCTCTTTATGACTTTCCGATAACTAACTGCAAATGCTTGGCAACCTTTTCCACGCTGTTAGCAATCTGACCGAGCTTGCGGTTGATTTTGTCATACATCATTATCGTGATTGGGTCTATTTCTTTTTCTAAACTAAAAAACTTCTCCGCCACCCGCCGCTCAATTTTATCCGATTCCCATTCCTGATAAGAAATCTGCTTGGAAATCTCCAGCACCTTCTCCGCCTCTTTCCCAGAGAACCCGCTCTCTGCTATCAAATTAAGCTCACTCGCCGCATTCAAGAGATTTTCGCTCATCTCTATTATTTTTTGGACATAGCTTAAAAACGGCTCTCTTAATTCCGGATGAAGCGGGGTCTTTCTGATTCTTAATAACACCGCAAAATCTTGACAGGTGTCCGCTATGTCATCCTGATAGCTTAAATAATTATTCAATAGGTCCCGATTCACCGAGAGAAAATAATGACTGAACAAAAATTCTCTCACCTGATTTTTTACCTGGTCCGCCTCATACTCATAGCTACTCAACTGATGATGAAGTTGATTGATTTTTTCGTGGTCCCCCTCCACCCAAGCCTCAGCCAAGGGCTTGAGCATCTTCACTATCTCGTGAACCTTGTTAGTATGCTCCACTACCCGAGTAAAAGGACTCCTTCCTAAAAACTGTGATAGTATTCCCATTTTCCTCCTCCGCTTAGCCTTCATTAAATACCACAAAATCCCCCAATCCGCAAATCAAGTTTTAAAATCTATCTCACTGATTTTCTTAAATCTTGCAATAGGATTTAAGGGGTGATATATTAAAAACAGAATGCAGGACCGCAAATTAGGCCAACTGCTTTTACAGGAAGGCTTAATCAAGGAGCCGGAGCTGAATCGGGCGCTTTCCAGCCAGAAGACCACTAATAAACGCTTGGGGGAGATTTTAGTGGAGATGGGAGCGATTGATGAAATTTCCCTGCTTCGGATTTTAGCCCGCCAGCACCGCACCCAATATCTGACCGCAAAAAAGATGAGCCAGCTAAGCATTCCTGAGGCGATTCTCAAATTGGTGCCAGAAAATATCTGCGAAAAATATGAGCTGTTCCCGGTTCAATATAAAAAAGGGGAAAAAACCTTAATCATTGTGATGAGCGACCCTTCTAATGTGCCAGCTATGGATGAGGTTCGGTTCGTGTCCGGGGTGGCGATTGTCAAACCCCTGGTGGCACTTTCCAAAGTGATTAAGTCCGCAATCGCCAAATGGTATAAAGGCGACCGCACTGCTTTTGACCAGGAGATTGAACTGGAGACCAGCGCTGGAGGCGATAGCTTTGAGATGTTCGGCTCGGAGCGGACACCGATGCTGGAGCTGGAGGAGAAACAGGAGAAAGAGGAAAAAGAAGAGCTGATTGATTTCAAAGCCCTGATTGTTGATGAAAAAGAGACCGAGGAAAAGCCGAAATCAGAGACCGTTCTTGGAGCCAAGGCTCAAGAGCAAGAGGAAGCGCCTCTGGTGATTGAAGAAATCAGTGAGTCAGAGCAGGAGAAAGCCAAAGAGATTAATTTAGAGCCAGTTGAAGAGGTGATTATTCCCTCGCTTAAGCCTAAGCCGGAGGAGATTAAAAAAAGCTTTGAGCAAAAATTCCGCCGGAGAATGGTAATCGTGGAAAGGCACGAGCAGATTCGGAGGTTCATCATAAAATTATTTGCCAGTGAGGGGTTTCAGATTCGGGGCTTTGCGGATTTGGAGCCTGCCTATCAGGAGTTAGCGCAGGAGGAATATGATTCTTTAGTGATTAAGGAGCGCTATCTGGGTGAGCCGAGCGCGGAGTTTGAGGAGCATTTCCGGGCTCAGTTTCCAAAAGTGGAGCTGTGCATAATCAAGGATTATGGCTCCGCGATGATTGGCGAGACCCGTGCTTATCAAAGACTGACCTCCAGTTTTTTAGAGACCTTAGATGTGCTTTTAGGACTTTTAGAACTGGAGGGGCATAATGTCCAGGGGCATTCTCATAATTTAGCTAAATATGCCAGGTTGATTGCCAATAAGTTAGAGCTCAGCTCTAAAGAGGTGGATGCGATAACTCTTTGCGCCTATCTCCATGATTTGGGCAAAAAGGGGATGAAGCCATTTTCTATCCTTCAAATTGATGCCACCAGCGATACCGGCGAGATTATGGAACAGGCAGAAATCCCGCTTAAACTTTTGGGCGCAGCTAAATTCCCCTTTGATATAGAGAGCATCATCCGTTATCAGTATGAGCGATGGGATGGCAGGGGCATCCCGGAGGGGCTTCGGGGAGAAAAGATTCCGATTGGCGCAAGAATTTTAGCGGTGGTGGATAGTTATGAGTTTTTGACCAATCCCGGGGATAATAGACCCGCGCTGGATATCAGCGAGGCATTGGAGCAAATCAATCGCCAGGCGGGAAAAATTTTTGACCCTAAGGTAGTGGAACAATTTATGAGCGTGATTCGGGATGATATTTATCTCAAGCGAGTGGAGGCGGTTCAGGATAAAATTTTAATTGCGGACAGCGAGATTGACCTGACCACTCTGTTAGAGCTTCGCCTGGTCAAAGAGGGATTTGGAGTGCTCTTGGCTCGGAATGGAGAAGAGGCGCTCAAAAAAGCCAAAGAGACCAAGCCCAGTTTAATTATCACTGAGGTGGATTTACCGCAAAAAAGTGGCTTAGAATTCATCTCTGAGCTTCAAAAAGAGGAAGAGGGAAAAGCCATTCCTTTTGTTTTTCTCTCCAGAAGAGATGAGCCTGAGATAGTGACCAAAAGCCTGGACCTGGGCGCAGAGGATTATATCACCAAGCCGATTAAGGTAGATGTTTTTTGCGCCAAAATTAAAACTATGCTTAATCGGCTCAAAGCGGAAAGAAAGGTGGCGCAAAAGCCGGTCGGGGTGTCTGGCTCTTTAAGCGAGATGAGCTTGGCGGATATTATTCAGATACTCAGCGCCGGTAGGAAAACTGGGAAAATCATCCTTAGAAATAAGGAGCAGAGCGCAGAGATTCATATGGAGGATGGCCGGGTAATCAATGCCCTGATAGATAATCTCAAAGGCGAGGAGGCGTTTTATAAAATTCTTTACTGGAGTGAAGGCACTTTTACCATTGACCCAAATATAGAGATTAGTGAGCGATTGATAAATTTAAGCACTGATTCCTTGATGCTGGAAGGCTACCGGAGAATGGATGAGGAACAGCACACCAAAGAAGGTGGAGATATTACCTTAGATGGTGGAGAATTTATTTAGAGGGGGTGATTAAGACAGTTCTGTTTGATATTATTTTCAGTTTTACCTTGGGCGCGTTCCTTGCCTATTGGTTTAAGCAAGAACTAAAAAATGAAGCCCGAGCCTGGTTTCATCCCTATTTTGCCACGGGCTTGGTTTTTCAAGGCTTCTTTTATATCCCGTTAGGAGTCTATTTATATTATTTTTATCCCGCCTGGAGCTGGATGTTCTTCTTTGACCCGCTCTCAGTGGATAGGCTGAGCTTAGCGCTTCTGGGCATAATCGCGCTCAGCGGTTATTTATTGTTTTACATTTTCGGTTTTCAGTTAGGGCAATTCTTAATTAAAAGAAACAAGCCCAAAGCACTGATGAAAATTCTCATCCTTGCTTTGGTAATCCTCTGTGTTTTTTCTCTGCTCACCATCAATCGTCTGCTCTGGGTAGGAGAGTATCAAGACTGGCACAATGGAATTGCTGATTTTATCCTGAACAAGCCTCTGGGATGGATGATTATCCTGATGGCAATTCTCGGCTTCGGCTCCCTGGCTATGGTCTTAAAAAAGCTCCACGGACAAAATTTCTCCCCCTTAGCTTGAAATTTAAGCAGACTATTTGTTCCAGAGCTAATACCGGGAGGGGATGAAAAGGCTCTTCTCTGCGGTCAGGTCTATTCTATAGTATTTATTTCCCGGCAGTTTGATGAACTCGCTATATGAACAGCGAAGGGTGGAATCTTGACCTACTCCTCCCTGAAACTCAAAATTATCTGGGGTGAGCGGAGGGATGCCTAATTTCTCTGCTTCTTCAATCAGCTGTTTGAACAATTCTTGTTCACCCTGCATATAGCGATACTCCTGCATATATTGACCCATCAATTTTTGGAACCGGGCTTTTCGCAAATAGGGTCTGGAGATTACCGCGCTCAACCAACCCACTAAAGCCAAAAAACAAAGGACTAAAAAGATATTAAACTTGGTTCCGCCGGAGAGGAATCTATTTCTCCTCTGCCAGATGCCTCCATTTGGTTTTATTTCGCTCCATTTCCATCCCATAATTAAACGCCTCCATCTTGTCAGAAAAAAATTTACTCTTGGGTAAATCCTTAACATCATCGTTCTCTGTGGAATCACAAACCACTTGATATTTTATCTCCTTACCCTCATGTAATTTTATTATAGCGACAAACAACTCACCTTTCCAGCCAGGAACTCGCTCCCTTTTGCCCATCATTATAATCTCGCCAGTTGATTTTTGCTCAGTCATCTTCTCTCCTTTAGATGGTTGATAATCCTCTATTAAAAGCATACCACAGCCATAATAGAATTGCAAATAAAAATTAGAAAATAATAATTTGATTAAATTATCAATTTCAAATTAACAAATAGGTATAAAATTTTTAAAAATTGAAACTTTATTTTAACCGTATCTAATTGCGGACAGGATGAGACGGAAGAGGAAGCCAATCAGGACTGAGCTAAAGAGGGTAATCAGGATTGCACTCCCTACTCCTTTCCAGCCCTGCTCTTTATACAAAATGGCAAGGGTGGATAAGCAGGGAATATAAAAAACTACAAACACCACAAACACCACTACTTGGGTCTTGGTCATCACTGAGAGGAATTCTGTGGTGCCGAGCGCTTGGGCAAGCATAATCAGGGTCAGCTCCTTTCTCAAAATTCCGAAGATAAGCGTGACCCCAACTTTTTCTGGTAAGCCTAAGACATAGACCACCAAGGGCTTTAGAGCTTGGTTCAGCCAGTCAATCAGCTGAAAGAACTCAAGCAGACTCAAAACTATGCTTCCTGAAATCAATATCGGAAAGGCAATGATGATGAACTCTCTCAGTCGGAACCAGGTCTTTTTCAAGACCGCACTCGCCATCGGTAATTTATAAGAAGGCACCTCCATAATTAAGCCATCTGCGCTCTCGGGCTGAAACCGCATAAAAATCCGAGCAATAACAGAAATGACAAAGATGTTAAAAAGATAAATAAACAATGCCCAGCCCGGACCAAGAAAATACGCGAGCAGACCAAAGATAATCGTGGTTCTTGCCGAGCAAGGAATCAAGGTCGCTAAGATGGCACTGATAAACCGGTCCCGGGGGTTCTCCATAGTTCTACTCGCCATTACCGCAGGCACAGAACAGCCATAGCCCAAGACCAAGGGCAAGGTCGCTTTTCCGTGAAGCCCGATTTTATGCATAAAGCTGTCCATCAAAAATGCAATCCGGGGAAGATAACCAATGTCTTCCAAAAGGCTCAGCCCAATCAGAAAAGGTAAGAGGTAAGGAAGCACGATTCCGACCCCGCCCGCAATCCCCTGAATAATGCCAATCAGAATGGTGGATAAAATTCCCTCCCGGAGATTAGCAGATAAAAAATTTTGAACCCGCTCAAACCAGCCTAAAAGTGGCTCTTCTAAAAATTTCCCCATCCAGAAGACAAAGGCAAAAAATAAAAATAAAATTATCAGCATAAAAACATATCCCAAGTATTTATGCATAATCCAGAAGTCCAGTTTTTCCTGAAAGCCCGTGATTTTGCCCAGACGAATTTTGGTCGCCTTTTCAAAGATGGAAAGCGCCAAACCGTGCCTCTCTGAGCAAATCACCTCATCCGGCTCCCGACCGTGGCTCTGCTTTAAGGCTTGCTGAAATTTCTTGACCTGCTCTATTTTTTCTCCCGCAACCAGATTTAGCTTTTGAATATAATCCGGATCCTGTTCCAACAGCTTGAGCAGAAAAAAACGCTCAGCCAAGCCTATCCTTTCCGGAACGCCTTTAAGAGCTTGCTTCAGAGCCTCCAAAACCTCCTCCACATCTTGACTGAATTTTATCGGCAAAGGCTTTTGAGACTTGCTCAACATTGCTTGGGCTTGCTCAAAGAGTTGGTCAATTCCCGCACCTTTATTAGCAATGCAGGCGACCACCGGCAGACCCAGAATCTTGGAAAGCGCATCCACATTAATCTCCATTCCCTTTCTTTTCGCCTCATCCATCATATTCAGACATAAAATCATCGGGATACCAAGCTCCATCAGCTCCAGAGTCAAGTCCAAGCTCCGAGCTAAAATTGATGCGTCTATGATGTTAATGATTAAATCTGGCGGATGCTGGTAAAGATAGTCCCGAGTGACCTTTTCCGCAGGTTCACATCCCGAAAGCGAATAACTGCCCGGAAGGTCTATCAATTGATAAATTTTATCCTTAATCCTTAGTCGGGTCTCGGTAAAACCAACCGTAGTGCCCGGAAAATTGCTGGCAATTGCCTTATATCCTGCCACCGCATTAAACAGCGTGCTTTTGCCCGCATTGGGCTGACCAACCAGCGCAATCCGAAGAAAAGAATCAGAAGCAGGAGAAGAATTTATTTTTTCCCCGTCCATAGCTCCACCTCCACTTTGCCTGCTACCCCTCTGCCTATCGCCACCTCCACTCCCCGAACCTCCAAAAGAATCGGTCCTCGCATCAGCGCACTATTCAGCACCTTGAGCCTTTCCCCTGGATAAATTCCCAACCCGTGAAGCCGACGACGAAGACCAAATCCCCCCAAAAGGTTTTTAACCACTACCTCTTGATTCTCACTCACCTGGTCCAAGGTCATTTCTTTTTACTCCTTTGTTTGCTAAATTTATAAAAACCCTCTAAAAGCGGGCTCTTGCCTTTGAGCTTTTCTGTTAAAAACTGTTGAAGCAGAACTATCTTCTCAACTGTCTCCGGTGCCAAAGAATGCTCTGCCTTACACGCCTCCTGGTCCGCCTTCTTAAGCTCTAACCCCAAGACTTGATGAAAAAAATCAGATAAAACCGAATGCTTCTGGCTAACCTCCTTAGCCAGCCTTACCCCCTCCTCGGTCAGACGAATATATCCATACCATTCCTGCTCAACTAAGCCTTTCTTGCGAAGCAAGCGAAGCGCACCCACCACGCTCGCGGTTGAAACTTTTAGCTGGTGAGCAATTTCTTTCACCCGAGCCACTTGACTTTGCTCACAAATCTGATAAATCGCCTCCAGATAATCCTCGGAACTGGCAGAAACCTCCTTCATCCTCTACCTCCAAAATGTTAGTCTAACCTAATTTTACTAGAGTTCAATATAATTGTCAAGTCTCTTTAATTTTAGCAAAACCGAAAAAACACAAATCGCTTGTCGGGAAAGCAAAAATGGTTATTTTTAAGAAAAGGAATGGCTGAAAAACTCAAAAAGGTGGTCGTTATTCATCAGGGCGCTCTTGGAGATTTAATAAATACCCTGCCTGCCCTAACCACTATCCGAGAAATCTCTGATGAACTCATCGGGATGGGAAGCTCTTATTTACGGCTTCTGGAACATTGCCAGCTGGTGAATCGGTTTTTCAACCCTGAGCCAATAAGTTTTTATAGATTATTCCTCAAGGAATTTGAGCCCAAAGATTCACTCCAAAAGATATTTGCAGAGACCGACCTGGTGATTAGCTGGCTGGGTAAAAGCTCGGAAAACTATCAAAAAAATCTCTCAAAATTGGCAAAGCGCATAACTATTTTTAAAGGCTCATTCCCTCCCCCTCCCGGCTCCGAGCATATCACTAAAATTTTAGCCCAACCCCTAATTCAGTTAGGAATTGAAATAACCGATTTTACCCCTCGCCTGAATTTACCAGATGAAAAAAACAGGGGATTTTCCGCTAAGTTCGGAAAGTTCTTTGCCCTCCATCCCGGAAGTGGTTCCGCCCAAAAAAATCTACCTTTAGATATTTTCGCCGAGCTTTTGGACGCGCTTTTTGAGCTTTATCCTAAGAGAAAATTGCTCTTGCTCCTGGGAGAGGCAGAGCAAGTCTTAGGGTTTGAGCTTTTAAAAAAAATCCCCAAACCGATTCCGCCCCAGATTCAAATAGTGAACAATCTGGATTTAATCAGCTTAGCTTATCTTTTAAAATCCGCAGAGCTTTATTTAGGGATGGACTCCGGTATCACTCATTTAGCATCTGCCTTAGGCACAAAAACCATAGCCATTTTTGCACCCACTGACCCCAAGGTCTGGGCCCCTCCTCAAAAATGGGTAAGAGTAGTTGCAAGCGATTATCCCTGTGCGCCCTGCCCAGATGAGAAGCGGAGAAATTGTCAGGAACTTTTTTGTTGGAAAGGAATCAATAAGGATGAGGTATTAAAAAAAATTAGAAGCTTAACTGGGGAAGAAGAGATTGGAAATTAAACCCTTTTTAAATATAATAAAGAGCAAAGGAGGGAGAAAAAAATGAAAAAGCCACAAAGAAAATTAGGGATTTTCTTTATCGCATTAATAGTAGGATTCAGTCTTGGGTGTAAGGGAAAACAAGCTCAAGAGCAGACCAAAGCGCAATCGCTGGAGCCAAAGAAAGAACCCCCCAAAGAATTGCTCCAGGAGCAGAAGCCAGAGGCTATACCAGAGGCGCCCAAGGTTGAACCTGCAAAGCAAGAGAGAGAACCAGCAATTTTTCTTTTTTACAAAAGCGACACCCCAGACGCCAATAAATACCTGAAGGGAGGAAAGTTAGAGATGACCGCGGGAGAGGAGATACCAATTTCTCTCCAAGTCCTGGACGCAAAAGGAATAGAGGTTTTTTCCTGCCCCAGCTGGCAGGCAGATAGCGCACTCTCCTTCAAACCCGTGGAAAATTATTGCCGGGGAATAAAGCTCAAAGCCCTGAAGCCTGCTCAAGAAGCGACCCTCACCGCAGTGTTTAAGACCGCAGGAAATAAAGAGGTGAAACCAGTCCTCAAAGTAGAGGTTAAGGCTAAATAATCGGACTATATGATTTTTAATCAGGCTGATTCTTCGCCAAAGCGCGGATTATCTCTTTAACCGCCTGTTCCGGAGAGTTCTTCTCCGTGTCCACAACTAACTCCGCTATTGAACTATATAAAGGCTCTCTCCGGGCTAAAACCTCTGGCACCTCTTCTATGAAGCTCTTTCCAGTCAGACTGGGACGATGAGAACTCTCTTTGATTCTTGCAATCAATACCTCTGGACTTGCCTTGAGCCAGACCACAAAACAATGCCGACTAATCAATTCCCTATTCCCTTCCTTCTCCACAATTCCGCCCCCTAAATCCAAAACCACATCCTCCTGATTCAAAGCCTCCTTCAATAATTCAGTCTCAAGCTCCCGAAACCTCTCCCAGCCAAATTTAGAAACTATCTCCGGAATACTCGCCCCAGACCGCTCATCAATCAACCGGTCCAATTCAATCAATTTATAACCCAACTCTTTAGCTAAAATCCTGGCAATCGTGCTTTTGCCCGAGCCTCTATAACCGATTAAAGCTATCCTCGCCATCTTCACTCCTATTATTCCCAGTTAATCGCTCAATTTGCTCCTAAATTTATCATAAAAACCAAAATCGCTCAAATAACTTATCTTAACCCATTAGCTTCTACCTATGAGTTTTCGTCCTTTACCGAAGGAACATTACTCCATCTCCCAAATTATTTTTGTGCAGATGAGCTTTTTTGAGCATTTTTCCCCTCCTTCTCAGCGCTGGTGATGAAAATGTCTTTGATAATGAAGATAGTGCTGGTAATCAACAGGAAAAATTAGCTAACCGAAGCCAGCCTGCAATTAAAAAGCAGGCTTGAACCGAATTGCTCTGAATGCAATTTATCTCCCAAAAGCCTGCGGGTGCAGGGCAGGGACTTTGTCCCTGCACCCTCGGGTTTTCGGCAGGGCAAAGCCCTGCACCTCAGGTTTTCGGGGAGCAAGATGCTTTTATTGGCACCTCGGCTCAAACCTGATTCATTATTGGCTCAAACCCGTTCCTTCA
>Ga0123519_10004932_pt1 | contig 21419 bp, 14 predicted proteins | sample YelNatPaOPRAMG02_FD_87396 | JGI IMG/M metagenome (GOLD analysis project Ga0123519, IMG submission 87396) | Hot spring microbial communities from Yellowstone National Park - Yellowstone National Park OP-RAMG-02 (version 2) | ecosystem: Environmental > Aquatic > Thermal springs > Hot (42-90C) ...
CCGATCCTGTACAATACAGACATAGCGCGGGGTCGCCCCTACGGATATGCTGCATCAATGCACCGATCCTGTACAATACAGACATAGCGCGGGGTCGCCCCTACGGATATGCTGCATCAATGCGCCGATCCTGTACAATACAGACATAGCGCGGGGTCGCCCCTACGGATATGCTGCATCAATGCACCGATCCTGTACAATACAGACATAGCGCGGGGTCGCCCCTACAGATATGCTGCATCAATGCATCGATCCTGTACAATACAGACATGGCGCGGGGTCGCCTTGCCAACGAATGGACAGCGCACATCACACGGACACGTACATGGTCCATGTCCGCTGGTGGCCCGTTCCCGTCCCTGGAGAGCGCAGCGAAATGGCGCCTGCGCCGCAGTGTCGCCCGGGTACGCATCCCCTTTGTATCGCCTCGCGGGGAGCTCGAAACCGTCCCAACTTGGAAACCCAGGGAGTCTACCTGTTGCCGGATTCCTTCGAAGCACCGGCACCTTAAAGCGTCCCCTCGTTTACCGACGTTCGGTCACGTGCTGTCATGGGTAAAGGCACCGGCCGGGGCGGAATCTGTTTCGCGGATACGAAGCTGGTCAACTGCTTCCTATTCGTGGCGAATATTCTTTTTATTTTGGCTGGGGTGGTTGTTCTTGCCGTCGGAGCTTTGGATCAGCGCGCGAACGCGTTTTCTGCATACAGTCAGTACAAACAGACCAACCCACTTGTCGGGTCAGTGGCCCGTAATGCCTGGCTGTACATCGTTGCTGGTGCGGTACTGATTGGCATCGGGGCTCTTGGTGTACTCGCGCACTGCGCAGCCAAGTGCTGCCTCGGAAAATTGTTTTATTTCTTGTATAATCTTGTCTTACTTTTGGCTTTCCTCTTCCTTGGGGCGCTGTGTGTGATCGCTTGGTACGCATACGGAACGACCGGGCCGAACGGTTCGAACAATATATCCAGCAACAGCTGGCTCATGACTGTGCAGAGTAATCCCCGGTTCGTGTGCTCCCAGGAGCTCCATTATGGGTGTGCCGGTTACAACGCAAACCAGTGCTCAACATCGAATCCGGACGTTCAGTATTGCCCGGGCATAAGCACCGGCGGATCGTGTCGAACAAGCGAAGAGTTGAACGCGGGACGCGGTTGCGCCGAGCCGATCAATGAAGCGTTCCGCCACGACTGGTTCGTGCTTGCAGTGACCTGCACCGTTGCATTGGCTGTGATTGTGCTATGTTATCTGGCCAGCTGCTGGAGAACATTCTGCACCTGCTGCGGAATCTAGTAATCGGCGGTCCCATATACGTGAGCAAGCGAAAGGTCACGGGTCTTGAAGGACCCCTGTCGCAGGGTATTTTGAAAACACCGCTCGCTTTGGGTTTGCTTGTGCCTCTTTACGGGATCAGTTCGCGTACGCAATCGTTACGTGCAAAATCGTTCCATCTTGGAACCGGGTATGGGCCTCAGAAGAAGCACTTTCGGGGATCGTATCCCTGCACCCTGTGAATGGATGCGAACGTGCGCGATCTTCGTAGCCCGTGCGGATATTGCAGTTCCCTGCTATGCGCAGCGTGCAACGACACCACAGATACTAGAGGCGACTCATTTGTTTGTACTGTGGTAAGCCTAGCTCTTTGGCATTCACAATGCTGGGCGCTGCCCGCGGCATCGCGGCGACACTGGGGGCATCCACGAAAGCCAACACGTCCGGTTGGTTCCAAACTGGATCACCGCGAATAATCCCAGCCACATTCGCAGCCGCCAGGGTGCTCATGCCCGTGCGTGTCCATACAGTTGCTGAGGCAATATGCGGCACAACGACGACGTTCGGAAGACTCGCAAGACCAGGTGCCATTTGGGGCTCGTTCTCGAAGACATCCAAGCCGACGCGGAAATCGGGATGCTCGCGACAGTGTTGGACCAAGGCACGTTCATCGATCAAGGGGCCTCGGCCACAGTTAACCAAAACAGCGTCTTTTTTCATGAGCCGCAAGCGCTCGTTATTAATCATATGGCGCGTGCTCGCATCCAAAACTGTATGCAATGAGACAACATCGGCTGCCTCGAGCAGCTCCTCTACCGTCTCAGCGCGTCGAATGGATATACATCGTTCGCCAAGCTGCTGGTATAATGAACCAGTCTCCCTCACTTTGCGTTCCAGTTGTTCATTCTGAAACTGGTCGTAGTAAACGACGTCCATGTGACAGCCGCGTGCCATCGTTAGCGCGTATACGGACCCAATCCGGCCTGCACCAATGATGCCCAGTGTCTTGCCGTAGAATAGTTTTCCCAGAAACATGGTAGGCAACCAGCCTTTGTACTTGCCTGCCCGCATGAATGCGTCCGCTTCCACCAGGCGCCGGCCAGCGGCGAACGTCAGCGCCACTGCCATTTCCGCGGTGGTCTCTGTGAGCACGCCAGGTGTGTTCCCGACAGCAATCCCGTGCCGTGTCGCCGCCGATACGTCAACATTGTCGAAGCCAACTGCGACGTTCGAGTAGACTTTTCCACCAGCTGACTTGAGGGCCCGAAACAGCTCTTCATCCCAGGGTTCAGTCAACTGGCCAACGACGCCGTCGCAGCGACTCCCGATAGCGTCTCGAAGCTCGGCGCGCGACAGGATTCGCTCGCTGAGACACTGGTCGACCCGGCAGTCCGCCGCTAGAAGCGTTTCCAACCAGTTTTCACCAACAAGTGGTTTGGTCACCACTACGCGATGTCTACCGTTTGAATTAAAGGTCCTCCACTGCAGTCGAGCCATGAGCGTTCGCCGAAGTTGCAAGCCGCAGCTACTGACGCCAATGCTCAACTGGTGGTTGTGCATCAGCGCTCGTGTTGCACAGCAGGCCAGATCAAAGATACTATACAGAGCTGTACATATATGGACTCGATTCCTGCATCACGAGCGCAGGTCCTGGGCCGAGCGTTCAATATTCTCGATCTGGTGTAGGATGGATGCATGGAATCAGGGATCACCTGGGGTACAGACGCGAAACACCGGGATTCAGGGAAGCACCTGGTGTGCCGCTGCCGCTGATCCTTCAAGCTCCGGCAACGGTACCCGAAACTTGTCTTTGGGGATCATGGTTTGTTCATGCGATCCCGATGGGGTCCAGCGTTTTCGGTGCGCCTCCTACAACGCGAAAACAAAAAGAAGCGGTTGCGGGCGTCTTCAGGACGCCGAAGGGCCTTGCAGATGCCTGCTCGAGGCGCTATTTCCCTTGTCGTATTCGCTAGCGTATGGAAACCTATACAGAGGCATATGGCGCTCGAGTGCGGAGTCTGATGCAGCAGTGCAGCTTCGTAATTGATATAGAAGCCAGTGACGGTGGCTGCTGCGCTCTCGCGGTTTCAAAACCGAAGCAACCGCGTACATGCTTGAAGAAACATGCACCAGGGCGCGGTTCAGCAGCAAGCATCCGCAGTTGGTCGCCCTGGATTGGCAGACGGCGCTGCATTCGTATCCGATTACAATCGAACACTATATAGCATGCTCCGTTCTGGCCATGAGATTTTTCCCGACCGCTTTGAGACCTATATGCTCTGCGATCTATGTACAGGAATACGGGCTAATGGATTCATACCTGGCTTTAAGATTCCCGGATGTCTTTTCGAAGTGACGCATTCGAATCGTAGCCGCTGGACTTTGTTAGGTCATCGGAAACAAAATGATTCGCGATGCCCCCGAACGACGGTTTCGTGAGATGAAAGATACAATCATCCAGATAATATATACAAACCTCCGCTGTTCTCCGTTGATCGCGCTTAGCAAGCGAGGATCACCCACGCTTCAAGCCTAAGATCTTCTGCCTCTAGCTGGATCGTGGGCGCAGCAATTCGCACCTATGAATTCAAACGTAGAAGAGCTTGGTGTCGTCCATCGACGACTCGTTTACAAGCTCATACCGAGCTTTCACTGAAATGGTCACGTTAAATCCTCTGCTCCGCTCGAAATTTCAATGTTCTTCGTTGTATGGCCGTCAGCGAAACGGAACCCCCATGCACTCGATACATCTCATGTGGGATGCTCTCAGAGGCTTGCGCTTCTTCTGTTTAGATGGTTAGCGGGTCTTGAACTCGGTCTGTGTTCACCAACGCAATCGCTTCCAGTGGAGACTACGTCACCGCTGTGTACAACGGGAGCGTAATCGGATCGAAAATTCTCGATTTTTTCTCCAGCCTCGATTTTTTTCTTAAGGAACATGTTTCATCAAGGACATCACTGTATTCCACCGATCCTCTATCGAATTTAGCAGCGAGCTATTGTGCGTGCAGCGAACAGCGTACTCGCCCAGAGCGCCAGTAAGGCGGAGCCTCTGATCGAACGGTACGGTAATTGGGGCGGGAGCCGATGAGGGCATCGAGTGGAGCCCTCTGTACCCGTTAAGAGCACTTGCCCGGTGAAGAAGCAGGCGTCCAGGCGCCACAGAGAAGTCCTCCGAGGTTGGGGAGGAAGAGGAGCACGCGTTCTGGTGCACACTTGTGGGAAGTTCTGACCACAGTGAAGAGTTACGCTCCGAAGGGCGCAAGGTGGCTTTCTATATAGAACACGAGCATTGCAAGCGAAGCATGGATCACAACTTTCGTCACTGTATCAAATGCATGAACGACATTTTGAAGCAGCGAACTAAGGATTTTAACGTTGCGATCCGCATCCTTCTTCAGCGGAAAACGATACTGCAGGAACAAGAGATACCTGCTCCATGAAAGCCCGAGATAAGCGACAGGAGCGGGAAGCCGCCGTAGACATTGGGCCCACAGAGGCTGGTGTTCGTGACCGTCAGAAAAGCCACCGAATTTTCGTGTTCTCACCTATAGTCGAAAAAGTAGAAGATCTGCTCACTTTGGGCTTTCGACAAGTTCATCGCAGGAAATGGGATCAGACTATAAATTTCGTGAATTAAAGGACACGCGTCCGTTGGGACTCCTGAATGAGCGCGGTCCAGTAGCCACGAGCAAGGCCATTACCTCGCGTACGCTGCTTCCTGCCATCATTCCTTCGTGCGGAACGTCGAACTGGTAGTCGCGGTAGCAGTGGTGGCGGAGTTGTTGTGCGCAGAGGGGGGGGGCCACCCAGCGAAGCACTGCTCACTCCGCTGCTGGGGTCCGTTCGTGAACGGTGACCGGAACTAGCGTGCCTGCGCTATCATAGATCTGCATCCGTACGTAACGGTGCTGGTGTCGTTGACCAACAGGCCAAAGCGCGGCTTATCCCTCCACTGACCAAATCGGTACGCTGATCTGGGTGTGTGCTCGCTTCTCTCTTCGCTACATAGGACACACGCTGACTCATATTCACGAAGTATACCAGTAATCAAGAACATGTGCGATCTGGTGTTTAGGCCGTACCGGTCCACTTCCGCAGAGACAGCTGGATTCGATCGCGAACGGTACTATGGTGTTTCTGGTTCGATGGCGTTCGTGGTGAGCCCCGTGCCTGCTTTCCAAAGACGTTTCGTCCAAGCCGAGCCGCGATTCATCCAATACCACCGAAAACTTGCGCCTGCTCGGAACCTTTCATACATCAGACGCGGGCTTCTACCACCGCAGCGCTTGTGCTTGCAACAGCGAGTAGAGCCGGCCTTGCATGAGTCGTTTCGGTTCCTGCGAGATGGCTCGGTAACGACACCGGAAGGGTTCCGGGCGGCAGCGATGGCAGCTGGTTTGAAACCAAGTGGCGCGCCCGATCTGGCGCTTCTCTACTCTCCGCTGCCGTGTATTGCAGCAGGGGTCTTCACGCAGTCAGTTCTTGCCGCTGCGCCTGTTCGCTTTTGTCGAGCGCAGTTGGCGCAAGCGGATCAGCGGGTGCAGGCAATTCTGATCAACTCTGGTCAGGCGAACGCTGCAACGGGCACTGCCGGTGACATCGATGCCCAGCAGACTGCCGAAGCGGTGGCGAGATCGTTGAAAATATCACCGGCCGCTGTGCTTCTTGCCTCTACGGGCGTCATCGGCAAGCGCATTCCTATGGATTTGCTGCTTGACGCAGTGCCACGAATTGTCGAACTAGTGAGCCGTGCGGATGCGTCCTCCATAGGCGGTACGCTTGCTGCTCGGGCGATCATGACGACGGATCTTGTTCCGAAGCACATCGCCGGCGAAGCGTTCATGCCGGACGGAAGGCGGATACGAGTCGGTGCCATGGCCAAAGGCAGCGGCATGATCCACCCAAATATGGCGACCATGCTTGCATTTGCCACAACAGATGCGGAAATGAAGAGCACTACGTGGCAGAAGCTACTCCGGAATGCTGCAGACCAGTCTTTTAACCAGATCACAGTTGACGGCGACACCAGCACGAATGATACGCTGCTTGGACTTGCGAATGGTGCAGCTGGTGTCTCGATTCCCGACGATGAACGGAGTATAGAGTACCGAGTGATACGGGATTTGTTAACTGCAGTGTTGCAGCACTGCGCCAAGGCGATTGCGCGTGACGGAGAAGGCGCCAATGTTCTGCTGGAGGTCCGCGTTAGTGGTGCCCGCTCCGACGCAGAGGCGAGGCAACTGGCTCGTTGCGTCGCGAGCTCAGCGCTGTGCAAAGCTGCTGTCTTCGGAAAAGACCCGAACTGGGGACGGGTTGCTGCGGCCCTAGGCCGGGCTGGCGTTCCATTCGACCCAATGCATCTGGAGATCGCGCTCGGACCGCATCAGCTAATGACTGCGGGTCAACCGGTGCCCTACGACGCCGAGGCTGCGCGTAGATACCTTGCTGATGCCGCGGCCGCTGGCAAGAACGCCGAAACCTACAACACCGCTGCTGATACGGTGACGTTCGAAATCCGGGTCGGACAAGGACCCGGCATGGGACTAGCATGGGGATGCGACCTCAGCTACGATTACGTGCGAATCAATGCCGAATACACAACCTGAGAGGACACGGACCCTGCACAGGGACAGCAACGCGGCTGCGACCGCACCTACGATGATGTGCCAATCCATGCTGCGTATACAAGCTTGCGTAGAATCAGCGGACAATCGAACGTCTGGCTAGATTAGGTCGCGATCAAATCGCTAGGCTCCCTGGAAACGCACCTAGCATCATCATAGATCGACCCGATGCCCAATCGACCACACGGTGCGTGAATCCCGATAGCGACGCGCCTGTGTCGGTTTGGAAGCGAGCGCGGCATGCCCGACACACGGTACCGAAACGGCGCACGGAGCGACCAAGCGGGCAATTTCCGAAGGCACCAAGGCCCGTACGTCATGCCGACGCGCTACCAAGGCTCATTAGCGCTGCATCACACCTCACATAGACACCCGCTGGGTGTATTATACGCAACTCCTTGCCCCCTTGAGGCGCCTGCGGCACGTTCGACGCACGAATACACAAGTCGCTGAATACAGCGAGCCTCTCCTTCTTAGGAGGAGCGTTCCAGACTGGCCGTACAGCCGAAACCTAAAATCGTCCAAAGTGTTACGTGGCGCATTCCACGGTTTTTCAGACAGCACGCGCGGCGCTCGCCCCAGCGATGCGCCCCAGACGCACGCACGACAGGAAGATCGACGGGCGCATCGAGCGTTACGATTAGTTCAAAGATTTCAATATATTTCTATAAGTGATCGGATGCTCCCATGTCGACCACGTCGATTTGAATTCCCGCTCGAGATCGACGGAAGCGCTACGCGGTGCCTGCCGCTGGATGACGCTGACGCGCGTTTGGGTGCAGCAGCACCGAGCCACCGTACACTTCGCATCGCGTGACCTAGAACAGCTACAGCGCTTCTCGGACTTGTCACTGTTCGAGAGCAGGGTACCGAGAGTCTCGGGGCGCGGCTTGCTGTCAAAGTTGCACACTAGTTCCGGACACCCAGAAGTGCCAGTGAGCGACACATTGCGTACCGATGGCACGCCTAAGCTCGCGAGTTGCGGCAACCGCTGCGCGCTCGACATCGGCGCCTACGGAGCGTGCTGCTAATGAGGCCTTGAGGGAGCGCATCATCCAGGTTCTGGAGACGGTGACCCTCAGTGATAGCAGTACACGAGACAGCTCCCAGGCTTTGAAGGCGGTCTGGGACGTGGACGCAACAGGCAGTTTATGTGTATTGTTTGAGCTCTTGAAGCGGTGCCTGGTCGTCTACAACAAGGATACCAGGGTTGAGCAGATTTTCGACTTGATCGGAACGCTAGCTCTTCAAACCTCGAAGGAACGTCCAACGGATGAACCCCGAGACAAGGAGAATATCCCGGGCGGCGTGGACTTTGTTAAAGAAATGCTCACGTTCTTCACTCGTTTACTTGCAGCTCAAGATAAGGCAGTGCGATATAGAAGCTGCCAAGCCATTATCTCTATCGTACAGCACGTGGGCGAGTGGCTTTCCCACGACCGCGCCAGCATGACCAAGGTCTCGCGGGCGCTGCTCGAGCGTACACGCGACCGTGTCCCCGTCGTGCGAGCCCAGGCTTTGATTGCGTTGCACACCCTGCACCTCCGTCAGGTACAAACATTGGATGAAGAGTTGCTTGGTGTGTTCGAACGGCTCGTCAGTCGTGACCCGAGCGCTTCGGTACGCAAAGCAGCGCTTCTCCAGCTCGCGACCGCATTGCATCCATCGCTGGTAGACGCAGTCGTATCGCGGGCCAGGGATGTAGACGCTAGTATCCGGCTCTTGGTATACCAGAAGATTTTCGCGCAGCGTGTCAACCCAAAGATGTTGAGCATTGCGCAGCGGGTGGAACTGCTCCGCTGTGGCCTCTCCGATCGCAGCATGGAAGTGAAGAAAGCGTGTCTCGAAGAGATGCTGCGGAAATCATGGCTGGAATGCGTCTGCAAAGGCCGCTTAACCGACCTGCTGCAGCTCCTCGATGTCGAGGTACACGAGACGCCGGTTTTACCAGCGCTTGTTCAGATGCTTGTCAGTTGTCCGGATGCCGACTGTTTCCGACTGGTTCGTCGTTTCGCAGCCGAAGTGCAGTCTAGTTGCCAAAGTACTGAAGAACAGATCGAGCAATCCGTGTCGCAGATAGATCTGAATGAGTTGAACGCAGAACGAGCAGCAGTCGCCTACGTCTGTGCACAGATCACTGCCTGGAAAGCACGCAACCTGGAGCGCTCCCTCTGGCCCCAGTTGGCAGCCAGCTTGTTGCCGTGCATCACCGATCTCTGCGCAGCACTGGACTACTACCACCAACATGCCCGTACGGAGGTTGTCGACACTAGTCCTTTGGGGATGCACGCTGCGCATTCGCCCTGCTCAACGAGTGTCTGCCGTGCTTCTGAAACAGCGCGCGATGCTGCGGAGCCTCGGTCGTACGCCTTCGTCGTGCGAATGCTGTTGAAGGTGCTTCGGACCCTGGACATGAGCGATGAAGCAGGGCGCCGCTTGCTCTTACGAACGATGGAAGCCCTGATTCGCTCGCCAAGACTCGGTCCAGAGGAGCTCCAGTTGGCGCTCGAAGTTCTGTTTCGTGCGCAAGCAAATATTCAGGAAACGACTCGTCTGGTGACAGAACTTGTAGCGGGGCTGCATAGCACCGCCGAGGCCGACGAGGACCCCGATGTCACCGGAAAACACTCCTGCTTGGCGCTCTCTGAAGCGCTTCTACAGGCACTGCTCCGGTATCAGAGCGGCCTCGAGCAACGACACCTGCTTCGCCATTCCCAGGCCGCAAACGCCCGCAGCGTCTTGTCCAGGGACTTGAATGCCATTGTGCAGACGTTCATGCCCCTGCTGGTAACGCTTCTGTCGGTTTGCACCTTGCACCATGTCACGAGTGAGGACAGTTCCCAGCGCTTAACCGCTATGCGCGTCCTCGGTCTGGCGGGGCTCATAGACCGAAGCGGTCAGCTGTCGATGCAGCATTCGCTGCTCCTGCTCCACGTCGCTGAACATGACGTCGAGGCGGTGCGTCTGGCTGCCTTGCGAGCGCTCTTCGATTGGCTGTGCACCCACGCTTCCGAAGAGGGCACAGCACCAGACTGCTCCGAAATCTCAGGAGAATCCAGCACTGCCGTCCTCGAGACGACGACGACGACGAGTCCCCGCCAAGTGCTCCTGGATAGGCTGTGCAGCCTGCTCACTGCAGCGGATACAGACGCCCTCCAGGGAACGGTGGTCGAGGGCTTTGCAAAGCTTATCTTTTTGCGGCGTCTCGCGCCCGATGCGGAGCTCATCAAGCGGCTCCTCCTTTTGTTCTTCACACCATCCACAGCGGATAACGTCGCTCTAAGACAGTGTCTAGCAGTCTTCTTCCCAGCTATCTGCCTCACAGGTGACCCAGAGCATCGCTACGCCTTCGAGCACGCGTTCCTACCGACTTTGCGCGTGCTCGTGAAAAGTCCCAAAGACAATCCGCTGGCCACTGTTTCGCCAGTGCAGGCTGGCCAGTACCTGCTGTTTCTGCTCGATCCGTATCGGGCGCTGAGCACTGAATCCGAACAACGCATCCACGCTGGAGCGCAGGGTCAAACAGCCACCGTTGCTGGTGACGGAAACGTCCACCTCCGACTAGCAATCGCAATGCTGAACGAGATCCTCGTGGAGCCTCGTTCCGAGTTTGCCATCGCTTGTGCTCGGCTGCTGCAGCATCTGGTGCTACCACAGGTCCTATCCGACACTGATTCGTTACAGACCGTGGCGACCGTGGAACGTCTCGTGCAGAGTGCCATGACAGAGCCGGTGAGCGCTCTGCTCAGGCGACTCTTGGACCGCTTTGAGAACCGAATTCGGGAGCTCTTGGCAACCGCTGGATGCAGTGAATCGCTGGAGGATACCCCTCACGACTGTTCCGCATCTAGTGTCTGTGCGGGGAATGTCGCCTCAAACGAAACTGCATCCATACCGCGTGCTGGCTCTTGCTCGCCCTATTCTGGTCATTCGGTTACATCTGGAAACTGACGAGCAATCTCTTGCAGCTTCTCGATCATTCGCAATTCGGCGGTTGCGAGCAACGCCTCTGTTGCCGCGTTTTTCGCCACTGGTGCTTGCTCATGGAGCACGGCTTGCTGTTGGCAGACGTTTGCGCACGTTGTCTGTGCTTCGTCAGCGGCGGCTGCTATGGAGACTTGCTGGTCCCCGGCGCATGTGGATGCAGCTCTTTGCGCACGCTCGTATCGAATCTTTTCCACTTGGTGACGCATAGCCTCGACTTGATCCATGGACAGGTATACGAGCTGGAGCGCTGCCTGCCAGGCACGAAGCGCGTTCAAGCGCTGCACGAGAGCCCGAAGCATGCCGTCGCATAAAGTCCATGTCTGGTGCAGCGCCTGGCGAGCGTCCGGTGATGGAGTACGCGTCTCTTCTAAAAGCTCAAGGCCGTGTCGATACTCTTGGAACCACGCTCGCAACAGCGAACGTGCCTCTTGGACCAGTCGTTCCGGGCTGGTAGCGTCCACTGCTGCTGCTGCTGCTGCTGCTGCTGCCAATGCCGACGCCGATGCTCCAGCGGCAGGCGGCTTTTCCTCTGTCGAGGGCGGTTGCGCTGGCAGTGCTGCTGAAGTTCCCGGTGGAGCCGGTGTCGCTGCTGTGGGAGCTGCGGCCCAGGCACTCCACTCAGCAAGCCACGCGTCCCCGAAGGGCGCATCTCCCAGCACCGATCGCCAAGAGCCACGAAGCCAGTACGTCGCACGAGGAAGTGGCGGTGCCGGTAAATCGACGCCCCGTTCAAGGGTTGTTCCTTCGTCACCATCAAGGTCATCATCCTCATTCCTGGTGTCCTCTTCCGGCAAGTACGTTGGTGATGCAAGCTCCATCAACGCTTCCCGTAGTTCTTGTGGCGCGCTCGCTGCTCCTGGCGCCTGCACTGCAGGTCGACGTCCTGGACGCCTGCACACAGCGACTGGAACCTCTGCTCCAAAACGGCGGGAACTTGCGACTAGGACAGGTCACGTACACGTCACCGGCTATCTAGATGAAGCTCGTACAAACCTCCTGACCTGGGATCTGCGCTCACTAGCCAAAGCCAGCGGTGCAACAACAGGTGCGCTGCTTCTGGTCAGTCGTGTATCGGCTAGCGTTGGGCAGCAAGCCATAACGCCCGTCCAGGGTTGGAAGAAGGAGGTGCTGCGGGACGCTGTCCAAGGACACGCTGCTAGCGACCTGAACGGTATTTGGGTCCCATAACAGAGACACTGGTTTAGATTGGGTGAAAGGTCTTGTGCACTTTGATGAGGTTAAGAATCTGGAGTACACTCGGCACTGCTGCTCGCAACAAGTGACGGAGGTGCGTTCAGTGAGTGTTGGCGTTCCCGTGCTGCACGATCGTATGCAACTCGTAGGTTTGTTGACATCTAGAGTGCTCATCCATCAAACGAGACTGGTTCAGAGGGTCAGTCTGTAACTTTGGCGGACACCGGCTGGTAACGCCGTCTGCACACCAGAAGTGACCGGTGCGCTCCAGTGCCAAGCGCAGTGCTTGGAGCAGCGTGCGAGCCCCACCGAGCCCTATGTGAGGCTGGTGCGTCGACTGAGGTCGCAGCTGGAAACTCAGAAGAGATCAGAGTCTCTGACGAGTTCGACTACTGCCATCTGAAACCGAGCAGAGGTCTACGTGTTCAACGCTCGAGTCAGAGAGCGCTGCCTTTCGGTTGGCTCGTTTACCAGTTTTCGTGCCGCTCTGCAACACCGTGCGTCGTACGGCTTTTCTCGGGTGTTCTCGTTGCTACGGGCGACATGCTGCGGACCTTGCTCGCGCTTTTGTCGAACGTGTCAATGGAACGAGCAAAAGCAGCAGCTATTTTTGATATTGATGTTGTTGGTGCTGTGACCAGCTTGTTGGCGCACAGCTTCCGGCACCCAGGGTCCTTTGGTGAACCTATATGTTTGTGTGTGGGCGTGTGTGTGCGCCCCAGTAAAATGTCCCCAGCAACAAGATAGCAAGCATAGCGGGTCCCTGGTCGAAGCACGACATCAGCCCCGGTGACGACTGCGATAGATATCGCGGGTCGGTGGTGGTGCTTGCATCGAAGCAGGCGCTGCGTCTGTCCCGGAGCCGTAAGCGTCCGGTCGAGGAGCACGACTTGTTTGTTGTCGAGCACGCTGCAACCGCTGAAACAGGCGACTTTCAGCGAATGGCACAGGACTCGCATCAGCAGTGCGACTCGGATAGGTGTCGCCACTGGAGCGACTTGGACGCTCCTTGTCCCGCCCTGGACGACGTCCAGCGGCATTCGAGTCGAGCTCGCGACCGCCGTTGAAGATTGCAAGATCTTGAAAGCTCGCTGGTAACCGCAATAAATGTCTGATTACAAAGTCGGGGTTCGGTGGGGCGCTCTGCAATAGCGCTGGTGGCAGTGCTCCCACGAGGCGTGCGAGACCCTCCTCGAGCGTCAGCTTCTCCGGGATGTTCTCCACAGCCGGCGATGGTGCTTTTCGCTCGGCACGAGCGGCTCCCTTGCGTACAGGTTGCCCTGCTTCGATAACTGCGTCATCTGGTCGACGCGCGGACGATGTCTGTGGCCTATTCGAACCGAGCGCGTAGAGCAGCGCACTGGATGGAATGATGCCGCCGGGGACGAAACCTGCGTCCCGTTGAGGCGCTTCCGCCAGCGAACCCGACTTGGAATCACTGGTGTTTTGCTCGATGAGGGCCCGTTCGTCGTCATTCAATGGAACATTTTGCAGGAACGAGGTATAGAACAGGAGGTCATTGAGGCGCGACGGTTGCCGCTCGCTGAACAGGCGTTTTCGCTCGGCTTCAGCGAGGCGCAGACCTTGCAGTCCACCGCTCCCGTAGCGTGCCTCAAAGGACAACCAGCGATCACAGAGCAGCAGCTTGGCATCGTCTGGGAGCGTTGTCTGCAGGAGCCGCCCAATCAACATGCGCAGTTCATTGCCATCGTTTCGCTGCCACAGGTAATCGAAATAGCACAGCGCCATCTCCGTCGAATCCGGCAAGTGACGCAGTCCAAGCTCAAAAATACGTTTGGCAACACCCGACTCGTGATTGCAATACGTCTCTAGAGTCGCTGCTGCGAGGTAGAGGTTGGGCAGCGCGTCGATATCTGCACAGCGAGGGTCGTGGCGCGCCCGTCGGAAGATAGACCGAGCAGCCGACACCCCGAGAACACGTCGACTAAACCACATGTACTCTATGTAGGCATGAGTGCGTTGGACTGCATCCAGATTTTCACGTGCAAGCAATCGTTCGTAGACGGCGGTTGCTCGACTGCCGATGCCTTCACTGTGCGTATCCGCCTTGGTGCCGGTAGCGGCAGCTTCAGTGCTCGCTGGTGCACCGCTAGTCTTGGACGCTGCTGGTGCGTCTCTTTCCGACTGAGCCTCTGTCGCTGCTGTTTTTGTATCGGTGCTGGGCGCCAATGAGGCGCCGCTTCCATGCTTTGGCGACCCAGACTGCCGAGCGGAAGCTATGTGCGACTCGCGGCTGCCGCTGCCGGTGTCGTCACCGTTGCTCTGGTCGGGGTCAGCGTCACTGGGTCGCTCGTCGGGAGCGCCCACAGCTTCGTCATCATTCGAGAGACGAGATCCCCCGAGTCTCTCTATTTCCTCCTGCAAATACTCGCGCTTGCGTTTCTGCTGTCCGGCGATACGAGCAATTTCAACATCCAGCTCCTCGTAAAGGCGGGCAAGGGTGAAATAGACTAGGAGGCAATCGGGAAGCGCACGTTCTGCTCGCTCCAGCACCGCAATAGCCTCTGGGTAGCTGCGCACCAGGTTGCCGTCATCGCGATGTGCGAGATAGAGCGCATACTCCAACCAGGCGTCCGGCATGCGATACATGTAGACAAGCCGCTGCTCATGGGCGAATCGAAGTCGCGCTTCTAGTTCAGCAGCGGAGAGCTCGTGCGGATTCGCCTCTTCGCCCCGGATGTACTTTGCCCAGCGCTTTGCTTGTTCCATGATGCCGGCTCCGCGTCGCGGAGGAACCGCCAGCGCCTGGAGCTGGAGGTGCTCGCGGCGAGCTCGTCGGCCACGGGCCTCAGCTCGGGCCCGAAGAAAGGCCCCATGGAAAGGTTGTGTCGCCACGGATGCATGACTGGAGCCGCTTTTTCCCTGACTTGATTCAAACTGCTCGAATTGTCGCCAGAACGCATCCAGGTTGTGCAACGGAAGGGTCACAGCTCGCTGCAACACGCTTCGCAACAAGCGGTTTCTCTGTGCACCATCATGAGCGTTGCGTATGGGCACCGCCATTAGCAGCGCGATGTAGTCGTTCCAGAGACTTGCGCTTGCTGGTTCGTATGGCAAAAGCGCAGTCACATACTCGAACGCGTCGATGAGAACGCTGATAGGCGCCTTTTTTACGGTGCGCAGATAGTGCAGATAGAGCTGGCACAACTCAACACTGTAACAGCGAGGAAGCGCGTAAGCGAATCGCTTCTCGGCTTCAGGAAAGGCTTGTTCCCGAATGAGGTGCTCAAGGTAGAGTTTCCAGAGGCGTGCACCTGTCGGGAACCGGTGAAGTGCGCGTTCGTAGACCGCCTTGGCCTCCGTCAGCGGGTGACGCTGGGCCTCCTCTACCAGCGCTATCCAGGCGTCTGCGTTCCAGGGCTCCGCCGCCAGTGTTCGTTCTAGCTCTTGAGCTCGTGTGCTGGAGAGCGTCTTCTCTGGCCAGCGCAGCGACGGGCTATCCAACGGCACCTCGTAGTCGAGCGTTTCTGCACCCGCGGTACCCGGAGCAGACTGCTTTTCTATATGCTGTTTCTCTCGCCGAGGAATCGAGTCCATGAGATTCTCTGAGAGATCTACGCTTTGAGCGCTGGGTGTAGTGTTTCCGGTGTTGTCCGTATCTGTGATTGCAACGCTCCCGCTGGGTTGGGCTCGGTCGTCAGCACTCGCTGCCGCAGTTCGCCGTGCCTTCCGCGGGACGTTGTCTTGGTCGTCCATGAGTCGGTACCGAGTGCAGATCTTGCGCCCCTGGTGCTCACAAAGTGCTTTGTAGAGACGCAGCTTCCAAAGCAAAAGAACAACGTCCAAGCGAGTACGCTTGTAGACAAGAACACTCGCTTTGAATGCGTATGGAAACGGAAGATGCCACCAGGCGTTGAGTTGAGGGTACACCTTCGCCGCCGAGCGCAGGCACCGCAGAAGGCGAGTCCGCGTTGCTGCTGACGCTCGTGTGAAGGGCGTTTCACTCTGGGACGCATCACTAGGACTTGTGTACGAGCGAGATCTATTGTATATGGTAAAGTTGAGCGTGCAAGTGCTCAGAGTACGTGTCGACTTTGTTGGGATGTGCCGAGTACGGTGCTGTTGCGGATAGCACAGGTGTCGCATCGGACCTGGACTTGCTGTTTGATAGACTGCTGCTTTCAGTGGCAGCATCGTGCTGAGACGTCGTACGGAGAGAACTTTGGCTGGGACGCAACTCAACCGCTCCAGGTCTCGAGTGCAACGGTAGGACGAGGCTTTCGCAATATCGCCAGGGTACGCTCGCCGTCGGGTTGAAGGCGCTGGACTGGGCGGTATACTTGACGTCAAAAAAAGACCCCTGGTAGTGCGCTGAGGTACGGAGTGCTTGCGCGAAAGATTAGCGGCCTTCCCGGGAGGTGACGTGTTTTCGCTCGAGCAGGGCTACACACCCCAGAAAGCGCTGCTGGTGGCCTGCCTGCAGCGTTCATCGGGAGCTGAACGTCTGCACACGGTGTAACCAGTACGTGGTCTGAGGCCGTTTTGTGAGGAGCGCAGCCGACTCCAACCCGTGACCCACTCGCCCGAACCATGTCAAATATGGACACAGAAAAGCGGCGGTGTCGGCAGCACTTGGACCAGCACGCACGCAATCGTCCCAGACCTCTGTCAAGGAATGCCTCGTACGGACCACGGTTCCCTGGCGAGACAAGCTTGTTTTCACGGACACGTGCAGGAGGGGTCTCGTTGGATTTGGTTCATACCATGGGAAACCGTTTGTAGGACAGTGCTGCTGTTGCCGCGCACGGTACGAGTCCTCATATCCGGTAGCGTTGGATAGGAGGCTTTTGGGCGATGTCGCTGTCGCTGCATTCGTCTATGCACAGACGATGGAACTCGCGAATCCAACATATGATCTTCTGATGCTTTCGGGAACATGTCTACTAGGTTAGATGCTTTCGATTTGCTTCACAGGGAAATGATCGGGCGCTTCGCAGTGACGCATGTGCTGTCGGCACCAGTGGTGGCATAGAATGGGGCGGGTCTCCAGGCTGATGCCCGTACGCCAAAGCTTGTATCCCCTCACACTGGCATCAACGCCTGCCTATGCGACTGCTTTTCCCTGGCCGTTGTATCCTGCTTCAAACGTGGTGATTTCTTCAGTCCCTCCAGCGCCCATGCCAGCAGTTGAAGCACGTTGATTGCCTTGTGTTCAAGTCCGGGATCGCTGCGTCCGGCTGCTTAGCAAGCATTTCATGAAGATAGAAAAGTTACGAGCTACGCTTTGCTTACCATTTTCATCTTCTTTGTATACAGCCTGGGTGCGCCCTTCATAGCGGTGACAATTGGCTCTAATCGGGTATTCCCATGCTTCCATGACACCTTATCCTCCGACTTAGACTGGCCTGTTGCATGTGTACACTCTCTTCGTTCGTCTACATATGCCCTAGACAGATATAGGATCCTACTCTGGATGCCCTGCACCATTTCCGCACCCGGGGCCGGACCCGACGTTCACAGGCTTCTTCTAGGCGATTCCTGCGGCAGTTCTTCCGTCCGGTGCCCGCGCATGCACACGCAATCCCTTTCCATATAGGAGTTGTGGAACGCTATATTGTCTGTGATGAAATTGGCATCGTTTGGAGATTTGCACTGTAGAACAGGTAGAGAAATATGAGTTGTCTTCTCTCACCTCCAGCGGAACTGCGCGGCCCCGAGAGACTATTCATAAAATAATCGATAGCATTATCAAATGTGTTCGTAGAAGCCTCCACGCTTCTCCTCTTTTTACGAGTAGCATGCTCACTGCACGCATTCTTCAAGTTATCGATCTTTCTGTTTCATGGAAATTCGCGGGCGCAGCATTTCGCATCGCTGGACTGACGACAAAACAAGAAACGCTGCTTTGTCTCTCGACGACTTGTGCAACAGCGCACGCGGAAAGTTCACTGAATTGGTCACGTCAAATCATCGATTCCGACTGAAACATAAAAAACCTTTCGCTGTGTCCATCGCCAAAATAGCAATCCAAAACAGGATGCCGCCTTTCGTGGGATTCGGTCTCTACGGCGCCCGTGCTGCCTGTTTGCAGCGGAAAGCGTCTTGGACTCGGATATCAGCCTTCGCATCAATCGCTTCCAGTGGAGAGTACGTCACTGCTTTCCAAGAATGGAGCGTAGACGAATCGAAGTGTGTCGACTTGCTCTCCATCCTGGATGATCGCACTGGTGCATGTTTCATCACGGACAGTGGACGTTCCATTGATTTTCATCTATTAGGAAAACCGCAGAGAACAGAATACAGATAATCCTACAAAATCCAGTCTGTTCTCAATGGTTTAGCGCTATCTAGAGCGTCATCAGGGCCGTTGAGGCAAGCGGATCGTGCGTTATCGAACGGGACAGCGTGCGCTTGGGTGTGCGGCAGCCAGCGTACCCTTCGATTGGATTGCGCAGAAGAAGCTCGTGACGGTAGCGTGCGGCGCCGGGCGTGGAAATCGAGAACGGTTTCGAGAGCGGCCTCCTGTATCCACCAGAGGCATGTACCAAGCGATGCAGCAAGCGTGCACGTGAAACAGAGTGGCATTCAAAGGAGGACGTTTGCGTTGCGAACGTATTAGACCATTTGGCCAAAATCGCGTGTCACCGCATCGAACAGCGCACCGAGGCTGTGTCCAAAGGAGACGAATATGGCAAGCACAGTGCAGATCGCAACTTGCACGTGTACATGACATTCGACGACAACAGCGAAGAGCAGCGATTTCGGGACTGCGACACTGCCGTGATCATCCTTCGTCTGCTCACAACTGTCTGAAGGGAACGTACCACCCAGGGTATTGAAAACCGGATGTAAGAGCGTAGCAAAGGATGCAGCCGCAGAAAAGACCAGCATAGGCTGGTATTGATCACAGGGGAAAGCGACCTAAATTTTTCGTGTCTAGCGAGGAGTCAGCGTCCTGAGCTCGTTCCATTGCTCGGATGCCGTCTACGAGCGTCTCGCCACATGTGTACCCAGACTGTCTATTTAATATAGTTTGAGCCCTATATATTCAATTAGGTGCCGTTACGCAGATAGATGCCACTGCGCCGCCTCTACACCATGCCGCAAAACGTTCTGGACTTTAATGTATAACCATGGAATAATTTGACACTTTGCTGCCAGATTCACCTGATTCCTGCACGCTCTTTGTGAACCTCTACGTGTTTCGCAGCAGGAGAGCACTCGCGCAATTGGACTACTGTTGGGATTGCGCACGAGTGCCACCCGGAAAAGAGTGACTGCGCTGTGTGCTCGTTTCGAACACCAATATGAATCCTTTGGACTACAGAGGTCTGAATTTTTGCGCATATCCTGCGTGCTGGGGCCTGGAACGAGGAGCAGCCGCAGGAAAAACTTCCCTGTCGCCGAGCGTTCGATGGGTGCGTCGCGACGTCACCTGCGCGGGCGTCTCCGACTGGCTGGGACACTCGGTGAACGACCAAGGCAGCCGTCAACGTCCGACAAACAGACCCCGTTTTTCGGTAAATGGAAAGCGGCAACCGAAGGGGACACGGAGTCTTGTGTGCAGCAAGTGGTTCCCGTTTCCGGGGCTGTCAGAGGATCGTGACACCCAGAGGGACCAGCGGAACAAGCGCTCCCCAGACTACGCAGCGAACGCTGGCACTGTAATAGAGACCTTACGTTCGGACTATCCCCACCTTTTTGAACGAGATCCAAACTTTGAAGTATACTCGCCGACAATCACGCTGGTGGACCGCACTTCAGGAAACGTCCTGCAAGGACTCGGTGCATACAAAGCCGTTTTCTGGGTGCTTCGTTTACACGGGAAGCTTCTATTTTCGGAGCGCTCCATTGAAATTACATCACTCTTCCATGACGAGCGCGAGGGAACCGTTTACATTCGATGGATCATGCGTGGGCGTTTACGGCGCTGGGTCCCTCTTCTGGGTTTGGGCGCTTTCCGGCTCCGACCCGAGCAGGACGCCCCCGGGTGGCAGGAGAGCACCTCCTGGGAGGAGGAAACGAGAATCCGCCAGCTTGAGGGATATTCGATGTACTATTTAAACTTGGACGGGTGGGTTGAGCAGCACGCGTTGGATAACATCCAACACACGCGCCTGCGCTTGCGCCCGCTCGTCGAGTCGATCCTGGGACTAGGGACGCTCCAGCCTCTACGCGGGCGCCAGCCGGCTCTTCATCTGGAGCGTCTCCGCAGCGGTGTTGAATGGTTCATGGCGTACCTTCGTGCACAGATGGCTCTGCAAACGGTGCCTGCGCTGGAAGGATCCGTATACTTGTGGCAAGAGGAAGAAGCGAATGAGCCAGGAACCAACGAAGACAACACTCAGGAAGCAATTCGTCCTTGGTCAGACAGGGGAACTCAGGGCCCGGGGCCAAATGGTGAACCTACCGCTTGAGCGCCTACGAAAGCGCGAAAAGAGCGCGAAGACCTTGTGCATGAATGAAGATGAATCACGACGGATGACGGCGCTTCGTTTGTCGTGTAATTGCATGCATCTGAAGGATATGTTACGGACAGTTCCGGTCCGTATCTTTTGTACCAGAAGAATTGCACCATCTGTGCGCATAGCTCCGTGGCTTGTGAAATGAACGTGCCTCTAACTGCAACCTCCACATTCGCGCACTTGCATATGTACACCGGATGAACGTCCACTCGCTGGTGCGACCCGTGTTGCGCTGCCCTATCTAAGAGAACTACCGGTGCGCAGACATCCGATGTCGGATACGTTTGGCATCACTCGTTGAACGTACAGTTGGCGTCATACATTGGCCGGGTGGCAAGCCGCAGATGCCCCACGGGCTCGGCACCGTGTTGTGAACCTGCTACTTGGTGCCTGAGACGCACAGGTGGCGTCGCGGATCGTTTCGCAGAGCGGATCGTTTATGCTGCCTCCACAGGCCGTAGCGTGGACGAGTCAGCAACAAAGTCAGCAACCTGCTCCGCGGCCTCATATGCGCGGATCTAAACCTGTGTCAGTATAGAGATGAAAAGGTCCGCTTTGTTGAAACGGGCGCGTATGTAAAAGTCTGGGTCTCTTCTCACTGATACCAGCATCAGCATTTGCGATTTTTTTCCCGCACTGGCTCCATCTCCTCACGCTCATTTCCGGTTTTCAGTACGACCCTCGCTCGTTTACCCCCAGCTCTGTAGTCATCCGTCGCAAGATGCTGATGACAGCGTGAAATTCTCGATAAAGTCGCTTCCGGCTGTTGTCAACGCATGTCATGCATAGGCGGAAGCTGCGATCTACAAACTCCTTTGTGGACAACTCGGGGACGCGCTTCAGAGCTATGACACCTGGGTGTTGTCATATATTCCCGCGTTTTCGTCGCATGCCCTCCTCATCGTCCTCCTCCTC
>Ga0123519_10004936_pt1 | contig 21411 bp, 20 predicted proteins | sample YelNatPaOPRAMG02_FD_87396 | JGI IMG/M metagenome (GOLD analysis project Ga0123519, IMG submission 87396) | Hot spring microbial communities from Yellowstone National Park - Yellowstone National Park OP-RAMG-02 (version 2) | ecosystem: Environmental > Aquatic > Thermal springs > Hot (42-90C) ...
CCATAAGACCCACCAGGAACATACGTATACACACGCACACTGTCCGTCTGACCCAAATTCATAGAACTCAATACGCTGTCCCAAGTGAATGTAGGAGTAACTACGGTAACCGTGTCCTCCTCCTGGTAGCCGGTGAGCCACAGACGACATTTCGTAGTTCCCGGAGTCTTGCCCACAAGCGTAAAGGAGGTCCAACTACTGCCGGCAGGTATTGTAACTTGGACAGGCGCCGAAGCAATCGATGGGTCCTCTACCAAAACATTCACGGTGTAACCGCCGGTAGGAGCCGTACCGCTTGTCAGGCCGATACTTGCCGTTGTGCGACAGCCGGCGCCAACTGTAACATCGGCGCGCATATAGAGAGACAGCAGCGGCTGAACAGTGACTTGGAGCATGCCGTCTGTTAGACCAGGACAAGATGCAATAATATCTACTGATCCGTCCGATGTTGCCAAACCGGTAACCTGAATGGTTACCGCGTAGGAACCTTCAGGAATAAACACCGTCTCGGGCACAGATACCCTATCAGGCGCAGGATTGGACAAAGTTATGGTTAGTCCGCCGGCCGGAGCCGCAGTCGAAATGACTAAGTCAGTCGACTTTGTAACTCCAGGCGGCATCTGCAAAGAATTCGGCAAGAATGATATGTTGAATGTAGGGAGCACTCTTACTGTGGCCTGCGCGCTAGTGAATCCCTGCAAGCTCGCTGTTATGATCGCCTCGCCAGGGATTATCCCGTTTACCGGAACCTGAACGGATTTCTGTCCTTCAGGAACTGTTGCTGCGGGCGGCACGGTTACGACTGACGGGTTATTGCTTGATATGTTGACAGTTAGCCCGCCAGCCGGCGCCTCGTTCGGAATCATTAGTTGAAGCGAGGAAGAACGTCCTGCAGCAATCGGTAAATAGTTGGGAAACAGAGTTAGCTGACCGGGGCTAACGACCACAGGTAGGTTCGCGTTGGGGTAGCCCTCGGCGGATGCAATAATCACGGTGCTGCCTTCGGCAATCGCTCTTACCTCAAACTGGGCAGACATTTTGTTCGCCCCTACCAATACCGTTGTAGGAAATTCTACGAGTCCTTCACCACCTGATAAATGAACGACCAACCCACCTTCCGGTGCAGGATTTGATAAGTTGACAGTGCACTTCTGAACCAGACCTTTCGCGACGTTCAATGTTGAAGGTGAAAAAGTTATCAGCGGTGGATTTATGACCTTAACAGGTACCTGTGCCCGATAATACCCAGTCGCGTTCGCGGTAATGATACTCTGCCCATAGGAAAGTGCCGTGACTGTGACAACAACAGAACTCTGACCCTCAGGTATCGTCGCAGTCCCAGGAACCGTTGCCACAACGGGCACGGAACTAGACAGAACCAACTTGACGCCGCCAGCAGGGGCTGTGTCGGGAATGCTAAATGTAATATCGCCCGTCTCACCCGTTAGCAAGTTTAAAGAACTCGGATCAGCCGTTATAGCCGGAGGGGTGTGAAGTTCAAACGTCTTGGCGGTGTTGACCTGACCCTCTGGCACAGTAAGAATAATGGTTCGAGTTCCAGGAGCAGCACTTGGCGATATGACAAACTCCACCGGTAGCACGGTTTCAGTCTTCCCGGGTTTTACAGATCCGGTTACGCCTGATTCAGGCAGCAGAGACACGCCAGTAACACGAGCCAGGTTCTTTCCGTTAATGACCGCCTGGACAGTAGTGCCCAACACCCCATATGAAGGCTCGATGGAATCAATTATTGGAGTAAGGTTGATAGCAACTGTGTCGGTAGCTTGAGCAGCACCAACGGAATACTCAACCTGAATTCTGCCTGGACCGCTAGCCGTAGGTGTAAAGTCTATCGTAGTCGCGTCCGGCCGTCCATTGACTAGAGAATCAAAGGTTCCTTGCGCGGGACCTTCTATCAGGCTCCAATTTATAGACACGGGATACTCTACTGAATCTTGAATGACTGGATCCACAGTAGCAGACAAAGCTACAGTTTGGCCTACAACTAGCTGTGGTAAAGGCGTTTGGATTGCGATACCGATCACAGTTACGGCACATTCGCCAATGGCCGTACCACCTCGTCCGTCAGACACTGTGACACGGATGTGCCGTACGCCCGATGTCGTCGATTTATACTTGACGCTTGGTCCGGAACCGATTATGGAGCCGCCATCTAGAGGCACCCAAGTGTATGTGAGCGGGTCGCCATCGGCATCCTCTGCGCTAACGGACAATGCAACCTCGGCATTCTTGCCTACGTATGGATATGCACAGTTGGGACCTTCGGTGATTCTAGGGGGAGTGTTGCCACGTGTATATATTGCACCACCGATGTCAGCAGTGCAGTCAATTATTCGATTGTGTCGGATCGTAGGAAAACATCCGATTCCGCAGTATATTCCGCCACCATACCTAACGCCATCAATGAGTGTACCAGAACCATTTCGGATAGTGAACCCCTGTAGAACAGAATCCTTAGATTCACCTGAGGCGAACGTAACCACGCTACCGTTTCCACCACCGTCTATGACCGTCGAAGCGACTACCGCTGGATCCAGGGGATCAGTGGAAGTAACAATGATCGCCTTGCCTCGGAAATCGATGTTCTCGGTATAGACGCCAGACTTTACCCACACCACATCTCCGGGTAATGCCGCGTCGATAGCTACCTGGATGGAGGTAAACGCATCCTGCCACGACGAGCCATTTCCCGCACCAGTAGCTGCGGCGTCAACGTAAATATCCGCGGCGTACACGGCGCCGGCGAGCAAACAGGCAATTGCTACGATTAATGACGAGAATCTAATATTACCGGAGGCACACATTGTCCGCTCCCTTCTTTCCACTAACGACACCGAACTATTTGGAATGGAGATGCGGTTAGGCGTGAAAGCTTATGTGGAATCACTGATGACCAGGTGATGAGGCAACAACATGCACGCAGGACGCATTATGCAAACCGTGCATCTGGGTGGGTGTCGTACCTGCGCTATATCACCCAGTATTTCCGCCGCCTTCCCAACCGTTAAATGGGGTTTTTCCACCCCACCCCCTTAGCCGAATCTGCGACGTGCCCGTTTTCGGCTTCACTCTGCATTATAGGCGGGTTTCAGCATTTGTCAAGAGCAGATTAAAAAACTTTTTACGTTTGACTATGTAACACCATTGGCCAAGTCGTAAGCTCGCCATACACATGTGGCTCGTGAGATCATCACTTTCATTTCATCACGGCTCCAACTGCCAACATTCAAGCAATTAGTAAAAAATGGGGACCCTGCGCCTGAGCGCAACGGTACCCCAGCTACACGTCCAAATGTGCCTAGTGCATTTCTACTTCACATGTGCCAATTCCACCACGGTAGAAGTTGAACTGAACGTTAGGATGCAATGCAAGCAAAGACATCGGAACAGCGGTATCGGCTATCCCCTTGGAAATCATCAACGTTGTCAATCGTTGTCCGAACGGGTTATCGTGTTTTCCTGCATGCCAGATCGACACGCGTTCCGCTTTCCAGGTCTCGACTGGACCAACTGTTACTGCTTGACTCGGCACTAAGTCTACCTTGCCGCCTCCTGAAGTCCTGGCATTTTGCATAATAGTGACAGGATGCAGATCGACAACACGCGTACCAAGTCTAAGATACTCCTCAGGAGTGGGAGGTTCGTTCACATATTTGCCCTCGCGTTTTGGTGGGTCGTTGAAAGCCCAGTGCTTTATATCTCCCTGTCCACCCTGCATCACTGCGCAACGTACACCTTCCCAACTCTTTATATAATCGCTCGTATCAGCTTTAGGAAAGTGAAGATTAGATTCAGGTATTGCCAGCTCAGGTCTAATTCGATTGAAGCATAGATGGCGGTCTGCCCGTGCAAACGAAAGGGGATGGTCTTCCGGTACCTCTTTGCCGTCCACAACCCATTCGTCCATAGCCCAGAAATGAGCATTCTTCAAGTCTAAGCCAATCGCATTGACTATCTGTGCAACCAGTGGAAGGTGCTCAGTAGGACCTATGGGACCACATACACCCACGGGGTTATCCGGTGTAGCTTGTTTCCAAGCCTCAACGTACTCGAGAGCTTCCGCACAGTAAAATTCTTCGAGAGTATCGTAAATAACAACTTTGAATCCTGGACGTGACAAAGCCACAAGATCCTCCGGCGTGAGCTTCGCGGCGTCATCCAAGATCTCCTTGTCTATTGTCGTGTAGTCCCACCAACCAGGCGCAAGTTTACTGAGCGGTCTAGCCATGACGTAAAAGAACCTCCTTGCTATGTGTATCTAAATTCTAAGAATGCATTGGTGCGAGTAAATCATACCTACCGAACAACCAGTGCTCTGTAGTGATCGCTCTGTTCTAATATACCTCCACTTGATTCGTAGAAACTCTCGTCCAAAACAAATACTCCGCGATTCGGTTTCATCCAAGTAGCTCCATTTCTTGGATGGTAGCTACACATGCGTTCCCAGTTTCTGTAGTTCTGATCGCCATTCATCTCAAGCAAGCCTATTTTGACACCAGGCAAGGGAGCGAGCCTTGCAGCCACGTTCTTGTTCCAGTCAACTAACACTGGATTCACGGTCAGATCCGCACAAAAGCAAGGCACACCCTTTTCGTGCGCTAACGAGAGAATCCTGAGTGTCTCGCTTAGCGTCTTAGCGGCAGGCTTCAGGGCAATAGCGCCATACCCCAAATCGATAAGCCTTGCTACGTGCTGTGCTGAATGAGCACTCTCGTCCGCGGCAATTCTCACGGGCAGGTCACTAACGTCGATATCCGCGCCCTCGGGAAATGGCTCCTCAAGTAAGATGACTCTTTCCAGAGCTCCAGACGTCTCGAGTGACTCAAGAAGTTGGACAAGTCGCTCTCTTGAATCGTAACGGCCGTTCGCATCGAGATAGTATACTACGTGGCCGCAATCCGTGTAGGGCGTCTCAAAGCCTGCTACGGCGTTATGAATCGAAGCCACGCGCTGAATATCCCAGGACAGTGTTTTTTCGAGGTCGCCGTCGCCATCCGGATCGCAACCAATTTTGATCTTCAATACGGATACTCCACCCCGCACCATCTCGACTACCTGCTCAACAGGAACGCCGTAGCTAACGAGTGGGATCAAAGCCAACCTGTCGTGCCGATACGAAAGCCCGTGCCTGAACTCCGCAGGAACCATTTCATCGAAAGAAGCGATGTTATTCTCCTGACAATACAACTGCCAGACAGCGTTATCCAAAGGTACCAATGCATTGAATACGAAAGTAATCCGCAGATCAGGTTTGCACGTTATTGCGCGCCCATAATCGAGCGATGGTGTGAAGACCTCTTCGACAAGCGACAGAGGATTTGAATAACACAGCGATTGTATCTGCTTTGCCGCAAATGACGTTAATGCGAACATAAGCGCGTTGCCTGCGGACTCCGAATTTTCTTTGAACACGTTCGCATCAGACCACAGAACGCTTTGGGTGCCAAGTCCCAATCCTTCTTTTCCGCTCGCAGAAGTGATGTGAACAACACTCTGCCACAGCTCCGTGAGATAAGCACCCTTGAATCCAAACGGTGCAAGCAGTGGTTCGCGTTCGAAGTTGCAAGTAACCTTGTTAATATGAATCAAGTTTTGAGCCGCCAAACCGAAAGCCCTCGCTGTGAATTTGAATTTTCCGAAGTACTCGACGAGCTTATTCTTCAGATAGTCGCATCAGCACGCTTTTTTCTGGAATCTTTATTCTTTGTCCGACTTGAAGGTTTGTAACACTGGTCAGCCCGTTGTATTTTGCTAGGATTGGAGCAAGCGTGCCATCCCCGTAAAACCGTTTACAAACGAACCAGAGGTTATCTCGTTCCGTAAGGACGTAAACGCGGTCGGGTTTTGTCAAAGGTGATTGCGCTTTTTTCTTGGGAGTCAAGGATTTCACCCGTCTCACGACTGGTGCCGACTGCCTAACCCTGCTCGTTTCCTCTCCGACACCCCAATACAAACCTCCAGCCAATGCCACAAGTGCGACACATAGTACAAGAGCAGACATTCGCCAACCTCTGGCCAGCGGCTTCCTGGATTTTTCGGATACGGTTTGCGGCTGGTGGACCCTCCCGTACTGCGGCAAACGCAATATTGAACCATTGCGCCAATAGAAGAATTCCGACCGCCCAGTAACCGTATCGATCGCATATGCGACCATATTAGGATGCGGAAAGAAACTGCTATGGACAAACGAATCTGCTTCCGAAAAGGGAACTTTAGCTCCGTGATGACCGTGAAACCACCCCACAATCCGCAGATTCGGATATTGCCTGTGCCGAGTAAGAAGTGCATGCTCCCAGGCGGCCGGAGTGACTACCAGACCTGTCGGCGTATCCTTTGTTCCCAACGCAGGGCAACTATTTGAGATATGGATGATCCTGCGCCTTCTCTCAGCAGCCACCGACCCCAGAAGCAACCCCGCACATTCAGCGCACTGCGAAACAAATGATTCTATCTCGCGGTGTGCAACTGACTCTATAGTTATCTCGATGGGCAAATCGAGACCTTCGTCGTGGAGCAGACACTCTTCTTGCGAAACGACTACACATTCCGGAGCCTGCTCGTTCTCCGAAGAACCAGAGCTTTCGGACTTCGTATTAAGCGTCTCATCATCAGACCCCATCACTAGCTCCGGAGCAAGCCAAAGCGTTTCGGAATGCTCGGCGACAATACTGCCAATGGGTGCGTCCGCAGGTAGTAAACCAGTTTCTGCAGAGACCAAACCGTAGTTTATGCGTCGGGAATGAAAATCTGCCAAGGGAAATTTGGCAACCTTGGCCAAGTTCAACGCCACACTTGATACCGAAGCGTCACCGTCGAAAAGACAGTGGAACTGCCGAATCTCTGCTGGGTCACGTACGACCGCAACTACTTCGCCCATCCTGCCTCTCCCTTGGCGCTAATGTTTGCACAAGAGGCTATCCTATGTCAACCTAACGACCGACACCGGTGTTTTCTTTCCGAAACAGAAATAAAAAACAAACGAAAGACTATCCCCCAAAACTATTCATCGGGAAATTCAATCTCCTGGAATGTCCTCGTAGCAGCAGATTCCTTTGCCTTTAGGCACATTAATGCGCTTAAAATGCCTGCCGATAGCGGCGCAACTGATTTTGCTTCGCCTCGCATAACTCGGATAAAGTTGTCGGCCAACACAGTGTCGCCACCGCCGTGCGACATTTGCGTAGTATCAGTTTTATAAGTTTCTACACGCGGAATATGATGCATATAAACCCTTAATTCATCCGTAGCCCAGTCAAACTCTAACGTTCCTTTGTAACCCAGTAACCGCGCGCCTCGGGAGTGGGCTTTCCTACGCGCGAAGAAGTTTTGAGTGTAACACACGTGCATACCAGTCTCGTACTCAATAAGCGCACTGCCCGAATCTTCGTTCCCCGTATCAACTGCAAACCCACACGGTCTACCATTCTTTCTTACTTCAGGAGTCTCAGCCCTTGTAAAAAACAGGTGATACGGGCTTTCCATGCACTGTTCCCACTCATCGCATTCGTCACACGTCAGCCCAGCTGGGCGATCACCCTTATATATTCGCTTCGAACTCATTGCGCAAATCCATCGTGGCTTAATTCCCAGAAGATAGTTGATATAGTCAAAATCGTGGGTAGCCTTTTGGAGAAAAAGACCTTGTGTCTCGTTTTCGTCTCGATACCACGCCATATAGTAGCAAATGCCATAGCCTACGTTGTTCCAAGCCTGGACGTGCTCAACCGTACCAATCTTGCCAGAATCAATGATCTCTTTCGCCAACCGAACCAGGGGAGTAACCCTAAGCGGAAAAGATACCACAACCTCGCTGCTCGAACGGTCTGCTGCATCTCTAAGCAGCATGAGGTCCTGCATATTAGTCGCGACCGGTTTCTCCAAGAATAATGGCAGATTGCGTTCCAGAACTTTTACGGCCATTCGCGCGTGCAAAGAGCACCTTGTCCCAATAAGAACGCCGTCCAGTTTCTCTCTATCCAGCATTTCATCGGCATCAGTATAAAACGCAATATGTTCAGGGGTTTCGCCGCGCTCATATAACTGCCTTGCTATCTCGTCGTTTCGAATGTCTGTGATCGCAGTTACCCGCACACCGGCGTTGAATTTGTTCATTATCCCTATCACACCCTGCGCACGGCCGCCGTAGCCTATGACGCCTAGACGAAGCATCACATCCTCCTTCACAGGAATCTCACAGGAATCTCCTGAAACTCACAAAAACACATCAAACGACAGAATTTGCTTTATACATATGTCGCGTGGAGACCTTCGGAAACGAAGTGCAATGGTTTCTAAATAGATTGACCGATGCATCGCTCCGTGATAACCTAGCCATAGAATCTCGAAAGACGCACCAATCGCGCCATGGACTCATCCGAAAGAAAAGCAATTACGACGTGGATTATCTTGATAACTGTCGCTGCAATTGCGCCTTATCTGTTTTCGCTACGTGGAGACTTCGCGCTCGACGACGTCCAGCTTATAGTCAAGGATCGATACGCACACAGTTTGGCGTACTTGCCAAAAGCGTTCACACGAGATTTTCTGCATGGAGCGCTCGGTCCGAATGTAATCTACTATAGACCGCTCGTAACCGTATCTTTCCAGATAAACTACATGATGGTGGGTCCGAACCCATTTGGGTTTCGCGTTACGAACTTATTCCTCCACGTTGTCACTGCCCTCCTTGTTTTCGTTCTGGCACGTAGACTTTTGAAATCTTTGTCCGGAGCCGGTATTGCTGCGCTAACCTTCGCAGTCCTGCCAGCGCACGCAGAAGCAGTCGGGTGGATATCTGGACGGACAGACGTTATGTCGGGGCTGTTCACGTTAGCGTGCGTAGTTGTCTTTGCGCGTGCGTGCGAATCAAATAGGAGGTTTTCACCGGTAGATATAGTTGTTTGCAGCTTGCTAGCACTGTGCGCATTCTTTTCTAAAGAAAACGCATTAGTATTGCCGTCCATAATGGCAGCCTACGTATGGATTTTCAAAATACCCATGACAAGGCACGAGAAAACACTGTGGGCACTGGCGATTCTAGCCTCTTTAGCGATTTTCATGGTTCTCAGACGCTCTGCAGTCCACGTAACACTTGTCAACTATCCCACTCTAGCTCTGGGTCGAAGACTTTTGGGAGTTGGGATTGCTTACGTGTCGTATTTGCGCATGCTGTTTGTGCCGCAGGTTGGTCGTGTTGTCTACGATGTTTTCCCGATAGGAATGAAATACCCAATCATCGCGCTGGCGGCTTGGTGTGTTCCGTTGGGGCTAATAGCAGCAAGCATCCACTTGAGGAAAGCAGCAAAACCATTGTCATTTGCTGTCTTTTGGATATTCGTAACATTATTGCCGGTGGTTAACATTCTGCCAACCACGGGACCAATCCCGGCTGAACGATTCGTTTATCTACCAAGCGTAGGCTCTGCGATACTCCTGGGATGGCTAGGAGAGAGACTCGTTGCTTGGAGAGCAAATCGAATTTGGCGGCTGGTCGGTTCCGCGCTTGTAGTGTGGTTTGTGCTTTACTGTGCCGCGTTAACCGTAGAGAGTTGCCAGCCATACTCTTCTGATGTTGCGTGGGCAAGAGCAATATCGGCTACTAATGGCCGATTCTTCCGAAGCTGGGCTGGCTACTACTTCTTTAAAGCCGGTCTCTACAAAGAAGCCGCGCGCGAGTACAAAGCCGCCATAGAGCATGGTTCACGAGATGTTACAGACTATCTCGGACTAGCCAATTCGCTTCGAGGTCTGGGACGACATGAAGAAGCTAAAACGATTCTTCTCCGAGCAAGGCAGCTTCTTGGCACAAACGCAAAAATAGAGCTCAACCTCGGCTCGATCTACACACAACTAGGCGACTTACCAGCTGCACGGGAAGCTTTCGAGCGTGCGACCAAGCTGAATCCTAAACTACAGGCGGCTTGGATAGGACTAGGACACGTCAATCTCAGGCTAGGAGAATTCAAAAAAGCGACGGACGCCTTTGCAACTGCAGAAGGTTTGGGTGGTCTAGAACCCAGGAGCCGTTTTGAGTATGCAATTGCCTGCGAAGCCGCTGGTTTTGTCGAGAAAGCTCGAAAGCAATACGAACATGTTTTGCGGGACGATCCCGAAGGTGAGTTTGGTCAACAATCAGCTGCGCGATTAAAAAAGCTCGGTGTTCTTGGTCGGCGCTAGATATTTTTCAAATGCGTTTCTTGGTATCGAGCCCTGCGACTTCCGGTTTGCACGATGAGCGAAATGCATTAAGAGAACGCATTAATTCGAGCTCACCAAGGGTGGGATTTTGTTCTTTCATTACAAGATCCGACGCAATGGCGATGTTGCTTTGCAGATTGAGGTTTTCGAGATTCGGCTTCTCCGACGCCGTCGCTGCACGCTGCTCCGCAAGCTCCAACGCGCGAGCACAAGCTGATTCAATCTTTGCAGCACACTCATCCGCGGTCTGCCTGATCTCCGCCATCAGCTTAGCCGCAGCTTCCTCCAAAATGCGCAGATCAGCCGAAGTAAGAGGTGGCTCGTTTTTTAAGGCATTCTCTCGCCCTAAACGCAACATCCATCCAACTCCGCGCCATATAATCCAGACTGTTGCTGACAGTATGACCAAACAAAGTACCGTTTCCATAGCGAGAACCCGAATTTCTGTTCTACCCGAACTACAACTCTTTTGAATTCTTAAGCAAGATATCCGTGATTAACCAATAAGATCTATCCCCGTCCCATCATTTGGCTCGGCAGGTTCTTTGGCTTTCAAATGAGCAAGACGACGCTCTCGCTCCCTTCTTCTTATTTCCCGATCCCGCCGGATCTTTTCCTTGGAAACCCCATTGGTTCTCCCAGGGGCTCTAGCATTCAAAGCTTGAAGTGACTCACTCGCAAGCTGGTCTTGGGCTATTTCACTCGCTCGCTGAGTACTGCCCATCACTTTCTCGACGCCGATCATCCTTGCAACCGACCCGCTCAAACCTGCAACATCTGGTTCCATTGACCTCACCATCCTTTTCTGACAAACCGCCCGCATACCATCAAGCTGCCGCAGAGAGCGTCGTTGGCGCGCAGGTAAGCTTTGCCGCGAGCCGTAGAACAGCTTTGGTATGCATCTGGCAAACTCGTGACTCGGTCACGCCTAGAACAGCTGCTATTTCTTTCTGAGTCAACTTATCGTAGTAATATAGCGACACTACTATGCGTTCTCGTTCTGGCAGCTCTTCGATGGCTTGAGCCAACAGTCGCACCTGCTCGGATTTTTCCACGTTCGCCGCAGGATCAGTTGCATAATCTTCGTCGTCAGAAGGGAATATGTCGCCACCTGAAGCTATTATCTCGTCCAAGGATACTAACGCGCTTTGGGAAATGTCTGCCAAGAGCTTCTCGAGCTCTGGCACAGTGATATTAAGGTAGTCAGCAACTTCTTGATCAGTAGCGCTTCTTCCTAGAACAGTTTCAAGATAGGCATACGCCCTACGAAGCTCCGCCTCTTGCCTCCTAATAGATCGAGGTACCCAATCCAAAGCCCGTATCACATCGATGACTTCTCCTCGAATCCTCGAAAGGGCATATGTCTCGAACTTCACGTTGCGACCGGGATCAAACTTTTCAATAGCGTCAATCAGCCCTACAATTGCGTGCCCTATAAGGTCCTCATAGGCCAAGACACCCGAAGGCGACAGGTTAAGCCTGTCAACCGCATACTTGGCTAGGTAGGCATATTCCTCGATCAGCTTTTCCCTAGCCTCCTCGTTGCCATGTTTCTTGTACTCCAGCCACAACTTTTCTCGCACGTTCATGGCGAACTCCTAACAACTCACTACGTTAATCTTGTCGCCTGTCGGTCAATTGCTGTGATCTCCCTCCAAAACTAACTCGAGCAGACCGCCTAAGAAACCCAAAAGCAACCAACTCGCGAAGAAGGCTCCTATTGCCTTCACGACCAACCAAAACAGATCTTCATTGCAGATCAGTTGATCAACGGCTACAGCTATGAAGGCTCCGAGAGCCAGAAAAAAACTCATCAGTTGCCAAATCGCTTTTACCAACCCCAAGCCTCCACGCATCAAGATGTAGATGCCGGAGAAATTCCTGGGCAACACGCGTTTTTGATCTCAAGTTTGGGAAAACGCGCCCCGTATTGCCTCGCCCGAACCCTTTCATCAACCTTGAATGCGAACCTGCGCAACCACGGTTCTACCCTGCTTCGGCGAAAAGTTGCAACAATCGGTTTCTGTAGTCGTATTGATGCGCCCACAGATTCGTCCATTGGCATGTATTCGTATCTTCGAAAACTATTGTTGAGAAACTTTCGGCAGATAGAATCTAAAGAGCTTGCGAGGGACGACGCTTGGGAAGGACTTTCGCAACAATTAATCACAAGGGTTACGTTAGATTCAGCGCTATGCCCAAACAGTATCTTCATCAATGCATAAGAATCGGTTAGCGCTGTAGGTTCCGGTGTGGTAACCACGACAACTTCGTCCGCAATTGTCAAAATAGGCATAACTGGTCCGTCAATACCAGGACCGATGTCTACCACAACAAGGTCTTCGGGATTGGCATGCTCCTGCACAAGTCGAATGAGGGACACGGCTTCTGTACCACCAATGTTGGCGACGTCTTCCAATCCCGAACCCGATGAAAGCAGCTTGACTCCGTTGTCCACATCGCACCAAGCATCCGCCAGGTCAACTTTTCCGTTCAAAACATCCGCGATGCTAAAGTCCGGTGCAATCCCCAACAACACTTCCGCGTTTGCCAACCCGAAGTCAGCGTCCACAAGCCAAACTCGTCTACCTATTCGACCCAGCAAAAGAGAGAGATTAACCGCTAGACTGGTTTTGCCAACTCCCCCCTTGCCGCTCGTCACTGCAAGAGTGTATGGTCTATCAGGTAAATCTAATGATTCTAGCTCGCTGTGATGAGCTGTTTTGTCGCGGACAAGCGCCCTCAGAGCCGACGCCTGATCAATCACTTGACAACCTCCATAAAAGCGTGTTCGACAACTATTGCTGCGATCTCTTTAGCACTCGCGATCCTCAGATCGTTGGGAACATTCTGTCCTGCAGTAAAGCACGATATCGGCAAACCACTTTGCAGTGGTAGATTAACCAGAATGCCGGAACTTGACGCTTCATCCAACTTGGTAATTATCAGTCGAGCAGGCGAGAAGATGGCGAAACGGTCTACGACCTCGCGCTGAACATCAGCAGCAATAGTGGCTGAAATTACTAAATGCGTCTCAATACCCTCGGCTGTGTCGAAGAATGTTTTCATCTCGCGTAAGTGCTCCTCGCTTCGATGACTACGACCTACTGTATCGATGAGTACCAGGTCGCGATGTTTGTGTTTAGATATTGCAGCCTTTAGGTCCGCGGGTGACATAACCACTTCTAGCGGAAGTCCCATTATTCGTGCGTACGTTTGGAGCTGATCAACCGCGCCGATTCGATAAGTATCTATCGTGACTAGCGCTACATCTTCTCCGTATTCTATGGAATGCTTCGCAGCAAGCTTAGCCAGTGTCGTAGTCTTGCCCACTCCAGTTGGACCGACCAACGCAATGACACGGGAATGTGATTCGTTGAAAGGTCTCACGAAATCTTTGAGCTTTGAGGCAAGCTCGGTCGTTAAGGTATGCACGTCGTTAACGTGCAAAAGTTCGGCAAGCTGTCCATACGCTACGCTGGGTTCAATGCCCGCCCGGATCAATGCAGAAGTCGAAGGACTGTCGTAAGGCGAGGTTTGCGGATGAGTCGACATACGAGCCGAAAGCAGGTTTTCGACAATCAAACCTAGGCGCTTAAGTTCCCACTTAATATCAGCAATTTCCGCAGCGGCCGGGTTTTCCCTGACCTCACTGCTATACTCGACCTGGCTGTCACTCAAACTCTCCGCTATCCGGCTGGAATTCGGAGTGCTACTAGCCTCCTGTAACCGGGCAAGATCTCTCTCCTCCGTAGCTATGACTCTTTTGTCGTCTTGGCTCGGTCTACTGCCTCCAGCTTCGGCAACTGTATCTCTGGAGGGCACAGCTGCCGTCAACTCTACCTTAGACGACCCCCGAATGCCAAGCAAGCGCCCTGATTTCACATAGCGCGTGTTTAACACGACAGCGTTTTCGCCTAGTTCTTCGCGCGCCTTGTCCAAAGCATCTTGCAAAGTTGGAGCTTCAAAAGTTTTAATTCGCATCTCCGATCTTCACCATACCTCTCGTCTCAACATCAACATTTGGGGCTATCTCCGCATAAGAAAGAACTGCGAGCGTCGGGAATGTGTGCTCCACAAGTCGTCGCACGTGCATCCTGATTCTCGGTGAGCAGAGCGCAACCGGAGCGTATCCACACCCCGACAACGCTTCGATCTGGTCGCGGATAGCAGACAGCAATTCCCGTACCAAGTTGGGTTCTAGAATCAAACGCAAACCGAGCTCAGTTTGCTTGATGTTCTCAGCAATGATCTGTTCTGTGGACGGGTGGAACGCAAACGCAACTATTTTTCCACCTGAACTCTTGTATTGTTGGCAAATTGCCAGTGCTAGCCGTTGGCGGACGTACTCAGTCAATATGTCCGTATCCTTAGTAAGGGAAGCGTGATCTGCTATAGCCTCCAAAATGGATACGATATCCTTAATTGACACCCGTTCGCGGAGAAGGTTTTGAAGGACTTTTTGAATGTCCCCAATGCCCACTACATCCGGCACAAGCTCGTTTACAACCGCGGGTGCAGTTTCTCTAGCAGCATCCAGAATTTCTTGCGTTTCTTGTCGCGTGAGTAAATCAGCAGCGTGACGGCGGATTAATTCCCCAAGGTGGGTAATTATTACCGTCGTGGAATCGACTACTGTATAGCCAGCTATTTCGGCGAACGTTCGCTGCGTCTCTGATATCCAAGTAGCAGGAAGCCCGAATGCGGGCTCGTGTGTGGGAACACCGTTAAGTTTCTCAGTAGCCCCACCTGGGTCCATCGCAAGATATTGCCCAACGTAGGCTTCGCCTCTGGAGATTTCCACCCCGCGAAGTTTGACCACATATTCATTGGCGCCCAGCTGAACGTTGTCACGAACCCTGATTGCGGGAACCACGAGGCCCAATTCTAGAGCAGCCTGTTTGCGCAAAAGCGTAATCCGTTCTAACAACTCACCACCTTGCTTGGGATCAGCCAGTGGAATAAGTCCATAGCCGATCTCAACAGACAGCGGATCTACACCAAGGAAAGTAGTCATTGACTCAGGCGCTTGAACCGCTTCTTTTTCAACAGCTTCTCTGCGCTTAGCCTCTTCTTCAGCAAACCGTTGATTTTGGGCGAGTAGATATGCGACCACCCCTGTCACAGACGCTGCTATGAGCAGAGGAACCCGCGGCATTCCCGGCACAATCACCATCGCCGCAAAAACGCTAGCAGTAATCGCTATCGCCTTTGGACTTGAGAATACTTGAGATATCAACTCGTGACCAAGATTCCGCTCAGAGCCGTTCTTAGTGACCATCAAGCCTGTAGCGGTAGAAACCAACAGAGCTGGAATCTGGGTCACAAGACCCTCTCCCACGGTAAGTAACGTATATGTCTGTAGAGCCTGAGCCAGGCTCATTCCTTTCTGGACAATCCCGATCGCAAATCCGCCCAGAATGTTGACAATTATCATCACTATGGCTGCGATAGCGTCGCCCCTGACAAATTTCGACGCACCATCCATGGCGCCATAGAAATCAGCCTCGCGCGCAATTTCCATTCTGCGTCGCTGCGCTTCGGTTTCATCGATTATCCCAGCGTTCAGATCAGCATCGATCGCCATTTGCTTGCCGGGCATCGCGTCCAGCGTAAACCTCGCCGCCACTTCAGCCACGCGTCCTGCACCGTTCGTGATAACAACAAACTGGATAACGATGATTATGATAAAGACCACGATTCCGACGATGTAGTTTCCTCCAACGACTACCCCGCCGAAGGCATTTATCACAGTGCCTGCGTCAGCATGTAGAAGGATGAGGCGCGTTGCAGATATGTTCAAGGCTAGACGAAACAATGTGGTCAAAAGAAGCAATGAAGGGAATGAGCTGAACTGCAGGGGCTCGGCAGTGTACATTGCGACCAATAGTATGGAAAGAGCTAGTGCAATGTTGGCGCATAGAGAGACATCAAGAAGCCAGTGCGGCATAGGCAATATCATCATTGCAACAATGACGACCGCCGCAAAGGCAATGAATACGTCACTATATTGCCCAAGTGATCCGAATGCAGATTGACGTCTCGACTGCGGTAACACTACTGACATTGGATAAGTCCTCTAGTAGATACAAAATCAGGTTGCTGAAAGCCCAAACAAAAGACTATGGACTGTCACTCATATTTGCTACTTTCCGACTCAGTCGATATACATAAGCCAGGATTTCAGCCACCGCCTGATACAACTCAGCTGGGATTTCCTCGCCAATCTCCACGGTCAAATATAGCGTCCTTGCCAAAGGCGGATTCTCGACAATGGGAACGTTGTTACGCTCGGCTATTTCCCTTATCTTGAGCGCCAACAGCCGTTGACCTTTTGCAACAACAATGGGCGCGTTGTGCAGTTCGGAATCGTACTTTAAGGCAACGGCATAATGTGTGGGGTTGGTCACAACTACATCAGCCTTGGGAACCTCGTGAATCATGCGTCGTTGTGCTATTGACCTTTGACGCTGGCGAATACGAGATTTCACAAGAGGATCTCCTTCTGTGCGTTTCAGATCCTCTTTTAGCTCCTGCTTGGTCATTCGAAGCTGTTTCTCGTGCTGGAATCTTTGAAACATATAATCGAAAGCTGCTATTGCCAGTATTGCAAACGCCGCCCTCAAAAGAAGCTCCCATGTGAGCCTACCGAGCGTCTTGCACGCCACAAAATGATGACAACCTGCCAAGATGGCGATTTCGGACTCCTTAGAGCGCAAGAATGAATAGACTATGTAGCCGACTATTATGACCTTTCCAACGGCCTTGAGACATTCCACGCCAGCTCTGACGGAAAACATACGAGCTATGCCGGCTACAGGGTTAAGCCGCTCTCCCTTTAGTTGAAGCGGCTTACCAGAAACCGTAAACCCGACTTGAAGCGCACTGGATATAAACCCTATCAATGCAACACCTATAAGAATTGGAGCAGTGACCAGGCTCACTTCCAGCAATACCCGTGCCAGCTTGTTTGCGACCTCGTTAGCAGTAAGGTCACCAGTAGGAAAACGCGTAAAAGAATTGATCATCACCTTGGTTAGCCTATCTGCAGACCAAGGTCCACACACTTTGGCAATGATGAGTGCAAATAGCAGAATCAACGCGGAATTGAGCTCGACACTGCGGGCTACCTGACCTTCCTGACGAGCTTCTTGGCGTCTCCTCGGCGTAGGGGCTTCAGTTCTATCCTCGAGCGCCATTTGTCAAAGTCTCCTGATTGCTAAGTAGCTAAGTGTTTCAATACCAAGAGAATGTCGCGCTCGACTCCAACAAACAAGCCTCCAATGGCTTTGGAAGCTAGAGGCAAAGCTCCTAAGAGAACAAAGAATGCGACTGCTAGTTTTGCAGGAAATCCTACGACAAATACATTTAGTTGCGGAACAGTGCGGGCAAGAATCCCCAAGGAAACATCAGTGAGGAAAGTTGCACCAACAACCGGCAATGCGATGCGCAGCGCTGAGCCAAATATTGCAGCAAACGCGGTCATAATTCCCTGGGCAGCTAGACCCGCAATGTCGTTATGAGCAAGCGGAAGAACCGCGAAACTTTCTGCGAGACCTCTTATTACGATATGATGACCATTAATACATAGGAAAATTAGCGTCGCCAAAAGGTTATAAAACTGACCGACGACCGCATTAGTCTCTTTGACCATTGGGTCAACGATATTTGCAAAGCCAAACCCTACAACAAGGTCCACATATGCACCTGCAACGTGAATTGCGGAGAACACCAGCGCCACTACAAATCCGATCGTCAACCCTATGCACGCTTCTCTCACCACCGCAAACACGAACGGCAGCACTTCAAGCCGATCAATTCCTCCCTCGACCATTGGAAAAAAGACAATTGTCATCGCCACCGCCATTGCCACGCGTACCCGCGGTGGAACGTGAACATTAGCGAAAACTGGGCAAGCCGTGAAGATTCCCCCAACCCTTGCCAAAACCAGCAGGAATTTCATTACCTGAAACAAACCCAACGTATAAAAACCCTGCTCAGTCATTCCCTACAAGTGAAAATCAAAGAAATCGCGTTACTTTAACGAACTAAGTTTGGCAGTCCGGCTAATAGTTTCGTCGTGAAAACAACCATGCTTTTTAGCATCCAAGGTCCAAAGACCACTAAAGCTGCGCCGACGGCAATTATCTTTGGCACGAATGTCAGCGTCATTTCCTGGATTTGCGTAGCTGCTTGAAATATGCTCACTACTAAGCCGACAATCAGACCCAAACCAAGAATGGGACCAGAAATCATTAGAGTCAGTGCTACAGCTCGTTGTGCCAGCTCCAGGACACCTGCGTCCGTCACTGATAATCACCTCCCGAAAAAACGACTCGTTTAGAACAGTTACCTGCTATCAAGCCCAGCTTGCGACTAATGAAAACTGAGCACTAATGATCGTGCAAGTAAATGCCAACCGTCTACAAGCACAAAAAGCAGTATCTTGAATGGCAACGATATCATCACGGGCGGCAGCATAAGCATGCCCATAGACATAAGGGTCACCGATACCACCATATCAATGACAAGAAATGGGATGAAAATGACAAAACCAATGGTGAAAGCCGTTTTGAGCTCGCTTATAAGAAACGCAGGTATCAGTACGTGCATTTGTAAATCCTGCTTAGTCCTCGGCCTAGGACTATGAGACAACGATACGAAAAGGGCAATATCCTTTGGACGAGTCTGCCTAAGCATGAAGTCCCGGAGCGGATCGACAGACTGCTGAACTGCTTGTTGAAAAGATATCTGGCGAGCAAGATAAGGCTGGACTGCACTTCTGTTGACTTGCTGCCATACTGGCGCCATTGTGAAAAAAGTCATGAATAGCGCGAGTCCGATTAATACGGCGTTCGGTGGAACCTGCGGTGAACCAAGTGCACTACGCGTAAATGAAAGCACTATGACTATCCTGGTGAAGGAAGTCACCATTATCAATATCGCCGGCGCCAGCGACAAAACCGTTAGCAAGAAGAGTATCTGGAGACTCGTGGAGACTTCCTGTGGGCTTTTGGCTTGTCCCAGTCCAATCTCGACCTTGGGAATCGTTAGAGTCTGTGCCACCGCAGCAGAGCTCCATACCAAGTAAGAAAGGCAAAAACACAAAGCGAACAACAAAATCCTTTTCGTGCGCGGAACACCAGAAAAAGGCTGAATCGAGCTATTCAGCCGAACCCAACGCGAAGGAATGACAGGAAAGATGGACCTAGCCATCTTCCAGCCTCCTACGCATTGCACTGAGATTTGACTGCTTTTCCTGAAGAAATGTGGTCGTGTCCCGAAGCAGACGTGCTATCCGCCTGGAAGACTCGGCCATTGGCGCCTTGATGCCCAGGAACAACGCAAGATAGTCTCTAAATGAACTGGGATTGCGCCCTGGCTCGGATGAAGTAATCGTCGATCCGACAGACAGATCGCCTTCTGCCAATTCGGCAAGTGTTGCTATACTTGTTGCGGTTGAGCCAACCACAAACTTCCGCGAGCCAACCTCCACCAAATGAAGTGTACGACCCGGTCCCAAAGATAAGCTTTCAAGTATGCGCATCGCACGCTGTCTATGTGTTAGAGGACCCCTTAGGTCAACATACCGACGCAGCACGTGCGTCGTAGCGTAAGCCAGAGCAACAACCAATACCAGACTTGCAAGAATGCGCAAAACTGATACGCGAATAGAAGAGTCCGAACTGTCCTGCTGAGATTTTGCAGCCGCCTCTAGTGAGGCAATGTAATCATCGGTACGGTTCGGTTCGCGGCTATGGTTGCTCCCTTCCGACTTCTGGCTCGAACTTTTGGCATTGATGCCCACAGAACTCTTTTCAGCCGCAGCCCATCCACAAGGCGCAACCAGCACGAAGAGAACAACCGTTGCCGCGAAAGCCATCAACATCCTTTTTCTAAGCAGCCTTTGCGCGCACATCTCTTTCTTCTCGATCGATGATCTCCGTAATGCGAACACCAAAGTTCTCGTCGACCACTACCACCTCGCCGCGAGCTATTGGCTTGTTGTTAACGACCACGTCCACTGGCTCGCCTGCGTGTCTATCCAATTCCACAACAGCGCCAGGACCCAAAGCCAAAACGTCTCGCACTTTGAGAACAGCCCGACCCAATTCCACGGCGACCTGGAGATTAACATCCATTATTAGCTCCATGCCCGCCCTTATACCCGAGCTCATAGAGCTATTAACTGAGTCAAACTCAACGGTCTTTACAACCCCTTCATTTCCCGTCGTGCCACTATCGAAAGTTTGCCCAGCGTTGTTGGCATCTGACAAATGCGAGTCAGAACTCTGTTCTCCAGATTTTGACCCCTGTGCAGCTAAAGCTTCTAACTCTTCTTGCGAAAACGGCTCGTTGGACATCAGGTACCTCCTATTTCCAAAGCCTTATCATTTCTCTCCATCAGTCTGGTTTCTCTTAGGATGCCAACAGGCGAGTAAAATCTCAATTCCGGCAGCCATAACATCACTGCATAGCGAAATCGCTAAAGTAGACTTCGACTGCCTTACATTCGTGTAAGCGGCTGTTGACCGCCGCAATCAGATCTTTCTTGAGCTTCTCCTTACCCTCTGGGGTGTTAAGTTCACCAAAACGCTTGCTCGACAAGACTGAAATAACGGCGTCTCTAACCGCCGGGCTGGGACCGCTCTCGCCTCCGTGCCCTCCTGCCGATGGCACTTTGCCCGTGACGCCAAGCACTATTGTCGTCTTCAGATACCTGAGCTCATCCTTATCAGCCAGATTGACGACAAACTCGCCAAGAGGTAGTGTCGCAGTAGGTTCACTCTTTACAGGCTTTGATTTCTTCGAGTGGCCTCTGCCCTTTATGACGAAAATGCCAATTCCTGCTAGCAAGGCAATTAGCAACACAGCGAGTAAGATAAACAAAAGTTTGCCATTCCTGTTAGCTAACATTTATGAAACTCTCCCTCCGGATACACTCACTCTGCCGTCCATTTCGAAACGCGGACGTCGCGTAAAGTTGTCTCTGCGCCGGTGGTCGTGCAAAAGAAAAGCCGTCATACGGTCTTGGATTGTGCTGGGAGTTTCAGAAGCGTGCAAAGCTATAATCCCTTCGATTAGCATTGAATGAGTAGCAATCTGATCATCTGCAAAAGCGCGGATTCTGTTGGCAATCGGCACGGAAACGAAACACCGTATGATCAGGCCGTAGAGGACTGCAGATATTGA
>Ga0123519_10004937_pt1 | contig 21408 bp, 17 predicted proteins | sample YelNatPaOPRAMG02_FD_87396 | JGI IMG/M metagenome (GOLD analysis project Ga0123519, IMG submission 87396) | Hot spring microbial communities from Yellowstone National Park - Yellowstone National Park OP-RAMG-02 (version 2) | ecosystem: Environmental > Aquatic > Thermal springs > Hot (42-90C) ...
CCTTGCCCCAAAGGTGCTCCGCCGGGCGCAACTCTACCTGGTCATCCTTGATCCAGAGATAAACCGGCGCGGGGGCTACCCCCTCAACGATGAGCGTATCCCAGCCGGCGCGCTTGAATTCCGCTCCCCAAAAGCCGCCGCATTCCGACCCGGCAAAGCCCCCCGTGAGGGGCGACTTGGCCCCCACCATGTGCCGTCCGCCCCCGGCCAGAGGCTGGCCAGTGATCGGGCCAGTGGTGAAGATGAGCTTGTTCTGGGGGCCAAGGGGGTCAATGCCTGGCTCTAGCTCCTTCAAGAGGTAATAAGCGATGAACCCCCACCCGCCAACGTAGCGGCGAAGGAAGGTTTCATCTAGGCTCTCGGTGGTGATGCTGCCCGTAGTCAGGTTGACGCGCAGGGCCTTGCCCCAATGACCGTTGGCCATACTGCCTCCTCAGACACAGTGTAATCAAAACAGGCGACATTATAGCTACCGCTTTGGAAATGGTCAAAGGGTTGAATGCACGAAAGTTGGTTTGACATGTCTAGTTTATAGTGAGCATAATGGCGGCGTCGTTTCCTCAGCCTCCGGGAGGGTGAGGAGGCTGGCTTGTTGCCATGAGGAGATACCTATGCGCTATCCAATACATATCGCGCTTGCCATCCTCCTCTCGCTCCTTATCGTTGGCTGCTCTCGCGCCTTTTCCAAACCCATGACCTTGCCTACGGAGGCCCCGTTCGCCACGAGCGCTGTAAATTCACCCACGAAAGCGCCCTGGCCCACTTTTACCCCGCGGCCCACGCACACGCCGACGCTCACCAACACACCAACGTTCGCCTATACCCCATCGGTACCGGCTACACCGACATATTCTCTGACTCCAACCCCTGTCCCCCCAACGCCGACGCCTACCCCCAGCCGAACGCCTACGCTTACGCGCACGCCCGCGCCCACGCGGACGCCCACCCTCACTCACACGCCTTCGCCCACGCGGACGCCTACGCCCACCCGCACGCCCTCCGCGACCCGGACGCCCTCACCTACCCGCTCTCCCAGGCCCACGCGGACGCCCACTCCGAGCCGTACTCCCGCGCCCCCTGCCGCTACAGAGACCCTTGGCCCCACGGAAGCACCCACCGAATCGGAGGCCACCGAGGAGCCGGCTCTTACAGAGGAACCAACGAATGAGCCGGCCCGTACCGAAGAGCCGACGGGGCTACCAGAGGAGCCTACGCTGACACCTCAAGAGCCTTGTGCTTATATCGGCAACAAAAGCTCCAAGATATTTCACCTCCCAACGTGCAGCAGTGTGGATAGGATGAAAGAAGAGAACAAGGTCTGCTTCCTCACCAGGGAGGAGGCCATTGAGCAGGGCTACGAGCCGTGCAAAAAGTGCAAGCCATGAGCAGCGTTTCTCTACTTACACAGAGAGCGCAGAGGAAACGCAGAGAGACACGAAGGATACCCGTGTCTTTCCGTCAGGTCATGATGAAGCGGCAGATGCCATCCTTAAGTAGCTTGACGTCAAAGTTGATCAACAAGCCAACCTTGCAACCCGAGAGCTTTAGATAAGAGAGCATCTGGGCTTCATGGACTGGCATGAGAGCGTCTACGACTTTCAGTTCCACTACCACCTGGTCGGCTACCAATAGGTCGATCCGATACCCCTGATCCAGACGGATATCCTTATAAATCAGCGGAAGCGGCTTTTGCTTTTCCACTTTCAGGCCCAGTCGCTCCAGTTCGTAGGCCAGACAGGCCTCATATGCCGACTCCAGGAGCCCTGGCCCAAGGTGGCGATGGACCTCAATTGCAGCACCGATGATCTGTTCAGTCAATTTGTTGAGTGCTCCCGCCTCGGGATTGCCCATGTCTCAACCCTTTACAGGGGGCTTAGTTCTCCGTTTTGCTCTGTCCTCTCCGTGCGTCTCTGTGTAACCTAGCCTGCCTCAGGATGCAACGACGTTCTACAACGGAAGTGTCACCCAGCGGCCTTCCTCCTCGGCTAAACGTGCAGCCTCCAAGACCTCTTGCACCTTCATCCCCTCGTAAAAGCTCGGGCTGAAGGTGAAAGGCCCCTCGGCGCGGTAGGCGTCGATATAGTCCATGAGCAGGCCTCGTTGCGCCCCCGGTTCGTCGGGGATCAGGCCCATGAGCCGTTCGGGGACCAGGATGGTCGTATAGGGCGTATCCGGCGTGCCCCCCTTGCGCAATACCTTATAGCGCTTGAGGATCTCGGGCTCCAAGTACACATCTAGCTCGTAAGGGCGCTGCTGGTTGTACATCAGGCCACCCTGCGAACCATAGATCTCTGCGCGCTGATCGTAGCCCCGCCCGGTGAAGATATAGCTCCCGCAGAAATAGCCCATCGCCCCATTGGAGTAACTTGCTAGGATCATCCCCTGGTCCTCCGTGGTCACTTTCATCGGCTGGCCCGTCTCGCGGGAGATGCGCTCAGGGACATAGATGCGCGTCTGGGCGGTGACGGCGGTGATGTCGGCGTCAAGCCACCAGCGCATCATGTCGATGATATGTGCGCCCATATCGCCCATTCCCCCGAAGCCGGCGCGCTCGCGGATATTACGCCAGGAGCCGGGATGTTCGGCGTATTTCGTGCCCCCGGCGGCATAAACCGCCGCCACATAGGTAATCTGCCCCAAAGCGCCCGAGGCGATGATCTCGCGGGCTAGCTGTGCAGCAGGGGTGCGGCGGTGAGAAAAGTTCACCCCTGTCTTGATCCCTTTGGCCTTGGCTGCCTCGTACATCTCCTTCGCCTGAGCGAAATTTAGAGCCAAGGGTTTCTCGCAATAAATGCCCAGCCCCTTCTCGATAGCCGCCATGGCTACAGGATAGTGCATGTCGTTGGAGGTACAGATAGAGATGATGTCCAGGTCGCCCATCTCCAGAAGCTCGCGGTAATCGTGAAAGAGCTTCTTGATCCCGAATTTGCTCCTCATCTGTTCCAGGGCGGCATCGCTCACATCGCAGGCGGCGACGACGCGCACATTCTTGCAACGCTGAAAGTAAGGCACATGATAGTACTGGGCGATGCCCCCCGCGCCGACGATACCCACCCGGAGCGTTCTCGTTGCACTCATATCGGTTTCCCTCCATCTATGTGATTACCCCACGCGGTTGATCCACTCAATCCGCACGTTGTCCTCGTCATCCAAAGATACTTTGCAGCTTGCTCCTCCCTCAAAGGCGAAAGAGACCCTCGCTGTGGCGCGCCAATCCAGCCCCAGCCAGTTTAAGAGCAGGAGGGTGAGCGTGCTGGCATGGGCCACGATGGCCACGCGCTCCAGGCCATTTGTTCGGGCATAGAGGTAGATGCGCACCCAGGCGGGCATCACCCGCGTCCACAGGCGCTCCCACCCTAATTGAAGCTGGCGATCCGTCCAGGCGGCGATCCGTGGCCCCACATTGGGCTCGCCGAGGAGATCATCAAAGTTCATTTCCTCCAGCTCCTGCAAGTCCCAGCGCAGCACCTCGGGCAGTTTCTCTTGGATGGCGTCCGCCGTCTGCTGGGCACGGGCCATCGTGCTGGCGCAGAGGAACTGGATGCCCCAAGCGCGGCATCGCTCGGCCACGCGTTGAGCTTGGGCTAGGCCCTCCGCAGTAAGAGGTTGGGAATAAAAGTCCACAACTTGTTCGTTGGCTTGGCCATGTTGAATAAGGTAAACTTCCATGATCTCCTTTTAGGTCCAAAGTCCAGTGGATTTTAGGAGCGCAACACAGCCCGGTCAAGTGGCGCGTTTGGCCACCTTGTGCTTTCGCTCGCCCTATGCTATCCTGGGCATGATCATTGCCGAGGGAGGAAGTATGTTTCAACGTCCTGTATACACCTGTTACCGTGCCGCCAAGCCGATCGTCGTGGATGGTCAGCTAGATGACCCTTCCTGGCAGAAGGCCCCTGTGGTGGAACTTGCCCTGGCCGATACCGGCGGCAGGCCCAAGCAACGCACCACCGCTCGGTTGCTGTGGGATGACGATTACCTTTATGTGGCCTTCTACTGCGAGGATACCGATATCTGGGGCACTACCACCGAGCGCGATCAGGATATCTACAACCAAGAGGTGGTGGAGGTTTTCATTGACGATGATTGCGACGACTATAGCTACATTGAGATAGAGGTCAGCCCTCTGAACGCCGTATTGGACTTGTTCGTGTTAAACCGAGGCGGCCACATGCGGGGCCTGTGGGATTGGGATTCTGAGGGCCTGCGCACAGCAGTCATCGTGGAAGGCGATCCGAGCCGGCGTGGTGGGGAAGGGGATCGTTTCTGGACGGTGGAGATGGCCATCCCGATGGCCGACTTCATGACTGCCCCCAACCTGCCCCCGCAGCCAGGAGACGTCTGGCATTTTAACCTTTACCGCATAGATCGCGCCGCCTGGGGCGACGAGTACAGCGCCTGGTCGCCGCCGGGGATCATCAACTATCATACCCCACAGCGTTTTGGGCGGCTGGTATTCTCGGACGTTCGGGTCTAAGGGTTTCGGCATCATGAGCGGGATAACGAGGCGAGCCCTATTGCGTTGGGCCACTTACGCCCTTTGTGGCGCCGCATTGAGCGCTTGTGCGCCGCTGAGGGCGTTACTGGGAGGGCTGGGCAAGCAAGGAGAGGTTCCAGTGAGTGATCAAGTATGGGCGACTTTTTACGTGGCCGTGGATGGCGATGATCGGTGGTCGGGCAAATTGCCCGCTCCGAATGCGGCCAAGACGGATGGCCCCTTTGCGACGCCCCTGAGGGCCCAGCAAGCGGTGCGGGAGCTGGTTCGCAAGGGCCTCAAGGGGAACGTCCGAGTCCTGATCCGCAGGGGCAGGTATTATCTGCCCGAGCCGCTTACCTTTGGCCTGCAGGATTCGGGCACAGCGGAGCATGCCATCACTTACGCTGCCTATCCGGGGGAGTACGCCGTCCTGATCGGCGGGGTGAGGCTCACGGCTTGGACTCCCTATCAGGGTGAGATTTGGCAGGCGTCTATCCCCGAGGGGATGCAGCCCAAGCAGCTCTTTGAGAACGGCAAGCGCGTGCCCCTGGCGCGCACGCCCAAGACGGGCTATTTAGAGATCCTCAAACCCGTAGAGGGCCAGGAACAGACGGCCTTCGTCTATCTCGGCTACAAGTTGCACCCAGAGGGTTGGGATATCTCCGACGCCAGCGTGGTCATTTGGCCGGGGCATAACTGGTTTAGCCACGAGAAGCCGATCGTCTCCATTGACGCCGATAGATACACCATCACGCTGGGCAGCGACGAGGGTTATCCCATGACCCCCGGCAACCGCTATTTTGTGCAGAACGTGCTCGCTCTCCTCACCCAGGCCGGGGAATGTCAGATCAGTCGCTCCAAGGGCTTGGTCTATTGTTGGCCCACCAAGGCGCCCATCACCGAGCAAGAGATGGTGCTCTCCGCTGCCGAGCATGTGATCCGCATCCAAGGCCAGAGCGCGGATAAACCCGTGCGCAACCTGCACTTTGAGGGCTTGGATTTGAGTATCGCCAATGGCGATGTGATCTCTATCACCAACGCGGAGGATTGTTCGCTGCGCTACTGCCTGATTGAGAACGGCTATGGCTCCGGCGTTGCTATCGGCGGGGCGGCCCAGCGCATCATCCTCTACGGAAACCTGATCCGTTACAACGGCTATTGTGGCGTCCTCATCCAAGGACCAGGATGGAAGGAAGCCGATACCAACCACCATCATCGGATTGAGAATAACCACGTTCACCATTGCGGCGAGCTAGTGGGTCACGGGGCAGGGGTTTATATCTCTCAAAGCGGACACAACCAAGTGCTACACAACCACATTCACCATATGCCGCGTTACGGGACGACGATCAAAGGGCTGGTCTACCAAGAGTTGCGCAAGCTGTTCCCCGACCTGACGTGGGAGAAACGCTTTGACCTCCTCCACTCGCGCAATAACCTCATCGCTTATAACGATATCCATCATGTGAACTTGGATAGCCAGGATACGGGGGCGATGGAATCGTGGGGGCCGGGCCGCGATAATGTGTACGACCATAATATCATCCACGACGTGGGCAACGAGATGTTTGATCTCCAAAGTGGGATGTACCTGGACGATGCCACAGACTATTTCACCGTGACCAACAACATCATCTACAACGTCGTGGGCACGAGCAACAACCAGACGGTCTATGCCAAGGGGGTGGGCAACAAATTCAGCAACAACATCTTTATCGTCGGGCCGACGAATTCTGCCGCTATCAGCTCGTTCTTCATGGGTGAGGAGCGTTGCGACCATCACGAGTACACCCGGAACATCTTTTACTTTGAGGCGCCAGGCGGCTCGATCTATAATTTTTTCAACTGGAGCGACGACCGGGTGGCCGTGTCCGATTACAACCTCTTCTGGCAGCCCCTAGGCGAGCTGACCGTCAGGGGGGCGCCGGGGGGTGGCTCCTTAGAGAGCTGGCGGAAGCTCCTGGGGGGCAAATACGATCAGCACAGCCTGGTGGCCGATCCGCTCTTCATGGATCCGGCGAACAGGGATTACCGCCTCCAACCCGAATCGCCGGCCTTTAAGCTGGGTTTTGAGGAGATTGACATCACCCAAATCGGCCTCAAGGTGGATTTCCCGGAGCGGTTCGAAAGGGAGTAGGGCCGCGATATTGGGGGATCGTCCTTTCAGACGAATGGGAGCGTTGGCTTCGGAGGGGGGATGGCTTCTGCCGCCCCGTAATGCTTTCTGGTCTTTTCCAGGGCATAGGCGCGTAGCGCCGACAAGAGCTGGTTCCCCTCGGCCGTGGTTTTCAAGGGCATCGCGGGCACATAGTTGTCATAAAGTTGCGCCGCGACCTCCAGGGGGATGCGCAGCCGGGCAAAGACCCAGGCCAATAGCTCGCCGTAGAGCAAGAGGTGCTTGAATTCGCCGAAAGAGGTAGTCGGCTGGCCGTCCCAGGTGAGCCGTTGGGCTTCGGCGATGACTGCGCCGGCGAGGACGCCCTCCACGATGGTCACCGTCTCTGGCCCATAGTGCCAGTAATCCTCTGTGCTAAGGCATTCCAGGCGTGGCTTGTGGTCGACGAAAAGCTCCTGCGCGATCTGGCGGCCATATACTTTGTAGCCGCTACTCAGGTCGGCCACGGCTCCTTGTCCCAGGCAATGGCTGAGGTTCAACGCGCGACCCCGCGTGGCCAGGTGGTAGCTTAAGGCGGAGAGGGTGACGTGGTCAAGCAGTGCCTCCAACTCCCCGCGCACCCAGCCCATCGGACGATGACGGCTGCGCCGCGAGCCGATGACGATCACCCGCGAGTGACCATATGCCTCGGCCAGGTGGGCCGCGACGCGCACGAGGTGGGGCAGATCCGAGATGGCGTGGTCGCCATCGCCGTCGCGAATGGCTATGTAACTTATAGAGGGGCACTCAGCGAGTAACGCGGCAATGCCCTCTTTGATGGCCCAAAGCTTGCCCCGATTCTCGGGTAACGGCATGAGATTGAAGGTCATCCCATGTTCGCGGCGCAAGCGCTCGCGCAGCTCGTCGGCAAGCTGGGCAGTGCGCGGGTCGCCATCTACGACCACGTAGATGTCCTGCAAAGGCAGGTAATGGTGGCAATCGCCCAAGGTCATCCACAGAAGCTGGCGCACCGTATCGTCGGAGGGCTTGGAAGAGAAATAGGCCGGTATCACCATGCCGGTGATTTGGGCTAGCTCAGATTGCTCTATCCATCGCTCCATAGAGTTCTTTCCCTGTACGTACTGGGGCAAAGGATGGCACGTCTAGGAAGGGCTGTCAAACTGCTTTTTACCGAGCATATACCGTTATGGTATAGTAAAAGGGCGTAAATGCTTTTGAGAGGAGCTTGCGGTGCTCAAGGCGATCTTGCTGGACCTTTTCGGAACCTTGATAGCCTACACCGACTGGGCCGAGGGCGTGCGTACGGCCGGGGACGGCATCTATACGGTCCTGGTTGAACTAGGGGCTTCCATGCCCTATGAGGTCTTCGTTCACTATTGGTTGACGCACTTTTTCTTGCCCCTTGCTCCATGGGAGGATAACACCGAGACGCCCTTCTTGGGCAAGATCCTGCGCCTCTTCAAGTTCTGTGGCCTGCCGAAGGATCATGACGCAGCGAAGCGGGCTGCCGCAAAATGTATCGCTGTTTGGGAGGCGCACCTTTACCTTCCTGAGGATACCATCCCCACTCTTGCGACCTTGAGAAGGCGCTACCCGCTGGCGCTGGTCTCTAACTTCGATCATCCGCCTTATGTCCACGAGCTGCTTCAGCGGCACGGCCTGGCCCGTTACCTGAATCCGGTCGTCATCTCGGGCGCGGTAGGCTGCGAAAAGCCCGATCCGCGCATCTATTACCTGGCACTGGATGCCTTGAAGTGCGCTCCCGAGGAAGCCCTCTTCGTCGGCGACACACCGGAGACCGATATCGCCGGCGCCGAAGCCATCGGCTGCCGGGCAGTGCTCATCGATATACGTGGCGCATATCCCCGGTTTCCCGGCGAACGCATCTGTGCCTTAAGCGAGCTGTTAGCCCTTCTGGGCGAGCATAGCGAGAGCTGTCGCGCTCTACGAGAGGAATAAGCCCTCTTTCTTCGCGCCCTCGGCGGTGCTTCCCGTCTTTCCTCATGGGGGCGCGCAACCTACACCCTGAAATAAGGCCTTAGATCCCCCAGGATCACCTCTAGCTCGCGGTAATCCTCTTCGTCTAGCGAGGTTGACCCTGGGGTGAGCATCCGCGCCGTGCGAAAGATCCCTCGGCGCACCAAAACCTCCTTGCAAACCGGCAACCCCAGAAGCATGGCCAGGTTAATCAAGGGGAGAAGCTGGTTAAAGATGTTCCGTGCGGTGCGCTCGTCACCGGCCTGGAAGGCATCCCAGATTTGCACGTAGACGTCGGTAACTTCGGCGGCGGGCATGAAGCCGGCTGCGCCTCGGCGCATCTCCGAGATCATCCAGCGCCCAAAGGCTCCGCCGAAGACGCCCTGGCACTCGTCCCCTACGGCCTTGATCACGGCGCTGATGTTGTGCGCGCTGGGCACCATCTCCTCCTTGATGTACTGCACGTGCTCCACCTCGCGAAGAAGGCGCACCATGAAGGCGGGGTCCATGCCCGGTTGCGAGTGTTGGATGAACACGGGCCGCTGGGCTGCCTGGGCGATGGCCCGATAATAGCTCAAGATCTCTTCCTGCGAGCCAGGGGAGATATAAGGCGGCAAGGCGATCACCGCGTCGGCACCCACACGCGCGGCATGCTCGGCATGCTCTACGGCCACGGCTGCGGTGGGGCCGGCCACCCCCACGACGACCGGGATTTGCCCCGCCGCTTCTCCGACCACCACTTCCACCATGCGCTGGCGTTGGCGATCGGAGAGGAACTGAAACTCGCTCCCCAGTACCGGATAGACCAGGCCATGTGCCCCCGCCTGAATGCAGAAGGCCACCTCACGCCTCAGGCTGGGGATGTCTAGCTCGCCCTCTTCGTTCAGTGGTGTTTGTAAGACGGGGAAAATCCCTCGCATCCTCTTTGCCATGTTCTTCCCCCTTTGACTGAAAGTTCTCCCAAAGCAACTATGCGCCGACGACTGGAAGTTTGTCAAGCGTGATGGAGCGATTGAAACCGTTTTGTATAGGAACCTATTTAGTATATCATATGATCCTTGGCATCTATAGCCGGACAGATTTCTTTACGGATATTCCAACCACGTTTAAGGAGAGGTATGGCTCAGGACGCATCCGTTACTCCCCAGTTATCATCATCTGTAGCGCCTTTTCTTCATCTCCAGCGCTCGGGCGTCATCCAGGTTGACCCCAAACTTTGTTTGGCTTGCCGAGAGTGCGAGGTGGCTTGCTCGTTACTGCATGAGGCACAATGTAACCCCGAGCTCTCGCGCATTCGCGTTGACTTTGACGACTTTGTGCCGGGCTTGCCGGATATCCGCGTCTGCAAGCAGTGCGATTGGCCGGCCTGCTATTACGCTTGCCTGGCCAAGTGGGGGGAGCCGGCCATCCTCATTGACCCGCGCACGGGGGCGCGGTACGTGAATGAGAGCCTTTGCCGCGCCTGCGGGGCTTGTGCCCGGGCTTGCCCTCTGACACCCGAACGGCCCGTAATCCATGAGAAGAAGGTCGGCAAGAAGCGTATCCGCTTCAAGTGTGACTTGTGCAAAGATCGCCCTGAAGGCCCGGTGTGCGTTGAGGTTTGCCCGGGCAAGGCCTTGACCTTCATCTCCGCGGAGGGGCGCAAGTGACGATGGGCGAGCTATATGGCTGGACAGGCAAGATCTTGCGAGTTGATCTGACACAGAGCAAGGTATCCACTGTTGACACGGCGGCTTACGTTCCCCGGTTCATCGGCGGCCTGGGCATCGCGGCCAAGATCGCCTGGGATGAGCTGCGGCCTGGGGTGGATGCTTTCTCGCCGGAGAACATGCTCTTCATCATGGTCGGCCCGCTTACGGGCACCCTTGCCTCAGGGGCCGGGCGGGTGGTCGTCGCGGGCATCGCGCCGCAGCAACGCCCCTCCGTTTTCTCGCGTTCGGGGATAGGCGGTCACTGGGGAGCAGAGCTCAAGTACGCCGGCTTTGACGGCATTATCGTGCAGGGCAAGGCGGAGAAGCCCGTCTATCTTTGGGTCCATGATGGCGAGGCGGAGATCCGCGATGCGGCCGAGCTTTGGGGTCTGGGCACTTATGGGACCACCGCCTCCCTTCGGGCGACGCATGGTCCCAAGACCCGGGTGATCTCCTGTGGCCCGGCGGGAGAGCGCCTGGCGCGGATCGCCTGCATCCAGACGGAGACGGGCAATGCCGCCGGACAGGGCGGCTTCGGTGCGGTCATGGGCTCCAAGAATCTCAAGGCTATCGCTGTGCGCGGCACGCTGGGTGTGCGCGTGGCTGACCCCAAGCGTCTCCTTGCTCTCTGTTTACATGCCTCTCGCGAGGGGCAAAGTCCGCCCCCGCCCGAGGGCACCCGGCGATGGCGCGGTTGGTGGGATCGGGAAGCCGGCCCGAATTTCCGCCGCCGTAAATGTGGCTTTTGTATCACCCCTTGCGCGGATGGGCTGTTTATGAACATCCCCGGCGAGGCCGTTCCTGGCGTCCACACTGCCGCCTGGCAGTGTTGGGGCTATAGTACGTCTTTCCGCGCGCACATTGAGGCCAGGGCGATGACCGCCGATTTCGGACTCAATGGCTGGGAGATCGCCTATGGCATGATCCCCTGGCTGCAGATGTGTCGCCAGCACGGGCTCATTGACAAGATAGACGGCGTAGAGATCCCCGTCCCTCAGAAATTGATCGAGAACTTGGAGGATGTGGCGCCCGTCTCGGGAGCCTTCTTAAATGTGCTGCTGCGCAAGATCGCCTTCCGCGAGGGCGAGTTGGGCGACGCTTTGGCCGATGGTTCCTGTTATGCTGCCGAGAGGCTTTTCGGGGGCAAGGGCGCGCCGCTCCTGGATCGCATCTATCCTCGGCGCTTTGGCCAGACCAACCACTGGAACGGCCATTGGGGCACGGGCGGTAACCCCTATTTCCCCTTCTGGCTGGTGCCCGTCTTGCAATGGGTTGTGGATTCGCGCGATCCGGCCAGCGACTCTACCCATCAGTTCACCGAGCACGTGTTGCGCTACCTGCCGGAACATGGCCCCGAACGAGGCCCGCTCACCTTTGAACAGGCTCGCGCCGTCTGTGAGCAGGTCTACGGCACGCCCTATGCCTGCGATCCCACGCCAACCTACGAACATCCGGAGGCTCGGGCTTTGCCGGCGATCTTCCATCATAACCGGGGGATGCTCGTGGAATCCCTGGTGCTCTGTGACCGCGAGCATACGCGCGTCTTTAGCATGTTGACCGAGGACCGCAAGGCGGATACGGCGCTCATGTCCAAGCTTTTCTCCGCCTGTACCGGCTGTGAGACGAGCGAGCGGGAGCTGGACCTCGGTGGGGAGCGCGTCTTTAACCTGCTACGGGCCATTGACATTCGCAATCACGGGCGCAGCCGTGAGGTGGATTGGCAAGTTGCCCAAAGCCTGACCTTTCCGGCCTTTACCGATGGCGTTGTACTCGACCTGGAACAATTTGCGCCCATGTTGGATACCTATTACAGGCTGCGCGGTTGGGACCCTGCTACGGGTTACCCAACGCGCGCCAAGCTTGAGGCGCTAGAGCTGGGTGAGGTTGCTGACGAGCTGGAGGCTCTCGGCAAGCTGGGCAAAGCGATCAGCTGAAGGACGATAGTAGCGTTCTTGCACGTTTGCTATTTGGCCTTTGCGGATGTATGCTATCAAATCGTGCTAGTGAGGGGGGCTGCTATGGAAGTGATTCTGCTCAAGGAAGTCAAGCGGTTGGGTAAGCGCGGCGAGGTCAAAAAGGTGGCCGACGGCTATGCGCGCAATTACTTGATCCCTCGCGGTCTGGCCGTTCCGGCAACACCTGCGGCTCGTAGCCGCATCGCGGAAGAGGTCGCCGTAGCCAAGCATCAGGAGATGGACGAGAAAGCCAAAGCCGAGGCTCTGGCAGCCAAGTTGGACAAAACACAGCTTGTGTTCAAGGCCAAGGTTGGGGAATCGGGGCGATTGTATGGCTCCATCACCAATGCTCACATTGCCGAAAAGCTTTCCGAGATAGTCGGAGCCGAGGTCGATAAGCGTAAGGTGATGCTGGAAGATCCGATCAAAGAGACCGGGAAGACTAAAGTTGATGTTAAGCTTCACCCCGAAGTCAAAGTCACCGTCACCGTGATCGTCGAGCCTGAGAGTGCTTGACGGGCGTCTCCTTTTGTGGCTCCCTTTGCGCGGATTCATCATCAAACGGGCGAGAGATCATGGACATATCGCGGATGTAAAAGTTAGTTTCCTAACTTGACGATTATTTGAAAAGAAGGTAAACTAGGGTCAGCTTGCCGGGCTATTGAGATAGGTCCTATCATCGCGCGTAAGGCCATGACGCGCGGGAAGAATATTCCTAGGAGATACAGTGATGTCCTTAAGATTCCGCACCTTGATCGCCATGACATGTGTTGCCGTCATCTTGTTGACGAGCGCAGGTTGTAGTTCTGTGGCCTCTAGCAGCAAAAAGGAACCAACCCCTACCCCGATTCCGCCGCCTCCAGTGCCGGAGAAGCCGACTTATGTGGTCAAGCGAGGACAGGTCGTTGATAGCTTGTCCTTCACCGGCCGGGTCTCGCCGGCTTTGGAGAAGGAGGTGTTCTTCCGCGAGAGCGGGCGGGTGAAGAAGGTCTATGTGGAACGTGATGACGAGGTCCAGGCGGGCACGCTCTTGGCCGAACTAGAGAACGATGACCTGGTACGTCAGCTCGCTCAGGCTGAGTTGGAGTTGGAGACCGCTCAGCTCAACCTGCAAAACGCTCAGGAAGCCCGCCAGTATGCCATCGATAAGGCCAAGATCGCTTTAGAGATCAAGAAGTTGCAACTGGCCCAGATGGAGGCCCAGGCCGCGGAGGCGGCAAAGAGCGCGGCCATTGAGCTGGCCATCGCGAAGGCCAATCTGGAGAAGGCCGAGTCCGAGCTCAAGCTCGCCCAGACGGCCTATGATCGCCGTGCGGCACTTCCGGGCGTTGAAGCCAGCGGCGAGGCTTTGCGCTTGCAACAAGCGACGATCAACTATCAGATCGTCAAGGCCCAATATGAGCGGGCCCTGCAAAACACCAAGAAGACCAACACCTATGATTTGGAGATCCAGCGTCGGCAGATCGCCTTGGCCGAACTGGAGCTGCAACAGCTCAGCAAGGAGGTTGATCCCCAGCTTGTCAAGGCCGTGGAGCGGAGCAAACTAGCCGTCGAGCGCCTGAAGGCTCAGGTGGATAACACCCGGGCTGTCAGCCCTATCGCGGGCAAGGTGACCTCCGTTTCGGCCTATGAGGGGCGCACGGTAGAGGCTTTCCGGCCCGTGTTTATCGTTGCCGATCAATCCAAGCTTGAGATCACCGCTGAGCCGCTGAGCAGCCAGTTGCAGAAGCTTGCCGAGGGCATGCCCGTTTCCATCTTCCTCTCCTCTTATCCTGGCAAAGAGCTGGTCGGCAAGATCATCCAGTTGCCTTATCCGTATGGTAGTGGCGGCAGCACCGCTCAGGCCTCAACGGGCGAGGCTGTGGACAAGCTCACGCATATTGAGTTTGATCCTCAGGATCTCAAATTAGAGCCCGGTGACTTGGTCAAAGTTATCGTCACACTCCAGAAGAAAGATGACGTGCTCTGGCTACCTCCCGCGGCGATTCGCACCTTTGCCGGGCGCAGGTTCGTGGTTGTTGAAGAGGGAGGGGTTCAACGCCGTGTTGATGTGACCATCGGCATTGAAAGCGCGGAGCGCGTGGAGATCGTGGATGGCCTCCAGGAGAACCAGGTCGTTGTTGGCCAGTAGCAAGGAGGCTACTCAATGAATTTTCTTTCTGTCTTTTTGATCGCCGCCAAGCGGCTGTGGAACAATAAGGGATTGACGTTATGCGCGATCGTGGGCTTGATCACCGCCGTTGCCCTGATCAGCAGTATCCCCCTCTACACCGACGCGGCGAACTTTAAAGTTTTCAAGGAGCAACTATCGGCGGTCCAGGGCGACTTGGAGCGCCCTAGGCCGCCCTTTGCGTTCATGTATCGTTACATTGGCGCCTGGCACGGGCCGGTTGAGCTTGAAGATTACAAACCCGTTGATGAGTACGTCACCAACTCGGTGCCGGGCGTTATAGGCCTGCCAAAGCAGCTTTTGGTTCGCCACGTCAAAACGGATAACTTTAGCCTCTTCCCCCTTTCGGATGTGGCTTATATCGGCTTGCGTGAGCCGCTGGGATGGGTGAACTTTGCCTTCATCTCTGACGTGCAGGAGCATGTCACCATCCTGGAGGGCGAGTTCCCCAAGCCGGTTCCGGCCGATGCCGAAGTGATTGACGTGGCTGTGAGCCAGGCCTTCGCCGAGGAGATCGGTTTGCAGCTCGGCGAGACCTACGTCGCTTTCAAACGCGCCGAGACGGTGGGCTTTCAACCCCAAAAAGAGTCGGAGAAGAAGCTTGAGGAGGCCAAGCCCGTACAGTTTCAGATCCGGGTCGTCGGCGTTTGGACGCCCAAAGACACCAAGGATGTGTTTTGGTTTTATAATCCCAAGGCGTTCGCCGGTAGCCTGCTGATCCCCGAGGAGAGCTTCAGAACTCGTATTGCCCCGGCGATGGAGAAAGAGGTCTATGCGGCCGTCTGGTATCTCGTCTTGGATGGAGAGCGCGTCCGCACGGACGATGTGCCGAATCTCCTGGGGCGCATCAATTATGCCAATACGAGGGTGGGGTCGCTCCTGCCTAATACCGTGCTTGATGTTTCCCCCATGCAGGCGCTGGAGAACTATCGCTGGACCACGTTCATTATGACCATCGTCCTCTACGTGTTTGCCATCCCCATTCTGGGCTTGGTGCTCTATTTCATCACCTTGATCTCGGGATTGGTGGTTGAGCGACAGAGAGGCGAGATCGCCATCCTCAAGAGTCGCGGCATGGGGGACTTTCAGGTCATCGGCATCTACGCCCTGGAAGGGATCATTATCGGCGTAATCAGCTTGGTGGCGGGGACGGCCATTGGGCGTCAGGTAGCCATTGTCATGGGCAATACGGTGTCTTTTCTCACCTTTGGTGATAGGCAACCTTTGCCCATCATCCTCACGCCCAGGGCTTTGCGCATGGCTCTCTTCGGGGTGGTCGTCGCGGTGTTCGCCAGTCTCTGGCCGGCCATGCAGGCGGCTCGCCTGACCATTGTGACGTACAAGCGCGACCGCGCCCGAGCCATGGAGAAACCTTTCTGGCAGCGTTATTTCCTTGATCTGCTCCTATTGATCCCCTCGGGCTATGGCTACTATGTGCTCAAGAATCGGGGTACCATCAATTTCCTACAGGGACAGGCTGGAGGTGATCCCTTCAGTGACCCCTTGCTTTTCCTGGTCCCGTCCTTAACCATCTTTGCAGTCTCCCTGGTGCTCATTCGCCTTTTCCCGCTCATCATGGAGCTCCTAGCCCGGATCACCGGACAGATCGTGCGCGCCGTATCCATTGTGTTGGCCATGCGTCAGCTTGCTCGTGTCTCCAGACAGTACACGGGGGCGTTGCTGTTACTCATCCTGACCCTTAGCTTGGCTGCTTTCACGGCTTCTATGGCCCGGACTCTGGACCAGAGCCTGATTGACGGTGTGTATTACAAGTACGGCGCGGATTACCAGTTATCCGAGATGGGCGAGAATCCTGCGCTTGAGCAGCAAGCGGCGTTTGGCGGTGCGCCGTCAGGTGGGAGTAGCGCGAGCAACGCTGAGGAGGGCGCGGTGGAGATGGGCGGCTGGGTCTTTATCCCCGTGAGCGAGCATCTCAAGATCCCGGGGATCCGGGCGGCTACGCGCGTCGGGGTATTTCCTGCGACCGCGACCATCGCCAAGAACACCGCCAATGGGCAGCTATATGGCATTGACCGCATGGATTTCCCCAATGTGGCCTTCTTCCGCTCTGATTTCGCCTATAGCTCGTTAGGTGCGCTGATGAATCGTCTGGCCATTGATAACTCGGCCCTACTTGTGAGCCCCAACTTCCTTTACGACTATTCGCTGAACGTCGGCGACCATGTCGAGCTGACAGTCTCGGCCACCGGGGAGCGCAAGACCATTGACTTTATCATCGCGGATTTGGTGCGCTACTTCCCAACGTACTATCCGGATGAACAAAAGCCCTACCTTTTTGTAGCCAATTTGGATTACATCTTTGAGCAGTTGGGGGGCATGTTCCCGTATGATGTCTGGATCAGGACCGATCCCGACATAGATCCTCAGGTTGTCCAGGATAAGCTGTTCGAGTACGATATCAAGGTGGTTTCAATGAACGGCAGCCGCGAGGCCATCGATAAAGAGCAGTCCCGCCCCGAGCGCACGGGCGTCTTTGGCATCCTCTCAGTAGGCTTCATCGCCGCAGCCCTCTTGACCCTGTTAGGCTTTCTGTTGCACTCCTTGATCTCGTTCCGACGGCGGATGATTGAGCTCGGAGTTTTGCGAGCCATCGGCCTATCGGTGGGTCAGATGATCGGCTTCTTGGGCTTTGAGCAGTTGTTGCTGATCGCCTCCGGGATCAGCGCCGGCACCGCCCTGGGGATATGGGTAAGCGATCTCTACATCCCCTTCATGCAGGTGGGGACGACCAAGCACGCGAATATCCCGCCTTTCGTGGTGCTCAAAGCCTGGGATGATATCTTTATCATCTACGGCGTCTTTGCGGCCATGTTGATTTTGGCGATTGCAGGGATGATTTGGTTCCTTATGCGCCTCAGGATCTTTGAGGCTGTAAAGTTGGGAGAGGCAGTGTAAGATGGCGTCTACGAATGGTCCCATGATCCTTTGTGATGGGCTGGTAAAGATTTACAAAGTGCAAGACCTGGAGGTCGTTGCTCTGCAGGGTTTGGATCTGTTGGTAGATAGGGGGGAGTTCATCGCCATCATCGGCCCAAGCGGAAGCGGCAAATCAAGTTTGATGAACATCTTGGGAGGATTGGACCGACCTTCGGCGGGCAAGGTCATCGTGGATGGCCAAGACCTATTGAAGCTCTCCACTTTTGCTCTCACGCGTTACCGGCGCCACAAGGTCGGTTTCGTCTGGCAGCAACCCTCTCGTAACTTGATCCCCTACCTCTCGGTAGAAGAGAACGTTGAACTGCCCATGATCGTGGCCGGCATGCCCTATCGTCAGCGCAAGGAATGGGCGCGGGAACTTTTGGAAGCGGTTGGCCTGTGGGAGCGTCGGCACCATAATCTTCATCAGCTATCCGGTGGCGAGCAGCAGCGTACGGCGATAGGGGTTGCCTTGGCTAATAAGCCAGTCTTGCTCCTTGCGGATGAGCCTACCGGCGAGGTGGACACTGCCACCGCTCAGACCATCTTGGACACCTTGCGTCATTTGAACAAAGAGTATAATCTGACGATCGTCACGGTGACGCACGATAGGCGTATCGCCGACCAGGTGGATCGTGTGGTGGCCATTCGCGATGGCAAGACGAGTAGCGAGCGCGTGCGCCGTGTGCAGGCGGTTCAAGGGGCTGCATCAGCTGAGGCGCAGCCCGAAAACGGCGAGGAGGCTCAAGCGGCGGCACCCGCGACGCCCCAGGAGCACGTGACCTATCATGAATATGTCGTGTTGGATAGTGCCGGGCGCCTCCAGATCCCCCGCGAGTACTTGGACGAGTTGGGTATCTCTGATCGCGCGCAGGTAGAGCTCACGGAAAATGGCATCCTCATCAAGCCAGCGGTCGGTTTGGAAGGTACTATGGCTGCGCAAGCTGCACGTGCCTCTCAAGTTGCAGAAATCTGGGGACCTCAGGCTCGTTCTAAGGATTGGAGGATTCGTTTGGGAGATGCCAGTCGAGGATTACGCGGGTTGATCAGGCGAGGTGGCAAGTAACTCCCATCATGCCTGGTGGGTTTTGATGTTCGCTTTTGGGCAGTGAGCCTATTTGGAGGATGGGCAAGATCGTGACAGAGAATACCAATGGAGATGCAATCGTCAGGAGCGTGGGCATCACGCGAACATATCGCGTAGACCAGATTGAGGTACACGCTCTGCGTGGCGTGAACATCAAGGTCGCGCCGGGGGAGTTCGTGGCCCTCATGGGGCGTTCGGGATCGGGCAAGACAACCCTTTTGAACATTATAGGCGGGCTTGACCGTCCGACGTCGGGGGAGATTTTCGTCTATGGCAGCGACATCTCTAGATTGCCGGATCGCAAGTTGACCGAATTTCGCCGCCATCGCATCGGCTTTGTTTTCCAATCCTTTGCTCTTATGCCCACGATGTCCGCTTATGAGAACGTGGAGTTGCCTTTGCGCATGGTCGGTGCCTCTCGTCGGGAAAGGCGACAACGCGTGATGGAATGCCTGGAGCTGGTAGGGCTGACCCGTTGGGCTAAGCATCGTCCTCAGGAGATGTCTGGCGGGCAGCAGCAGCGCGTGGCCATCGCCAGAGCGTTGGTGAATCGTCCCGGCTTGATCCTGGCCGACGAGCCGACGGGAGAATTGGATAGCACCACAGGCCGGGCTATCATGAAGCTCTTTCAGACGATCGCCAAAGAAGAGGGCGTCACCATTATCATGGCTTCGCACGATCCGGCCGTTGAAGAGTATGCAGACTATGTCTTCCGAATGGCCGATGGCCAGATATTGAACGAACGCAACTAGCCTCGGTTAGTCCTCTTTGCCTAGCGTGTGGGCATCCCTAGAGGGTCAGGGATGCCCGCTTTGTTTGTAGCGCTTGCCGAGACAAGATAAGCTGGCTATCATGGGGACGCTATGAGGGGTTCACCCCTAACTTAATCCAAGGGAGGAGGCAAGATGGCCTATCTTCTAGGCATTGATGTGGGTACCACCGGAATCAAGGCCCTGGTCATTAATGCCTCGGGCGATCTCCTGGCCAGCGCGACGGCAGAGTATCCCATGTATACCCCGCGTCCCCAATGGGCGGAGCAGGAGCCGGAGGATTGGTGGCAGGCAGCCATAAAGGCCATCCGCCAGGCATTGGAGAGCTCCGGCGTGGAGCCGGGAGCGATCATGGGCATCGGCCTCACCGGACAGATGCACGGCCTGGTGCTTTTGGACGTGCAAGGCAAGGTATTGCGGCCCTGCATCATGTGGAACGATCAGCGCACCGGCGCGCAGTGTGAATGGATCATGAGGACCGTCGGGCGAGAGCGCTTCCTGGAGCTGACGATGAACCCGGCTCTGCCGGGCTTTACTGCGCCCAAGATCATCTGGGTGCGGGAAAATGAGCCTGAGGTCTATGCCAAGGTTGCCCATGTGCTGCTGCCTAAGGACTATCTTCGGTATCGTCTGACGGGGGTCTATGCGACCGACGTGTCAGACGCTTCGGGAATGGTTTTGCTTGATGTTGGTAAGCGTCGGTGGAGCACGGAGGTGCTTGACAAGCTGGGCATCCCGGCGGAGTGGATGCCGCACTGCGTTGAATCACCTGTGATTACCGGCGAGATCACCTCGGAAGCAGCTGAGCTAACGGGACTCAAGGCGGGGACGCCCGTCGTCGGCGGCGCAGGTGATCAGGCCGCTAGCGCCGTGGGTAGCGGCATCGTGGAACCGGGGCTTGTCTCGGTGACGGTGGGAACCTCGGGTGTGGTTTTTGCTTATACCGAGACCCCCAGCCGCGATCCTCAAGGTCGGCTGCACACCTTCTGCCACGCGGTGCCCGGCAAGTGGCACGTGATGGGAGTGACCTTGTCGGCGGGCGGTTCCTTCCGCTGGCTGCGCGATACCTTGGGGCTTGAGGAAAAGAACGTAGCCGTCTTGAGCGGTGTAGATCCCTACGAGATCCTCACCGCTGAGGCGGCCAATGCGCCAGCAGGGTGTGAGGGGTTGCTCTTTTTGCCTTACTTGACGGGAGAACGCGCGCCTTACCCTGACCCGAACGCTCGGGGGGTCTTTTTTGGCCTAACCCTGCGCCATGACAAACGTCACCTCGTGCGCTCGGTTTTGGAGGGCGTGGCTTACTCTTTGCGCGATTGTCTGGAGATCTTTCGTGACCTTCACATCCCCATCCGGCAGGTGCGGGCGGCCGGCGGCGGGGCGCGTAGCCAGGTCTGGCGGCAAGTCATGGCCGACGTGTTCGGCACGGAGCTGGTAACCATTAACGTCACCGATAGCACGGCCTTTGGGGCGGCGCTATTGGCCGGGGTAGGCGCCGGCGTCTTCTCTGGTGTCCCCGAGGCTTGTGCGGCGACGGTGCGCATCGTGGAGCGCACCGAGCCGGTGGCCGAGAGCCAGGCGGCTTATAATGAGTACTATCCTATTTATCGTGCGCTCTACCGTGCCCTGAAGCCGGCTTACGATGCGCTGGCGGAGATCAGTTGATGTCCGCATAGCGTTTGGAGCTCGCTGGTCGGCAGACCGCGTGTTGAGATCGGTAGAGGAGGTTTTCATGTCCTACAAATTCCCCTCGCGGCGCTCTGTGGTCATGGGCTTTGGGGGCGTCGTGGCCACCAGCCAGCCACTGGCGGCCCAGGCGGGATTACGCCTCCTGCTCCAAGGGGGTAACGCCGCTGACGCGGCCATCGCCGCTGCGGCGACGCTCAACGTCGTCGAGCCGATGAGCACAGGGTTGGGTGGCGATGCCTTTGCCCTCGTCTACTGGGCTAAGGAGGGCAGGATCTATGCCCTCAACGCCAGCGGCCGCGCGCCCTACGCGGCCACTTTGGAAGCCTTCCGTCGTCGGGGTCTTACCGAAATGCCGGCGCGGGGTATCTTGTCGGTGACGGTGCCGGGCGCTCCCGCCGGCTGGGCGGATTTGCTCGCCCGCTTCGGCAAGTTGGGATTGGATAGAGCCTTGGCGCCGGCCATTGAGTACGCCGAGCGCGGTTTCCCGGTAAGCGAGGGCATCGCTCGCTCTTGGAAAGGCTCTGAGGATCTCCTCCGGCAGGATA
>Ga0123519_10004939_pt1 | contig 21406 bp, 18 predicted proteins | sample YelNatPaOPRAMG02_FD_87396 | JGI IMG/M metagenome (GOLD analysis project Ga0123519, IMG submission 87396) | Hot spring microbial communities from Yellowstone National Park - Yellowstone National Park OP-RAMG-02 (version 2) | ecosystem: Environmental > Aquatic > Thermal springs > Hot (42-90C) ...
CCCGGCACCAGCAAGACATCATCGAAGGTCAGCGCCTCAGGTCCCAACAGATCAACAAACTGCATACTCATCATCTCCTTCACAGGGTAAAGGATGCTCTATACACACTTGACACATTGCAGCTCAACGCGTTGTAGTGATCCCGCACATTCAACCTTCACATTGATTCAGGCGCCGAAACACCTATCAAGCGCAATGTGTTGGCCAACACGATCTTGGCAGCTTGCACCAGTTTCATCCGGGCACGCCCTATCTCGGCGTGTTTGGCGTCCTCCGAAATAACGCGACACTCCTTATAAAAGGCGTGGAAAGCGGTGGCCAGCTCTTGGGCATAGTGTGTCAGATGATGGGGACTCAACGTTTCGGCGCATAGAGCGACCGTCTCGGGCAGACGCACCATCTGCCGGATAAGTGCTTGCTCAGCAGGGTGGGTCAACAAGCTGACATCGCCACCTTCCGGCGAGAAGCCGCGCTCCTGAGCATAGCGGAAGATGCTGGCGATGCGTGCATGGCCATATTGTACGTAGTACACCGGATTCTCGCTGGATTGTTGTACGGCCAGCGTTAGATCGAGTTCCATCTGGCTGTCGGCAGCGCGGGTAAGCAGCATAAAACGGGTCGCATCAGCACCGATCTCCTCCACAATCTCGCGCAACGTGATGATCTCGCCGGTACGCTTGCCCATACGCACCAGCTCACCACCACGCCTGAGAGTCACCAGCTGATAGAGGATGATCTCGATGCGATCGGGATCGATCCCCAAAGCGCGGGTGACCGCCTTCATACGTGGCACATGGCCCTGGTGGTCAGCACCCCATACATAGATCGCCCGGTCGAACCCGCGTGTAACCAGTTTATCCCACACATAAGCAATGTCGGAAGCAAAGTAGGTGGGCCGACCATCGGAGCGTACCACTACATTGTCTTTGTCTTGACTATTCTTAGCGATAGCTTGCGTCTGCTGTTCCTCCGCTATCAGCCGATCTTCGCCTGAGGATCTTTGCGGTATTTCGGTAAACCATACCGCTCCGTCGCGGTATACCAGCCAACCCTCTGCGCTCAGCCGATTGAAGACGAGGCTGTACGTACCATCTTCGTAGAGACTGCGTTCCGACTTCCAGTTGTCAAAATGGATGCCCAGCGCTGCAGCATCCGCTTGAATGCTCGCCAACATACGCTTTAGGCCTTCTTCGCGCAGAGCAGCCAGAGCTTGACCGCGTTCCATTGTGAGGAAGCAATCCCCATATTCTTGTGCCAGCTGATGCCCCATCTCCACCAGATAACTGCCCGGATATCCTCCATCCGGTAACGGTTCGTCGCGCCCCAGCGCCTGGGCATAGCGCGCATATAAGCTGGCGGCAAAGAGCTCTATCTGGGTACCTGTATCGTTGATGTAATATTCACGTTGCACGCGCCAGCCAGCTGCTGCCAACACATTGGCCAGCGCATCTCCCAAGACACCGTTGCGTCCAGAGCCTACGGTGAGCGGACCAGTGGGATTAGCGCTGATATACTCCACCTGTACCGAACGCCCTTTGCCCAGGTCCACTTGTCCGAAGCATTCCCCCTCGGTGAGAATGACTTCCACTTGCTGACTCAGCCACTGCGGCGCCAGACTAATATTGATAAACCCCGGATGCGCTGTTTCCACCTTACCGATGAAAGGCGCCGGTGGCATACGCGCAATAACCCGTTGCGCGATGGCGAGCGGTGCCATCCGTGCAACGCGTGCCAAGGTCATACAGACCGGGCTGGCGTAGTCGCCAAAGGTTTCATCTCGGGCACGCGTGACAGGGACTTCCGAGAGATCGAAGGAGGGAAGTTCACCTTTTTTCTGTGCGGTGCGGATAGCTTTCGCAATCAGCTGAGCGATCTCATCACGAACCAGGATCATAAACACCTCGATAAACCAAAGAGAAAATCAGCTTTCGGTAGCCGTTTCAAATGCGCGGCAACCAAAGTGCGTTTATCAGAGCAGGTACGGACAACCCAACACTATCCCCTGGAAATTGTAGTCTGGGTTCGGTAGAGCCATCTCACACGCCCAGACCTCTGAGCAGGACGCCCACTCCATACGCCACACCGGCTGCCAGACCGCCCACGATCAGCATTTCCAAACCGCTGCGCAGCGGATTCAGGTGGGTAACCAACACCTTAGCAGCGCCCAGGCCGAACAGCGCTACTGCCGAGAGACCTGCTGCTACCGGAAACCTCAACTCTCCCGGAACGGTGAACAGTAATCCTGCCAAGTAGATCAACAAAGGTACGACGCCGACCAGCACAAAGGCGATAAAGGTGGCCAGCGCACTGTATAAAGGTTTACGTTCGTCTGGTAACAATCCCAACTCTTCGACCATCATCGCTTTGACCCACAATTCCGGGTCACGTGTCTTGATCTCTACCAGGCGTTTTGCATCCTCTTCTGTGTAGCCTTGCTGGCGATAGATCTCATACAGCTCGGCGCGCTCGGCTTCCGGTATGTGTTCGACCTCCCAACGTTCGCGGCTCAGCTCAAGTTGATAATATTCGCGTTCGGCACGGGCGGACAAGTAGGCTCCCGTTGCCATCGAGAAACCATCGGCAAACAGATTGGCCAGTCCAAGGATCAACACGACGTGCACACCCAACTGGGCGCCTGCTACGCCGCTCACCACGGCAAAGGTAGTCACAATGCCATCCAAGCCCCCATAGACCATATCACCGATATAAGCGTGGCTGGCAGCACCGTGCTCCTCGATATGTTCACGGTGCACCGAGCGGGCAATGCGCTCTAAGGCATGTGCTTCACGTGCTGCTTCCAGGTCGCGCCTTGCAAACGCGCGACGTGCATCCTCCAAACGTTTGGAGATGCTCATCGTGGTACCATCTCCAGCCAGTTCGTACCTACCTCGACATCCACCTTGAGCGGCACGACGAGCCGAAATGCGCTGCTCATCACCTCACGCACCAGGGGAATGGCTGCTTCGAGCTCCTCGTCCGGCACCTCCAACACCAGTTCGTCGTGCACCTGAAGCACCATACGTGCTCGCATAGCACGCTCCTGAAGCGTCCGATGCAGCCGGATCATAGCGATCTTGATAATATCCGCCGCAGTACCCTGAATGGGCATGTTAATCGCCTCGCGCTCGGCGCGTGCACGTTCAGGGCCTCGCATCTTGGCCAAGCCGGGAAAGTAACGTCGCCGTCCCAGCAAGGTCTGCACGTATCCCTGTTCCGCTGCCAAACGCTTGGTCTGCTCGATGTAACGTAACACCCCTGGATATTTCTCGAAGTAGGTCTTGATAAACTTGCTCGCCTCCTGCTGACTCATACCGGTCTGCTGTGCCAGCCCGAAGGCGCCCTGGCCATAGCTGAGGCCAAAGTTGACACTTTTGGCGATGCGGCGTTGTTCCTTGGTCACTTCCGAGATGGGGATGCCCAATACAGCAGCCGCCGTGGCAGCATGGATGTCCTCATCCCGCATAAAGGCGCCCAGCAGGCCAGGGTCTTGCGATATGTGTGCCATCACACGTAGTTCTACCTGAGAATAGTCAGCAGCCAGCAACTGCCAACCCGGTTCGGCCACAAATGCACGGCGTACTTCCCGCCCCACCTCGGTGCGGATAGGGATGTTCTGCAGGTTGGGATTGCTGCTTGAAATACGTCCGGTGACGGTGCCGGTCTGGTTGAAAGAGGTATGTACACGTCCGGTGCGCGGGTTGATCAGCTGGGGCAGCGCATCCACATAGGTGCCCTTGAGCTTGGTCAGCTGGCGTTGTTCCAGAATGAGATCGATGACGGGATGGTGTCCGCGCAACGATTCCAGTACGTCCGCCGCTGTCGAATAGTACCCACTTTGGTTCTTGCGCAAGCCAGTGGTGGGCAGGTTGAGCTTGACGAACAGGGCGTCTGAGAGCTGCTGAGTCGAATTGACGTTAAAACGGTAGCCCACCCATTCATAAATCTCTTCCTCGATCGCCTTCAGGCGTGTGTCGAGATCACGCGACATCTGACGCAGTACCTCGACGTCCAGCCGCACACCGGTGCGCTCCATGGCTACCAAAACGGGCACCAGCGGCATCTCCACTTCGTGGAAGAGAGCTTCCTGACCTCGCTGGCGCAGATCGCTTTGTAAACCATCCACCAAGCGACGTGTCATATCCACATCGGCGCAGGCGTATGCTGCGGCGCGTTCCAATGATACCTGATCCATCGTGATCTGCCTGCGGCCAATACCGATGAGATCGGTAATCTCGGTCATATCGACGCCCAGACGATTCCATGCGAGGTTCTTCAACCCCAGGGATCCGGCAGGATCGAGCAACCACGCAGCGATCATAGTGTCGAAAAGCGCTCCATGCGTCTCCACACCATGCTGCGCCAGCACGGTGATGTCGTACTTAGCGTTGTGAGCGATCTTAGGCAATCGTTCATCGACGAACAACGGGCGTAGAATATGCACCACATCCTCTCGCGGCAGACACACCGTCGGTGAGACGACAGGTACATAGCTGGCGTGCCCGGGGCCGTCGGTCAACGCAATGCCGACCAGATCGGCGGCGATGGCGTCGGTGGAGGTCGTCTCTACATCGAAGGCCAGACTCTCCGCCTTTTTCAGCTGATCGACCAGTGCGGTGAGTTCAGCGAGCGAACAAATCGTCCGGTACTGGGGCTTTTCGGCCACACTGAACGGTGCAGATGACGTCTCAACTGCACTTGGCGCGGCACCCTCAAACATTTCCAGCTGTACGCTGGCGGGCGAAGTAATCGGGGTTGCCGGGCGAGCTGGACGGCCAGGGATGCGGTTGAGCAAGCTGCGAAACTCCAGTTCTTGGAAGAGGCGTACCACTTCGTTGACGTCGAAATCGCGCGTGCGACAACTCTCGCGATCGAGTCGAATGCATGGCACATCGGTCTTGATGCGTGCTAGGTCTCGTGAGAGGAAAGCCACATCGCGCCCTGCCTCAAGCTTAGCGCGCTGACCAGGCGGCAGCTCATCCAGGTGCGCATAGAGTTCCTCCAGTGTGCCGTATTTTTGGATGAGCTGGATGCCTGTCTTCTCGCCGATACCTTTGACGCCCGGAATGTTGTCGCTGGTATCCCCTACCAAGCCCTTCAGCTCAATCAGTTGTGCCGGAGAGAGGCCGTAGCGAGCGCGCAGTTCTGCCTCATCGTACAGCTTGCGTTCGCTGAAGGTTCTGCCCGAAATGAGCACCTTGACGCGCGGTCCGATCAACTGGAAGGCATCGCGGTCGCCCGTTACAATGAGAGTTTCGATGCCCTGTGCGGCTGCTTGCTTGGCCAGTGTACCCAGCACGTCGTCGGCTTCGTAGTTCTCGGCGGTGAAGACAGGGATGTTGAATGCACGTACCAACTGCTCAACACGTCGCATTTGTGAGGTCATGTCCTCCGGCATCTTCTCGCGGGTTGCCTTGTACTCAGGGTATTGGTTATGGCGAAAGGATAGCCCAACGTCAAAAGCTACCGCCAGATAATCGGGCTTGTATTCCTCCCAGAGACTGAGCAGCATCAACGCAAAGCCATACACCGCATGAGTCGGTTCACCAGCACGCGTGTGCATACTGGTATTCGACAGGGCAAAATAGGCACGGTAAGCCAACGCGTGCCCATCAATCAATGCCAGAATGGGTGGTCGCCCCGGACGCGCATCCGCCGTTTTCCCCTCCATAGCACTTCCCCTTTCCAGTCTCTGCCCTGTGGGATATTCAAAATTGTACTGCTGTGGGGGGCGAAAGTCAACGTATCTCCGGTTGGTAATGGTAACACACTCGATAAGACGATCCCATGCCCACCATACCTGCTGCACCCAGAGCTTCAGCAGGCTTGTCCCGCTGCAAGATGGACAGGTACCCAAATGTCCCCAGCGTACGCAGATCTTCAGGTGCCTAAAGCGTGACTCACTTGTCTGCCGAGTGTTTATAGGGTAGCAAACTTCTGTTTCTTTGCTAGCTTGCCTGGAGGGTGTTATACTTTCGATTTTGTAACCTGGCAGTCCGAGGAGGTTAGCATGGTATCTGGAAAAGGTTACCGGATGGTGGTGTTGGCGAAACAAGTGCCGGACACCCGCCACTTGAGTGGCGAGGTGATGAAGCCAGACGGCACGGTGAACCGCGCTGCGTTGCCCGCCATCTTTAACCCAGAGGATCTAAATGCACTGGAAATGGCACTCCAGGTGCGCGAGGAAAAGGGAGGACACATTACGGTGATCACGATGGGGCCTCCTTCGGCGGCGGAGGTGCTGCGTGATTCACTGTATCGCGGTGCGGATCAGGTTATCCTGCTTACCGATCGGCGCTTTGCCGGGTCTGATACCTTAGCGACTTCCTACGCGCTGTCCTGCGCTATTAAGCGGTTGGGCCCGGTTGATCTGGTGTTCTGCGGGCGACAGGCGATTGATGGCGACACCGCACAGGTGGGCCCTCAGACGGCGGAGAAGCTGGGTATTCCGCAGATCACCTACGCGGAACGCATCGTGCAGCTGGAAGGAGACGAGATTGTGGTGATGCGCGCGCTGGAGCGCGGTCGGGAGATGGTCAAATGTTGCCTGCCCTGTCTACTGACTGTGGTGGCATCTGCGAATCGACCGCGTCCGCCTTCGGCGCGTCGGCGCATCGGGTACAAACTGGCTGCGACACCGCATGAGTATCCGGCTTTGTTGCAGAAGTGGCCGGAGTTTGAGAGCGAGGTGCAGTTGGATCATTTCCTTGAAGTGCGCGGGTTGCGCATCCCCGTCTGGACGGTGGATGATATCGGTGCTGATTCAGACAGGGTGGGGCTGGCTGGTTCACCCACCCAAGTGTACAAAATCAATATGGTGGTGCTGGAGAAGTCGGAGACAAAGGAGATTCCTCCCACGCGCGAAGGCGTTATTGCGTTGGTACAGGAGTTGGTGCAGGAGTATATCATCGGATAAATTTTCTGGGGAGCTTTTATGACCGACGGACGTGATGTGTGGGTCTTCATTGAGCAGCAAAATGGCAAAATCGCCGATACCAGCTTGGAGCTGGTGGGCAAAGCGTGCGAGCTGGCGCGCACCTTAGGCAGCCGTGTGGGTGGGGTATTATGCGGCTATCAGGTGGAAGCACTGCCACAACTGGTCATTCAATGTGGAGCAGACTTCGTATTATGGGCAGACCATCCTGAGCTGGAATACTATCGCACCCTGCCCTATGCTCGTATACTCAGCAATTTGATCCGCGAGCGCGCACCCTATATTGTGCTAATAGGCGCCACGCCGTTGGGACGCGATCTGGCACCACGTGTAGCAAGCACATTGCGCGCAGGCCTGACGGCGGATTGCACGGATCTGCAAATCGGAGACTACTACTCCCGGCGAGAGGGCAAAACGTACAAGGATTTGCTCTTCCAAATCCGCCCCGCATTCGGTGGTAACCTGATTGCCACGATCGTTAACCCGCTGATGCATCCTCAGATGGCCACCGTGCGCGAGGGTGTCTTTCGCAAACCCGAACCGGACGCAACGCGCCAGGGCACTATTGAGCGCATCCAGCCCACCTTCGAGGAAAAGGACCTGGTGCTGCAAGTGCTCAGCCGGGAATCGCGCGAGTCGAACGTCAATCTGAAGGATGCAGCAGTGATCGTGGCGGGCGGCGCCGGCATGGGCAGCAAGGAAAATTTCCAATTGCTGCACGAGCTCGCTAATCTACTGGGCGGTGAGGTGGGTGCCTCGCGTGCTGCCGTAGATGCCGGTTTCATCTCACGTGAACATCAGGTGGGGCAGACGGGCACCACGGTGCGTCCACGTCTCTACATTGCCGCCGGCATCTCAGGCGCGGTGCAGCATCGCGCCGGTATGAGCGAGTCAAACAAGATCATCGCCATCAACACCGATCCCAACGCACCCATTATGCAGATTGCTCATTATAAGATCATCGGCGATGCAAGAGAGGTGATCCCGCTGATGATCAAAGCTTTGCGCGAGAAGACGCGCTGACCATGTAATCTACCGGAAGAACCCCTCTTCGCTGGAGACAGGGGCGTCTCAACTTACCGCGGGGTAAAATCCGGGAACGTGACGAAATATCGCTTAACCCGCCACTCTAAATAAGGAGGAGATAAGAGATGGAAAGAAAAAGGCCCACGGGTGTGACGATTATCGCCATTCTGGCGGTGATTGGCGGCATTTTCGGGATTATCGGCGGAATCGGCTTGCTGGGCTTGGGCACGCTAGGTGCCAGCGTGGGTGAGCTGGGCGCCGGTGTGGGCACTATCATCTTGGGCCTTGTTGCCCTGGTGATTGGCGTCGGAGAAATTGCCTTTGCCGTTGGCGCATGGTCGCTTAAATCGTGGGCATGGATGTTGGGTGTGGTCATATTGATTATCAGCATCCTTCTGTCCATTGTCTACGGTGTGCTATATGGCAATTGGGGTTCGCAGATTGTCTCAATTGTGATTTCTGCGATTGTGCTTTACTACCTGAACACAAAGCATGTGAAAGAGGCTTTCGGTAGGGCATAAGAGCACTCGAAGGAGGCGCCCCTGTCCCTGGCGAGGAAGGCGGGCTAAGGCGGAGATCGAAATCTTTGTATGGAGTGTGTGAATGGCTGACAACTTCTTTTTAGATAATCCCGATTTGCAGTTCTACTTTGAGCACGCCGACCTGCGCGAGGTGGTCGAGCTGAAAGAAAAGGGTTACAGTTATCGCGCGCGTTATCCGCAAGCGCCGCGCAATTACCGCGATGCGATGGATAATTATCGCATTCTCTTAGAGGTATTGGGGGATGTCTGTGCCAACATCGTGGCGCCACGCGCCTCTGAGGCGGATAAAGAGGGTGCTCAATTGCGTGACGGCAAGGTGGAATATGCGGCAGCAACCCGCGAGGCACTTCAGGCGCTCAAACAAGCCGAGCTGATGGGCGTGATGTTGCCTTGGGAGTATGGCGGACTAAACGTGCCGGGGACGATTTATCAGATGATGGTTGAAATCCTCTCACGTGCTGAGGCGGGTTTGATGACCATCTTTGGATTGCAGGAGATCGCCTCCACGATTGCCGAGTTTGGCAGCGAGGAGATGAAAGCGCGCATCCTGCCGCGCTTCGCACGTGGTGAGGTGAGTGGCGCTATGGTGCTCACCGAACCGGAGGCCGGCTCAGACTTGGGTTCGGTGCAGACACGTGCCGTTTGGGACGAAGCGGCAGGAGTGTGGCGCATCAGCGGAGTCAAGCGCTTCATCACCAATGGATGTGCCGATGTGTTGGTGGTGTTGGCACGCAGTGAAGAGGGCAGCGCCGATGCGCGTGGGCTCTCTCTCTTTCTGGTCGAGCGCGACGACACGGTGAAGGTGCGCCGTATCGAGGATAAGATGGGATTGCACGCCTCTCCCACGTGCGAGCTACAATTCGATAACACACCCGCGCAACTCATCGGCAAGCAGCGCTTTGGGCTGATTCGCTATGCTATGGCGATGATGAACGGTGCGCGGTTGGCCGTGGCGGCGCAGGCGGTCGGCATCGCCGAGGCGGCCTATCGCGAAGCATACAGATACGCACGCGAACGGGTACAGTTTGGGGCGCCTATCGCCTGCCTGCCCGCTGTTTATCGTATGCTGCTGAGCATGCGTGCTGAGATCGAGGCAGCACGCAGTTTGGTCTATCACACTAGCCTCTGGGTAGACCTCGCTAAAGCGTATGAACAATACCTCGCCGAGACGGAAAACCCCGACAAGAGCGCCCGGCAACGCCAGAAGGACGCCGCACGGCTGGCTGAAGCGCTCACACCGCTGGCAAAGTACTACGCCACCGAAATGGGCAACCGCGTCTGCTATCAAGCCATGCAGGTGCATGGCGGTGTCGGTTACATGCACGACTTCAACGTGGAGCGCCACTTCCGCGACATCCGCGTCACCAACATCTACGAAGGCACCAGCCAGCTGCAGATCGTGGCTGCGATCGGCAAGCTATTGGCCCATGGCCTGGACGACCTGCTGGACAACTGGGCCGACCTGGATTACGGCCCTCAGCTGGAGCCACTCAAGCAGTCGCTGGAGGAGCTCAACGCACAGCTGAAGCAATGCGAAGATCACCTGCGCGAGAAAGAGCGCGCCGTCATCGATTACTATGCCAATGACCTGGTTGATTTGGCGGTGTATACGATCAACAGCTGGCTGTTATTGCAAGACGCGCGCCATTCGGAAAACAAGGCCGATATCGCACGTATATACATTGCCGAAGTATTGCCCAAAGCACGCATCCATGCCGCCGCGATTATGGCAGCGGATGAGGCCCCTCTCCAGCTGCGCGAACGCTTCTTGGCAGCACAATTGCGATAGTGCCACGCAGCACAGCGACACAATGAGGGTGGAAGAATCTCCGACAACGTCAGTTGGCGGTGTGCCATTCCTCTACCCTGACTAAAAGTCGTGGCCGTTGCGGGCCAATTGTGTGATATAATAATACCAACACAGTTAAATGAGCGATGACACGCGGCCACATCACTTGATCCTCCTTTCCTTCCACCTTGCTTGAGCCAACCGCGCTCATCTCTCTGTTCGTTCAGTGAGCTCTGAAAAACTTCATAATCGGGTACAAGGAGGACCCAGATGAGTGCATGGAGATGTTTGCTCCACGTATTGGTTGTGAGCAGCGCGTTGATGCTGCTGGCAAGCGCAGTGGTATCGCCCGGATGGGCTGAAAAGCCCCCGCCCGATGTCACGGCTGACTCTCTGTCGGCTGCCGCCCGGATGAGTGACGAGATCCAGATCTCACCCTCTGTCTGGCCCAGCGACTATGACAATTACCTGCCCGCAGCTGCCTACAGTGCCAAGCACCATCAATTTCTCATTGTCTGGCAACGTAAGCGGACCGATGGTTGCCGTGAAATCTGGGGCCGGCGTATCGCGGAGGGGGGCAGCTGCTCAGCCAGTTCAATATCTCCAGTGGCCCCTGCCCACAGAATCGCATGCAGCCAGCGGTCGCCTACAATGCCAAGGAGGACAATTATCTGGTCGTCTGGATGTACAATTGGAGCGGAACAAGCATCTGGAACCCGAACCGGATTGACGGCCGCACCGTGAAGTGGGATGGCTCGAGCATGGGTAGTGAAAGGGTGATCATTAGCTGGCCCAACCGCAGTTTCTGGACACCACGGGTGACCTGGAACAGCTTCCACAATCAGTACATGGTCGTGTGGACTGCCTTCGACACCACTACTGGCCAGCCCCACAACGTGGCCCATGCCATCCTGAATGTCTACGGTGACACACTTCTAAAAAAATTATAACCATGAATCAGTCGCCACATCAGATCGACGTGACCTACAATGTAGCTGCGAATAAGTACTTCGCTGTCTGGCGGAGGATGTGGACGGTAGGTGATGGTGACATTATGGGCGCGCGGATCAATCCTGTCTCCGGCGACATCGTCAGCCCGCCGGGGATAATCGCAATCAATACGGCAGTCAATGATCAGAAGGAGCCTCGGATAACGACCAACCAGCAGCATCGTTACTTGGTGGTCTGGTCGCAGGTTTATGACCCTGCTCACTGCTGCGACTGGGACATCCATGTCCAGGAGCTTGACGTGGGCGGTGGCCTGGCAGGTTCTTCCTACGGCGTTGCAATGACCTATAATGACGAAGAATCTCCTATAGCCATTGCGCGACCTGGAGCGACGCGCGACTACATGGTTGCCTGGCAACGTGCCGCTGCAGGCGGTCAGCGGGTTGAGGCCTTGAGATGGGGTGACTCGAGTTACACCGTGCTGCTGGATGTAGCCAGTGCGAGCTTTTGGAACAATGTACACCCCGTTCTGGCAGTGGGTGGGCCCTTTCTGATCGCTTACGAGTCAGACTCTCTGGGCGACCCCACTGTGAAGAGCCACATTTTTGCGCGCCTTTACTGGCCACACACGACCTACCTGCCAGTAATCGTGAAGTGATGGTGCATCCCCGAGTTGGATCAACCAGGACATAGGATTTCTTCGAAAGCCTTATGTCCTGGTTGCTTCTCGTGCGTATCACGCCCGGCGGCCGCCCTTGAGGCTATCCTGCAATGCGCGCAGCTCATCCCACTTTCCGGCGGCAGCCAGCGCCGCTTGCTGTGGCCATGTAGTTGGATCGGCGATGCGCAAGTTGGCGGCGAGCATAATGTCGCGCAGGCGTTCTACGTCGGTCGCTGCTAGCTGGGCGAACGTGGTGATCCCGTGCGCCTGTAGCATGGCGGCTATCTTTGGACCAATACCCTCGATCATCTGGAGGTCATCCGGGGCTGAAGGCTCCATCTCGACGGCCGGTGCTGCTGCCTCCACTTGCGGTACAGCCTCCGTGGGCGCTTCCACCCTTGCTTCCCGCTCAACCCCTACAGCTACAGCGGGCGCCGTTGGCTCTGCCCACCGCGTAGCCTCTGTCACAGGCGGTGCTTCGGGCGCTGCTTGTTCAGCGCCCCGCGTAGCTGCTGATGACGGCTGATAGGGCGCACCGAGCTCACTCGGACGGCGGCCCAGCCACCACCACAACAACAAGATGATGATCGCCGCCACTACGATTATAACGATAGTAACCCAGGACATAACACCCTCCTGTTCTCTTCCTATGGCAGCTGTAGCGGCATTGCCTCAACACACTGAGGTATCCAGCTGAGCTGGGGTAGAGGCCTCTATGTGCCGTGGGCTTATGCCCCAGCCGCCTGGTTGGCCAATATCGTGGCAGCTAATATCCTATTGCCAATGCTGCCATCGGCACGTGTACGCAGCCGGTCATCACGCCATCTTCGTCCTCAGGGCAGCTCGGAAGTGCAGTAAGCGCAGCGCTTGGCGTTCGGTGGAATCTGAGATAAGCAATACGGGCACTCACGTGTGGTTGGTGCAGGCGGCTCAGATTGACGTCTGAGCTGGTTGACCGAGCGGATCACCAAGAAGAGGACAAAGGCAACGATCAGGAAGTTGATCACAGTGTTAATGAACAATCCGATGTTGATGGTTACCGCACCGGCAGCTTGAGCTTCTGCTAATGAGGTGTAGGGTGGCGGCGTCTTACCTGCCTGTAGCAAGATAAAGATATTGGAGAAGTCCACATTTCCCAACAGCAAACCAATGGGCGGCATGAGGACATCGTTGACCAACGAGTTGACGATCAAGCTGAAGGCGGCGCCAATGATAATGCCAACTGCCATATCGAGCACATTACCGCGCAGGGCAAATTCCCTGAATTCCTTAAGCATGGCTGGCCTCCTTACCAGACTGCACATCGCCTGACTTGATGTGCGCACTAGTTCATCAAGGGGTTAATAGGATGTCCTAGCACATTTGATATAGTGGATTGGGGGTCACCTCCTGCATGCTTTGTCCGAACAAAGATGAATTGTATTGCTTTCAAAATTATAAACTTAAATGCGAGATTTTGTCCAACGAGGGCGACTCTTTCTACTTTCCCAAAATCTGAATCATTGCCTCACGGACCCAAACCGGGTATAATTGTGGAGTATATTGATCAGCGATACTCCGGAAGCTGAGAGCGTCCCGAGCATCGCTCCAAGAGGGTTGAAGTCACGATGTTGGTATGGGAAGAGACAGTAGAGCAAATTGAAGAGGTTGTGCGTCAGCTAGTGCATTCCTATCGGGAAGCCGACCGGATCCAGCATATTGGCGGGCCGCACCTACTCTCATCGCAGCGCACCATCGAGATATGGCGTGTGCTGCGCTCCGTTTTGTTCCCGGGCTATTTTGAGGCAGACCCTGTGATGGACATGAATACAGTGGAGGACATAACCCGTGAACGGATTGCCTGGGTGCGGCGCAACCTGATTGAGGAGATTTACAAGAGCTTGTGTCACCAGTGTCAGCGCTATGGACAGTGCGAAGAGATGAAGAACTGCCGTGACAAAGCGCGTTTCATCACCGATGGCTTCCTGAGGGAGCTGCCACGCATCCGTGCACGCTTGCAACTGGACGTGATCGCAGCTCTGGAGGGTGATCCTGCAGCTCAGAGCGAATCAGAGGTGATTTTGGCCTATCCTGGCCTGGCAGCGATAGCTGTCAATCGCATCGCTCACTTCTTCTATCAACACGAAGTCCCCTTGCTGCCGCGGATCATGAGCGAGTATATCCATCACCAGACGGGTATTGACATTCACCCGGGTGCCACCATTGGCGATTCCTTCTTCATCGATCACGGCACAGGGGTCGTAATCGGCGAGACAACCTGGATTGGGAATAACGTCAAGATTTATCAGGGCGTGACGCTGGGTGCGCTTAGCGTGCGCAAGTCACTGGCTCGCAAAAAGCGACACCCCACGATCGAGGACAATGTGACCATCTATGCTGGCGCAACCATCCTGGGTGGCGAAACGGTTATCGGGCATGACTCGATCATCGGTGGCAACGTATGGTTGGTGGCCTCGGTACCACCCTACTCACGTGTATACAACTCAGCGATCTCCACTCGACCAATTGTAGAATCGAGTAATGGGGAAGGGGACAATTACCAAATCTAAATCTGAGGCTCATTGGTTGAAGACAAGGAAGAACCATTTCTTATCATTGGCATCAATGGGGATCTCGATAAGGTCCGAAACGGGTTGGCCCTGTGGGTCCAGCAAGCGGATCTGATAGCTGCCGGTTTCATAAATGGGCGCCTCGAATGCTACGTTGCCTTCTTGGATGTGTGGTGGCAAGCTACTGGATACAGGGGTGCAATATTCATTACAGCATGGCGTCGTAGAAATGCGTGGCCCACTTGCCTTGCACAAATCCCAACAAGACGGTGGACTCTCAAAAGTTAAGCCACTCGGCTGGTGGGTACCCACAATCCGGTAACCTCCGACAAGAGCATCCCCACTCTTGATTTGCGCATAGATGACAAAGAAGGAATTCGTGGTAGTATATTCCTGAGTCGCCACCAGCTTGAATGGATAGGAAGGGGTAGGCGTAGCGGCAGGTGCGCGTCGCTTTGTCACTCGACGAGTGGGGCTCGCATTGGGAATGGCTTGCTGCGTGGTATTCGGTGTTGTGAGCACGACCCTCGTATAAGTTGGTGTAATTGTAGGTGTGGGAGTATTCTCGACCACCCGTGTCGCTGTGGGTGTGGGCGGTTTGGTTTCTTGAGGCAATGGGGTGGGTGTCCAGGTCGGCGGCATAGTCCAGGTTGGCGAAGGGGCAGGAGTTAATACTTCAGGGGGAGTTGCCTGGGCAACGGCGCCTCTCTGAGAAGACGTGAGGTAGGAACGTGCTAAAAAGGCGGCTATACATAGCTCGCCGACAACCAATAATGACAACATTGCCAACACCAATTTTTGTCTACTCGTCATGAGACTACCTCGCTGTTTATATAAATAACACCCCTTACATTACATAATATTATACCACACTTTTTTATTCTTGCCAATAGGAAATATGGGGGGTAGAATGTGCAGCTGAGGTATCATGAGCCCTTTGTGTGATATAACTCCTCTTGCGCCTTTGTACGTTTTGCTGCTGGGCGCTGTCTTGTTGTTAGCTCTGGGCCCTGCCTTGACGGTGCGGGTGCGCAGCTGGGTCTTTGTAGCCATAAATGGGTCTGCGTTGGCCCTCGTAGTATGGATAAGCAGGGGTAGCTTGCTCGCTCCTCCTTACAGTTCTTCCCCCATCACATACCCTCTGATGGAATGGTCTGACGGAACGATCCTGGCTCTCTACAGAATGCCTACTACCTCCCTGGTGGGAGGATTGTTCCTGGCTCTGCTCTCTACAGCGCTTGCGGGTCATGATTTTCACATGCGCATGACGGTAAGCAGCCAAGTGTTGCTCCTTGTATTGGCGGCAGCTGCTTACGGTGTGTTTATGGCTGGCACCTGTCACACGCTTGCTATCGCGCTTTTGGCATTCGACGGCGTAGTGGCATTGTGGTGGATGGCGCGCAATGAGCCTCGACTCGCGGTCGCCCGCTTATTGCTCGGTGTCATCGCTGCTACCGGGGTAATGCTCTCCAGCCTTGGAAACATTACATCGCAGCCGGATGCCATGCTTCCCAATACCTTGTCAACATTGGCGGTATGGTTGCGCCTGGGTCTCTATCCATTGCTTGAGTCTGAGGCCCTAGTACACTCTCTCCCATCGGTCCGCCTTGCGTGGACGATGCAGCACTTGGCTGTTGGTTTGTATGGAGCGATGTGGCATTTGTCGCCCTGGATTGCCTGGCCAGCTTTGGTCACAGCTCTCTTGCATGGGACATTGGCCTGGGTCGAACTGAGGCGTGAGCACCGCTTAGTGCACGCTGCTTTTGCCTCGTCGGGCGCTCTTTCGGCAGCCGTGGCACTGGGAGGACGTGAAGTCCTATGGTCGAATGCTCCAATTGTGATTATGCTGGCGTGGCTTGTGTTGACGATGATCCCAACGAGTTTGGGGCCTTTCTTCAGTTCGGTGTCCCAGAGTATGGGCTATCTTCCTCCGGTCGTGGCCACACTTTCTCTGTGCACTTTGTTGGTCATAGGAGCGTCAAATCATGAAAGTTTCTTCGATTCGTTCTGGAATGATGGCGGGCCAGTGGCGACAGCATTGTTGGTAATCACGTTGGGGGGAGTGTTGTCCTCCATATATCAATTTTGGCAGGAAGCTTTGGGAGTGATCCCTGCTCCATCACCCCCATCCCATTGGCGTGCGGCGGGCATCGGGATCGCCACGTTTGCATTGGTACTGCCCTATCTTGCTATGTGGTTGAGTCCTCTACACATCTCATACCATACGGGGGCCTGGATGGGGTTGTCCGGTTCTGCCCTATGGGCCATATCGTTGGGTTATGGACGACGGGTGTTGCGCCTTTTAGGAGAGGAGGGCGAACAGCACTTCGTAATGTGGTTGCGGATGAGATGGTTATTGGAGGCTGGCCAACAAACGCTTGGCACAATTAGCTGTTGGCTATTGCGAATGCGCGCCGTGATCGAGGGTGAACATTTTTTGGCTTGGGCTCTATTGGCGTTGATCTGCCTGGGTCTGGTGCTGGCTATGTACCCAGATGTGTTAGTACGTTGAGGCTTGGGGGATGCCTGAAGCAAAAGAGCTGTTACAGATGCTGGGGATCGTGCGTGAAGTTGGGGTGATCGGATCGCTGATTACCGGTGCACTGATCCTTCTGGTGCGCGATTGGCGCGCGATGCTGCTGGCATTGTTGGGACAGTATGTGGCTGTGGGCTTCATCCTTGCCCAACTGATCCCGCCTGAAATCGCCCTTATCAAGGTGTTGGTTGGTGCGCTTATCTGTCCGATGCTCTATCTGGCGGCACGGCAGTCTGGCTGGAGCGTTCTCGCCAAGGTTGACCCAGCCCAACCATTCTCCAAAGAGGTCACCGGCATGCGCGACCCTCTGCCGTGGACCGGCCTAGCTTTTCGAGCTTTGGCACTGTGCCTGGTGTTTGTGCTGGCTACAGTTCTCATTCGCGATTATCCACTGCCGGGGGTACCACCCGATGTCGGGCTGAGTTGTTACTGGCTGATGCTAGTGGGTGTGGTCGTGCTGATGCTGAGCGGACAGCCTCTATTGGCCGGTCCGGGGTTGCTGACCGCCCTGACGGGTTTTGAGCTGCTTTACACCCTCTTAGAGTCAAGTTTGGTTATTATGTTTTTGCTGGCCGGGGTGAATCTATTGCTCACCGCAGCCATCTCCTATCTAGCTGCCGTCCAGGGGCTTAACGCCTTGCGCGAGGAATCGTGATAGACCCGCCATTGTGGTTGATCATTCTCCCACTGGGAGCCGCAATACCTGTTTATCTGCTGCGACGTTGGCGGTTTGGGAGTCATCTGGCCGCTTTTGTTTCCATCTTCGCAGGAATACTGGCTGCCATTCTTCCCCCCACCAATCCTATGCACTTGGTGGGACGTACCTTCCTGCTCGATCCCCTCACACAGTATACGCTGGCAATTCATTTCATTGCTTCGGCGTGGCTGTATGTAGCTGGACAGCCGTTACGATTAGGACGCCACTTCTTGCCGCTTGGTTTGTGCATTTCAGGGTTGTTTGCTGTTGCAGCTATGTCGCGTCACCTAGCCATCAGCAGCTTAGCTATGACACTCGCTGCTATTGCAGCTGTGCCTGTCATCCAAGATGAACGTCCTGGTTCGGTACGGGGTTCTTGGCGTTTCTTAGTCATCATGTGTCTGGCGTTGCCCTTCTTCTTGTTAGCTGCCTGGCATATAGATCTCTATCGTGAAGATGCCGGGCACGCAGTATACTTGCCTCAAGCTGCCGTATTGTTGGCGTTAGGCTTCGGCCTGTGGGTGGCTGCCTTTCCTGTATATAGCGTATTGACAACGATCAGTGCTTTCTCTTCTCCTGTGTCTGGCGTGCTGGTGTTGATTGGTTTCCCGATGATGGCACTGACCTTGCTCGGGCATGTGCTAGCCGAGGCTACCTGGTTTAGCTGGTGGGAGCAGACTGGCCGGATGTTGTTGTTGGCAGGATTGGCATCGGTGACTCTCGGAGGGCTATTGGTCTCTATCCAACGTACTCTGCGCGCCATGCTGGGATACGCAGCATTATTTGACCTGGGTTGCCTGTTGATCGCGTTAGCTGTGCAAGGAACACAGGGAGCGGTGGCGTTGTATGCCGGTTTAGCAACACGGGCAATTGGTCTGATGCTATTAGGTATCGCCACGGATACTTTGCTGAAGGAAGTAGGTGAAGATACCCTAGCTGGCCTTCATGGCATAGGACGACGCCAACCATTGACCACTGTCGCTTTGACGATAGGGAGCTTTACCCTGACAGGTACTCCTCTGGCCGCCGGATTCGCGGGACGCTGGCTCATGCTGCGTGATTTGGTCCAGCTAGATGAGCGATGGGTATGGTTAGTCGTGCTGGCAAGTCTGGGGGTGGTAACGGCTTATCTGCGCGCATTGTACACACTGTTAAGAGTCGACAAGATCACACCGCATGCATCGCACGCAGCGCTAGGTCTTTGGCTACCTATTTCGGTGTCGTTGATTCTCTCATTAGCTGCCATTGCATTGGGTGTTTTCCCCAATCCGATCCTCCGTGTGGCATCCATGTTGATCACCCTTTATCCGCTGCCACGGCTTATAGTGCAATAGGATTTCAACTGTGCAGCATCTTCGAAAAAGTCCGTTCAATTTCGATCCTGCTGGGAACTGCTCTGCACAGCTAATGCGTACACCGCTCTTCTGGGCCAACCTGATTCGCGTGCAATTTGGCGTGCTGCGGTACTGCGATCGATCCCACGCACCAAGAGCAAGGTCAGAGCCTCACGGACGCGAGCTTCGTCCCAAGCAGCGGGTGGTGGTGCACCACTCACCACGATGGTGAACTCACCACGTGGCTGACGGCCTTTCCATTCCGCATACGCTTGTGCTAGTGTGCCACGCCAAACCTCTTCATGGATCTTGGTGAGCTCGCGGCAAATGGCACAGGAACGACTACCACCCAGGATTGCCTCCATATCGGCCAACGTTTTATGCAGACGATGTGGTGCCTCGAAACAAACCAACGTAGCGCGTACGCCGCTCACCTCGCTTAACAGCACGCGGCGTGACGCACCACGCCGCGGCAGAAAACCCAGGAAGAGGAAACGGTCACTCGGGAGACCACTTACTGAAAGTGCGGTGATGATCGCTGATGGTCCAGGAATGGACACCACGGATACCCCTTGTGCTAGGGCAGCACGTACCAGCTCGTAGCCGGGGTCTGAGAAGAGAGGGGTACCAGCTTCGCACACCAATGCCACGTTTCCATGGCGCAGTGCTTCGAGCAGCTGATCGAGGCGTTGGAGCTTATTGTGCTCAAAATAGCTCAGCAGAGGTTTTTCGATCCCAAAATGCGCTAAAAGCCGACCTGTCGTGCGAGTATCTTCCGTAGCAATCAGGTCACACTCGCGCAGCATACGCAATGCGCGCAGCGTAATATCTTCGAGATTCCCGATTGGCGTGGCAACAAGGTAGAGCGTGCCCATTTAGTTTGTCATAAATGACTCCGGGGTATCTCTAAGCACTAGACGCAGCGTGGTCAGCATTTCCTTGTCTTGCTCAGGAAGCACAGTGCGTGCGTCGAGCAACACATGTCCCTCTTCGATTCGCGTGATCACCGGTGTTCCCCCTTGTGAGGGTTGGCGCAAACGGCGCGCCAACACGTCCGGTGATAGAGATGCCAGTGCCAGCGCCCAAGAGGGCAGCTGCTGACCGGGTAAGCTACCGCCACCCACTGCTGCTTGGGTGACCACAATGGTGCTCTTTATCCCCCACTCTTGTAAACGGCGTTGCCAACGTTGCACCCGCCGCCGTAACGCCTCTGGCCGTACTGTAATCATACGCCAAACTGGCAGTTCTTCCAACGCACGTCCTTCCAGGTAGCTCAGCAATGTCGCTTCCAGCGCAGCAAGGGTTGTCTTGTCTATGCGCACGGCGCGCGCCAAAGGGTGACGGCGCAGACGCGTAATCAGATCCGTCCTTCCCAGGATTAGGCCTGCTTGGGGACCTCCCAGTAATTTGTCTCCACTGGCAGTGACCAGCGCGGCGCCGGCAGCGATACTCTCTTGGATGGTCGGCTCGTGTGCTAGGCCAAATGGTTGTGTGTCCAGCAGGCTCCCACTGCCCAAGTCGTCCATCACCGGTATCCCATGTTCTTCACCCAGTGCTACCAACTCTTTCAGGGTCGGTTCGTGGACAAATCCACTCAATATGAAGTTGCTATGGTGCACGCGCAGGATAAGCGCTGTGTTGACAGGGTGCAACGCCTCTGCATAATCGCGCACGTACGTGCGGTTAGTGGTGCCAACTTCGACCAAGCGGGCGCCGCTCTGATGCATCACGTCGGGGATACGGAAGCCACCACCGATTTCGACCAGTTGGCTGCGGCTGATCAATACCTCGCGGCCACATGCCAGCGCACTCAATGCCAACAGAATGGCTGCCGCGTTGTTATTGACCACAAGGGCATCCTCGGCGCCGGTGAGCTGCTTTAACAGGCGTGTAGCATGGGCGTAGCGCGACCCGCGTTCGCCCTCTGCCAAATCATATTCCAGGTTGCAGTAACCAGCGGCGACAAGAGCTGCCGCGCGACGCGCACGCTCGGAGAGTGGAGCACGCCCCAGATTTGTGTGAATAATTACCCCGCTGGCGTTGATGACAGGTGTCAAACTGGGGGTCAACACAGCCAGCAGCCGTTGAGCTGCATCGGCTAAAAGTGCATCGTATGATGGGGTAACATTTCCAGAACGAATTGCTTGCCGCGCCGCTTGCAGTGCCATACGCAGTGCTTCGGCCACCCGCTCATGGCCATGTTGTGCGATTAGCCCTTTCGCTTCAGGCATTTCAAGCAAGCGGGATACGGCGGGGAGTTTTCGCAGCTCGTCCGTGCTCATCCTCTGTTTAGAACCTATTTCAAAATTCGGTTGATAGTCCATAAGATGATGGCCAATAAGCAAAACGCATAATAGATGTGCAAATGCCGTTCATAACGCACAACCAATCGG
>Ga0123519_10004945_pt1 | contig 21396 bp, 18 predicted proteins | sample YelNatPaOPRAMG02_FD_87396 | JGI IMG/M metagenome (GOLD analysis project Ga0123519, IMG submission 87396) | Hot spring microbial communities from Yellowstone National Park - Yellowstone National Park OP-RAMG-02 (version 2) | ecosystem: Environmental > Aquatic > Thermal springs > Hot (42-90C) ...
GCAACACGCTTGCTCAGCCGTTCTCCCGAGCGCCAGCTGGCAGACGTGCGTGCCCAGCTCACCGCTGCGCTGGTGGATGCCATCCAGGGCCTGGCGGACTTGCTCGCTTTCAACCAGACCTCAGTACAGCACACCCGTCTGACCCGGCTGAACGCCCATCTCATCCGCATCCAGGCCCATATCGTGCGCCTCGCTGCCCTGAACGATGCCCTGGGGGGATTGCTCGCCAACCTGGCAGCGGCCGGCCTGTTGGTCGTTGCCGTCCCCTTGGTGCGCGATGGTCGCCTGGACGGGGTGAGCTTGGCGGTGTTGCTCCTGGCAACGTTGGCCGGCTTCGAGGCGGTTGCCCCTATGCCGGCCGCTTTCCAGCAGCTGGAGAACAATCTGGCTGCAGCACGCCGTCTGTTTGAGATCATTGATGCCACGCCGGCCGTGCAGGAATCCGTCATCGTCTCACCCCAGCCCACCGACTATAGCCTGGAGGTGGAGGGATTGTGCTTCCGCTATGAGGCAAATGCTCCACCTGCGCTGGATGGGATCACCTTTCGTATTCCTTCTGGCGGGAGAGTGGCCCTCGTTGGCGCCAGCGGGAGCGGCAAGACTACCCTGGTCAACCTTTTGTTGCGCTTTTGGGAGTACCCGCAGGGACACATCCGCCTGGGAGGATATGAGCTGCGTGCGTATCGTGCGGAGGATGTGCGTCGTCTGATCGGCGTTGTCGCTCAGCACACCCACCTCTTCAACGGCACATTGCGGGAAAACCTTTTGCTGGCACGTCCCGATGCGGATGAGGCGCATCTGTGGCATGCGCTGGAGATGGCGCAGCTGGCTGAATTCGTGCGCAACCTGCCGGAAGGGATGGAGACTTGGATCGGTGAGCAGGGAGTGCGTCTGAGCGGTGGGGAGCGTCAGCGCCTCGCCATTGCGCGTGTGCTGCTGCGCGACACACCTATCCTCATCCTGGACGAGCCGACCGCCAATCTGGATACGCTCACCGAGCGCGCATTGTGGCACGCCATCGAGACATTGATGCGCGGGCGCACCTGTCTCATCATCACTCATCGCCTGGTCGCTCTGGAGGCAATGGATGAAGTGCTGGTACTCCAGGCCGGGCGCATTGTGGAGCGCGGGCACCACAGCGAATTGCTCGAACATGACAGCCTCTATCGGCGCATGTACCGCCTGCAGACGGCACTGCTGGCATAGCGGCGGAGGTCTTTAGCAGCGCAGTCGGATTTTGCCCATTGGATTGTCGTGTGATAAAATAAAGCTTTGTGAATATGAATACCTCATGCTCGCTGGGATGATTGAGCATACGGGCATATGATGTGGTGACACCAGTTTTTCGTATAGGGTTGATTCCCCGATGGCAAACGCAAGCGATCTGATCCGTTCGATTGAGAAGACAAAAGAGGATACCCCCGCGCTCCAAACGGGAGACACAGTGAGAGTGCATACGCGCATTGTAGAAGGCGACCGTGAACGCGTACAGGTGTTCCAAGGCATCGTAATTCGCCAACAGGGCGCCGGCGCGGTGCGCACGTTTACCGTGCGCCGCGTCGCCTCACATGGGATTGGTGTGGAGCGCACCTTTCCGCTGCACTCGCCGCGCGTCGAGAAGATCGAGATAGTATCCCGTGCGCGGGTGCGGCGTGCCAAGCTCTACTTTTTGCGCGGTCGGCGTGGCAAGTCCGCTCGGCTGAAGGAAGAGCGCCTGCGCTCCTGAGCACGTGCGTTGTGGGGCATCTATGGCGACTGCTGCAACTCTCGATTTTGAACGCAAACTGCATAAGCAGGGTTATCGCTTCATCGCCGGTTTGGACGAAGCAGGGCGTGGAGCGTGGGCCGGCCCAGTGGTGGCAGCAGCCGTAATATTGCCGTTGGAGCGCGCTGATCTGATCTTGCTGCTGGATGGCGTATGTGATTCTAAGCAGCTCACTCCCCATGTGCGCACCCGGTTGGCGCAGCGCATCCGGGACGTCGCATTGGCGGTAGGTGTTGGGGTCGGTGCACCGGCGATGATCGATCGTGAGGGGATTGTGCCCGCCACGCGTCACGCTATGATGCAGGCATTGCGGCGTTTGCACATCAGGCCCGAAGCTTTGATGTTGGACTATATGCGATTGCCTCAAGTGGATCTGCCGCAATACATTATGCCCCACGCAGATGCGCACCATCTATGCGTTGCCGCTGCTTCGATCATCGCTAAGGTGACGCGCGACCGATTAATGGTGCTGTTGGCACAACGCTATCCCGGTTATGGATTCGCCGTTCACAAGGGTTATGGCACACCGGATCATCACCGGTCCTTGATACAGCGAGGTGTCACCCCGATCCATCGTTGCTCTTTTGCGCCGGTGCGCATGCTAGTAGGAAGATGTGAGCGGATGGTCTAACTTGACAAATTCGATAATCTGGAGGATAATTGTTAGGCTTGTCTGCGACCCACACAGGCAGATTTTATACCAATAAAACTTCTATCAAAAGCCAGGGAGGACATCCATGTACAAAATCATCATCGACTGGGACAAGTGTCAGGCTTGTGGGGACTGCGTAGATAGCTGCCCCAGCGAGGTGTTGGTCATCGCGCAGAAGGATGGCAAAGATGTTGCGCAGGCAATGCGTCCCGAGGACTGCATCGGCTGCGAGGCGTGTGTGGCCGCCTGTCCTGAGGAAGCTATCACCGTGACGGAGGAGTAGTAGCTGCCTACAGTGGTGCAATCTATAGATGGTAGAAGTCTGAGCCACGGCGTCCGGGGCCGTGGCTCGCTTCTTAAATCTATTCAGTTACTTAAGGTAATCAGAACAGCCCGCCCAAACCGAACTATCGTTCACCGATAGGAGTGTTCACCGCCGGCCCTCTTTAGCCCAGGCCTATCGGGCACTCTCCTCGTGCCACGGATTAGGTGCTTCCCTTTTTCTGAGCGGTATTCTGCTGATTACTTTCATTATACAACAAGTAGTGGCCTGCTTCAAGATAGATTTTGTTACATTTTCACGATTGTTGTGCTTGGTCGATGGCATGCAAGACGCTCATGTTAGGAAGCAATCCCCTAAAACCCTCTATACTGCAGGGGAAGGGGCCGTTGAACCAATGGCGTTTGTCCCCAATCTGAACTCTGCGTGCAGAGCACGCACGGCATTATCGGCATCGTACTGATCTACCACAATGGAGATATTGTACTCGCTTGACCCCTGAGCGATGGCGATCACGTTGATCTGTTCCCTGCCCAAAGCGCCGAATACCTTGGAAGCGATGCCCGGTGTGCCCCGGATGCCGGCGCCGACCACCGTCAGGATGACAATGTTGTCCTGTGCGGTGATATTCTCGATGTCCTGGCGTTCCAGCTCACGTGCCATTTCGTCGCGCAGAGCGGTCAGGACACGCAGAGCATCGTTGGTGGGCACCACAAAGCAGATGCTCTGCTCGGAAGAAGACTGGCTGATCATCAGCACATTCGTGCCCGTCTTGGCCACTGCTCCGAACGCACGGGCAGCGACACCGGGCACGCCAAGCATACCGGAACCTTCAATCACGATCAGGCTCAAACCTTTGATGGCTGTTACCGCTTTCACACGCTTGTCACCTCCATTGGGTTCACGGGTGATAAGGGTGCCAGGATGCTCCGGTTCGAAGGTATTGAGGATGCGCACCGGTATGCCGGCGCGCCTGGCAGGACGGATCGCTTGGGGATGCAGCACCTTTGCGCCGAAGTAGGCCATCTCGCCCACTTCTATATAGGAAAGACAGGGAATGGTGCGTGCATTGGGCACTACGCGCGGATCGGCGGTCATCACGCCGTTCACGTCCGTCCAGATCCACACCTCGTCGGCTGCAATAGCGCTGCCCAGGATGGTGGCTGAGTAATCACTGCCTCCGCGCCCCAGTGTGGTGATAACGCCCTCTTCTGTTGCGCCGATGAATCCGGTGACCACCGGCACGATCCCGGCGTCGAGCAAGGGGATCAGGATGTCCCGGCTGCAGCGTGTCGTCTGGGGCATCAGTGGACTGGCTGCTCCAAAGTTGTTGTCAGTTATGATGAGCTGGGTGGCATCGAGCGCGCGTGCGGCAACACCCCGACTCTCCAGGATGGCAGCCACCTGCCGCACACTCATCCGTTCGCCCATTCCGGCGATGACATCCAGGGCACGCGGGGTTAACTCACCCAACACCTTGATGCTATGGCACAAGGAGTCAAACTCGTCGAGAAGTGATTGGATGGCATTCAGTACATCGTCATGCACACCGGGGTCGCTCAGGAAGGTGTCAATGACTTCTTGATGACGCCGCAGCATCTCTTGGTGGAGATGGTGTGCCGTCTCGGTGTCGCCTTGCACTGCCTGGCGAGCACCTTTGAGCAACATGTCGGTCACCCCGCTCATCGCCGATACCACCACTACTACCTGGTCGCCATTCCGAACACTACGCGTCACGATATCAACCACTTTCTCTAAGGCGGCCACACTGCCCACCGAAGTGCCCCCGAATTTCATCACGATCAACATGGTGCTTGACCCCTCCTCGCTCAAGGTGAACAGGCGATCAGATATGCAACCTCATAACCCGATGTAGCGTGAACACAGGGAGCGCGCCAGGGCAAGATCGTCGGTGCCCTTTACAATCACTCGACCATCGCGGAACAGGGTGATCTCCCACGCATCAGCCCGAAAGTGGATCAGATACTCATTGCTGACTATCGGTAGCTGCGATGCACGCAGACGCTCGGCCAGCGACGCCAAATCCAACGGTGTCCGAGACAACTGCACTTGCACGGCGTTGCGGCCGCATAAGCTGCTCGCCTGTGTTGAAGACTGCTCCAGATATTCGAAACGCCCCTGCCCACATGCGGGGCAATCGGGCCGTGGGTCACCACTCTCAAGCACATCGTAGGTGTTATGCCATACATCCACGTAGATGATGCCCCGATTGATGTCACCCTTGCCGACCAGATATTTGATTCCCTCTGCCGCTGCGATTCCCGCGACCACGGATACGATCGGATTGACGATGCCCACTGTGTCGCAGGTGGGAGTGCTGCCCGGCATAGGCGCTTCGGGGAAGACACAGCGCAGACACGGCGTCCGATGCGGCACAATGGTCATCGTCATTCCATAGCTTGCCACCACACCGCAATAGATCCACGGAATGCTGTGCTTGATACACACATCGTTGATGAGATAGCGCGTCACGAAATTGTCGGTGCCATCCATCACCAAATCGGCGCCACCAAGCAGCTCCTCGGCGTTCTCAGGATTGAGGTCGGCGACCAAGCCATGCACCGTCACGGTGGAGTTGATGGAGGACAGTTTGCGCTCTGCCGCCACCGCTTTGGGCAGGCGCGCCGCCACATCGCACTCATCGAAGAGCACCTGGCGTTGCAGGTTGTTGAGCTCGACAAAATCGCGATCAATGATGACCAGATGGCCCACACCGGCACGCACCAGCCGATCCGCTATGACGCTGCCATCCGCACCGCAGCCGACCAAGACCACGTGCGCGCGTGCCAGCTTTTCCTGTCCCACCGCTCCGATACCTGCGAAGAGGATTTGGCGTGCGTAACGTTCCGAATCGTGTGCCATTTCAGCAGAGCGCTTAACCAGACCTTACTGTCCGCTTTTATAGTGGTTGGCGCGCGATTGTAAGGGAAATCAGCGCCGTCGTCAACTCGGCTGAGTGCGCAGGTGCCGAAAGTCGCCTTTGCTTTGCCTCTCCCCATGAGCAATGCTATAATCCGTCTCGAAATATCCTCGCCCCCTCCGGGAGTGACCCGATGCCTAAATTGAGTCTGCAAGAGGTGGAATACATTGCTCAGCTTGCCCGTCTCGGCCTGAGCGATGAGGAAAAGGAGCTGTTGCGCGAGCAACTCTCCGCCATCCTGGAATATGCCGCGGTCATTAATCAGCTCGATACCCACAACGTCGAGCCGATGACCAGTGTTCTGCCGTTGTGCAATGTAATGCGCCCCGACGCCACCGCACCCGGGTTGACGTTGGACGAAGCTTTGTGCAACGCACCCGCCGTCCAGGACGATCAATTTCGCGTGCAGGTTATCCTGGAGTGAGCATGAATACAACCGAGCTGTGCTATTTGAGCATTCATGTTGCACTGGATCTGCTGCGGCGCGGTGCGCTCTCCGCGCGGGAGCTCACCCAGGCCTATCTGGAGCGCATTGCTGCGCTGGACGGCCTGTTGCACGCTTACATCACCGTGACCGCAGAGGAAGCGCTGGAACAGGCGCGTCGGGCGGACGAACGGCGCGCACACGGCGAGGATGCCCCCTTGCTGGGCATCCCTTTGGCGATCAAAGATGTCATTTGCACGCGCGGTGTGAGAACCACTTGTGGCTCGCGCATTCTGGAGAACTTCGTGCCACCCTACGACGCCACCGTGGTGGTGCGCCTGCGCCAGGCGGGTGCCGTTCTGCTCGGCAAGACCAACACGGACGAATTCACCATGGGCTCTTCGACAGAACATTCCGCCTTTTTCACTACCGCCAACCCGTGGGATTTGGAGCGCGTGCCCGGGGGGAGCAGTGGTGGCAGTGCTGCGGCAGTGGCAGCCGGTTGTGCTATGGGAGCGCTGGGCTCGGATACCGGAGGAAGTGTGCGCCAGCCTGCTGCGCTGTGTGGTGTTGTTGGCCTGAAACCCACCTACGGCCGCGTCAGTCGCTACGGTCTGGTCGCACATGGCTCGTCGCTCGACCAGATCGGGGTGCTGACGCGCGATGTGCACGACGCCGCGTTGTTGTTACGCGCCATCGCAGGCCGTGATCCCCACGACGCCACCAGCTTGGATGCTCCGGTGCCCGATTACGTGCAGGAGATGCTCCAGGACACAGGGTTGCGCGGGGTGAAGGTCGGTGTACCTCGGGAGTACTTCATCGCCGGCATCGAACCGGGTGTCGAATCCGCCGTGCGGGAAGCGTTGCGCGTCATGGAGGAGGCCGGCGCCAACTTGATTGAGGTCTCCCTGCCACACACCCAATATGGCATTCCGATCTATTATCTGATTGCCACCGCTGAGGCCAGCAGCAACCTAGCACGCTACGACGGCGTGCGTTATGGGCTGCGTGTGGAGGGTACGGATATGTGGCAGACATTCTTCCGCACCCGTGCGCTTGGCTTCGGCCGCGAGGTCAAACGGCGCATTATGCTGGGCACCTATGCTCTCTCGGCTGGGTACTACGATGCCTATTATCTCAAGGCACAAAAAGCGCGCACCTTGCTACGCCAGGACTTTGAGCGCGCCCTGCAACGGGTGGATGTCTTGGCATGTCCTACCACGCCAGGCGTCGCGTTTCGCATCGGCCAGAAGTTGGACGACCCACTTCAGATGTACCTGAGTGATGTGTTTACTGTCTCGTTGAATTTGGTGGGGATGTGTGGGATCTCGGTGCCTTGTGGCTTCGCGGATGGATTGCCGGTCGGGTTGCAGCTGATGGGGCCGCCGCTGGGCGAAGCTATCCTGCTGCGCATCGCCCATGCTTACCAACAGCGCACTGAGTGGCACACCTATCGTCCCCCGCTTCCAATCCAAGCTTTAGGAGGATGACATCCCAATGGCAATCACCAAGGCGATCATCGCCGTAGCAGGCTACGGCACACGCTTCATCCCGGCGACCAAAGTGCAACCCAAGGAGATGTTGCCCATTGTGGATAAGCCGGTCGTGCAGTATCTGGTCGAGGAGGCGGTTGCTTCGGGCATCACTGACATTGTGTTGGTGACGCGCTCGGGCAATCAGGCAGTGGAAGATCACTTTGACAGTGCGCGTGAACTGGAGCTCCATCTGGAGGCACAGAAGAAGTGGCGTGAGCTGGAAGAAGTGCGTCGTATTGCCAATATGGCCAATTTCATCTTCGTCCGTCAGGGCAAGGATCTCCCATATGGCAATGGTACCCCTTTGCTGTGTGCCCGCCCCGTCATCCACCGCGACGAAGCAGTTGTGTACATGTTCGGCGATGACATTGTCAAGTCGGAGGTGCCCTGCGCCCGCCAGCTGATCGAGGTATATGAGCGCTACCGGCCGGCGGCTGTGGTGGCTGTACAGGAAGTGCCTCCGGAGGAGATCAGCCGCTATGGAGTGGCCAAGTTGAAACCCGGTTCCGACCGCAACGAGCTGGAACGCATGGTGGAGAAACCTGATCCTGCCGAAGCTCCCTCCAACCTGGCTCAGTTGGGGCGCTTTGTCCTTTCCTATGAGGTGATCCCTATTCTGGAGCGCCTGCGGGTGGGCAAAGGAGGTGAGTTGTGGCTGGCAGATGCCATCGATCAATTAGCTGCCACGGCTTCGGTTATCGTGCATCGCATTGAGGGCAAGTGGTTCACTACGGGGGATCCGCTGCGCTTTCTGAAAACCACGGTGGAATTCGCACTTGACCGCCCCGATATTGGGCCTGAGTTCGCCGCCTATTTGCGCTCGCTCGACCTATCGCGCTATGGGACATAGTACTGATACAGGTCAGGTGGGCATAAGGCAAAAAGCACACCGACGGATTGAGACATGCTCTCACTGCAGTGCATAGGGGGGATTTACTGCTCCCCGCCCAGCTGCGCGCGCAACAGTTGCTCGACCAGCTGGGGATTCGCTTTACCACGGCTAGCTCGCATCACCTGGCCGATCAGAAAACGCAGCGCGGTCTCCTTGCCAGCGCGAAATGAAGCAACGGCATCGGCGTTCTCGGCAAGCACACGCGCTACCAGCGTTGCCAGCTGTTCGCGATCAGAAATCTGTCCCAGGTCGAGCTCCTGTACAATCACGTCAGGCGCGCGACCTGTCTGCCACATCGCACTGAAGACCTGCTTCGCTGCAGTTTGGTTCAGCGTGTTGTCTGCCACCAAGGCGATCAGGCGTGCCAAGTCGCCGGGGCGAATTCGCACCTCCTGGATAGGCGTTCCCGTCTCACGCATCACACGAAACAGTTCACCGGACACCCAATTGGCCACCATCTTGGTGGTGATCGGCGGCCGGACGTTGCGTACCACGTCCTCGAAGTAATTCGCCACGGCGCGATCCTCAGTCAGGACGGCAGCATCGTATGGACTGAGCGCATAGTCGGCGATGAAGCGTGCCCTCTTGACATCTGGCAGCTCGGGCAGCTCCTGTCGTATGCGTTCGATCCACGCTGCATCCAATGCCAGTGGTGGCAGGTCAGGCTCGGGGAAGTAGCGATAGTCATGTGCTTCCTCTTTGCTGCGTTGCGGGCGGGTGGCCCCGGCGGCTTCATCCCAGCCCATGGTCACCTGAGTGACTTGGCCACCAGCTTCCAGCAAGCGGGTCTGGCGTTCGATCTCATAGGCGATGGCATTGCGCACACTGCGGAAGGAATTGAGGTTCTTGATTTCCACCTTGATACCCAGTTCTTCGCTGCCTTGGGGACGCAATGAAAGATTGACCTCGCAACGCATTGCCCCTTTTTCCATATCGCCGCTGCTCACCCCTAAGTAGCGTACAATCTGACGCAGTTGCATGACTAAGGCATACGCCTCCTCGGCGGAGCGCATATCGGGGCGTGTCACAATCTCCATCAGCGGTACACCGGCGCGGTTCAAGTCTACCAAGCTGTGTGCACCTGCGTGGATGAGCTTGCCGGCATCCTCCTCCAGGTGCACGCGTACGATCCCAATACGATGCACTCCAGTGGATGTTTCCACATCCAACCAGCCGTCTGTGCACAGGGGCAGCTCGTACTGGGAGATCTGATAGCCCTTGGGCAGGTCAGGGTAAAAGTAATTCTTGCGCGCAAAGACGCTGTGCGTCTGAATGTGGCAATGCAATGCCAAACCGGTCATCACTGTGAAGCGCACCGCTTGTTCGTTGATGACGGGCAGGGTGCCGGGCATGCCTAAGCATATCGGGCAGACATGCGTGTTGGGTGGGGCACCGAACACATCGGCACGACACGCGCAGAACATTTTGCTCGCCGTGTTGAGCTCGATGTGTACTTCCAGGCCGATGACCGGCTCGTAGCGCATCAGACGGGTCTCACTTCGTATACAGATGGGGACTCGGTCAAGCCACTCCTAGGATGGCATCGGGGAGAGTGCTGAGTGCATCCCCATCTCTATGGTCGAGGACAAAGCGGGCCAGAAGCATGGTGGGATCAAGCATCTCATCAGCGTTTGTGCCTCTCACCGAACTTGTTACACTCTGTGAATCAATATATAATTGGCAAGTATTTTAAAGCCAGGGACAAGGATCGACGGGGTTTATGCCTTGCTCAGCGTGCGCAGGCAGCGGGTGCAAATCTTAACCTTGCGACGCTTGCCGTTTTGAATGATGGTCGCCCGCTGGATGTTCACCTTGAACTGGCGCTTGACGTGCCGCATCGAGTGGCTGACGTGAAAACCGAATTGGGCGGTCTTGCCACACATTTCACATTGTGCCATAAGGAAACTGCCTCCTGGAATCCGAACAATTATTCCATATAGATAGTTACAACGAGAATATAAATGTAGCACATTTTGAAAGGATAGGCAAGTGACGCGCGTGGAGCGCAGCGGGGTTATCCGGCGTCAAACGGATTGGGGTTGGATTGAGGTGTCCCCTCTGGCGATAGCCGCTATCGCCAGCGGAGCAGCACTGGAATGCTACGGTGTGGTGGGGATGGCCTCCCATTCGCTGCGTGACGGCCTGGGTGAACTATTAGCGCGTGATGCCAGCCATCGTGGCGTGGAAGTTCAACTGCGTGATGGAGAGATTGGTGTGGATTTGTATGTTATCATCGAATACGGAGTGCGCATATCGGAGGTGGCACGCAATGTAATGTCCTTGGTGCGTTTCCGGCTGGAGAAGGCGCTCAATATGCCAGTGGCGTACGTCAACGTCCACGTGCAAGGATTACGTGTAAGTCCACAAGATGAACGACAGTGACAGGGCTGGTTGAGATGGAAAAAAGCAGGGCAAGGGCTACACGCTCTCTGCAACGAGCTAAGACGCCGGGAGGGAACGGGCATCTTCGTATGTGTGACGGTTATGGCCTGCGCCAAGCTATGAGAGCAGCGGGTGATTGGCTACGCCGTCACGTGGCAGAAGTCAACGCGCTGAACGTCTTTCCTGTGCCCGATGGCGATACCGGCACCAATATGGCACTCACTATGGCAGCTGCGCTAGCGGAAGTGGAAGCAAGTGTGGACGGTTCTGCAGCCGGCGTGGCCCAGGCGCTGGCGCGCGGTGGCCTGATGGGAGCGCGGGGGAACTCGGGTGTGATCCTCTCCCAAATTCTGCGTGGCCTGGCTCATGGCTTGGCGGACAAGAAAGACTTCTCCGTGCGTGACCTGGCTCTCGCCGTGCAGGAGGCGTATGAAACCGCATTGCGTGGCATCATCCGACCAGTGGAAGGCACCATCCTCACCGTTATGCGTGCCACAACTGAATCCATCCGTGCCAGCAGCACACACACCGATGACATCCTGGCCGTGCTGAGCAAGGCGGTCGAGGATGCGCGTGAGGCCACCCGACGCACACCTGAAATGTTACCTGTGTTGAAGGAAGCTGGTGTGGTGGACGCAGGTGGACAGGGATTGGTATATCTCTTGGAGGGAATGGTGCGCTTCCTGCGCGGTGAGCCGGTCGAGGCTGATGTGACCCCGGCCGTGGAAAGTGTCACAAGCGCGTGTCCTCATCTTAATGATCAGGAAGCTGACTACGGCTATGATGTCCAGTTCCTCATCCGTGGGGAGCGGCTGGACATAGAGCAGTTGCGCCATGACCTGGAGGCAATGGGCGACAGTGTGCTGGTGGTGGGCGATGCGCAGCTGGTCAAGGTGCATCTCCATACCCACGAACCTGGCCGTCCACTCAGCTATGGTGCGGGCAAAGGCACCTTGTCCGATGTGGTGGTCGAGAATATGCAGGCGCAATATCAACACTTTGTGCAGCAGCAAAGGGCCACCAGTGAAGATGTCACTGGGATTGCCATCGTGTGTGTTGCCTCCGGTGAGGGTCTTACGCGCATTATGGAGAGCATGGGGGTGAGTCGCGTTATCCCGGGCGGTCAGACGATGAATCCCAGTATCCAGGAGATTCTTTCCGCTATCGAAGCAACGCGTGCCGACAGAGTGCTTGTGTTACCTAATAACACCAATGTAATCGCTGCAGCGGAACATGCTTGCCAACTTTCCTCCAAGCAGGCCCTGGTGGTGCCAACGCGCAGCATCCCACAGGGCATTGCAGCGTTGTTGGATTTCAATCATCAAGCTGATCTTGAGACCAACTGGATGCGCATGACGCGTGGTGCTTCCACAGTGCGAACTATCGAAATCACCCGTGCGGTGCGTTCCAGCCAGGCAAATGGGATGAAAGTTGCGCGCGGGGACATTATTGGTTTGCTGGATGAGACCCTGGTTGCCAGCGGAACGGATACGACGGCGGTGACCCTTCAAGCGTTGGAACAGGCTTTAGCGGCTGAGCGCAATATTGTGACCATTTACTTCGGGCAGGATGTCGATCTCGCGGCGGCAACAGAACTGGCCAAGGCCATCCAGGCGCGTTATCCGCATCTCTCGGTCGAGACACACAGTGGAGGCCAGCCACATTACTACTATATCATCTCTCTGGAGTAACATAGCACTATGGGGCAAGTCGCTGTTGTCACAGATAGCATGGCTTACATAGAGGGTAACAAAACAGGCATCACCGTGTTGCCGTTCACCGTTCAGATTGGGGAAAAGCGTTACCGTGACGGGATAGACATCACGCGCGAGGAATTCTTCCAAGCTCTGGAACGTGACCACGCCTCGGTATCCGTCCTGCCGCCTGAAACGGAACAATTTCAACGGATATATGCCCAACTGAGCGCTCGCACGGATCAGATTCTCTCCATTCACGTGTCGGGCAAGTTGAGCCACGCGCTGGCAAATGCCCAACGTGCCAGCCGCAGTATCCTTGGCCGCGCCGAGATTGTGGTGCTTGACTCGCTGAGCAGCTCACTTGGATTAGGTATCTTGGCCTCGCATGCGGCACGTATGGCCGCCCAAGGCGCCGGCCTCGATGAGATTGTACGTGCGATGCGTAAGATCATCGCCCACCTTTATATGGTCTTCTACACTGCCGATCTGGAAAGCTTACAGCGCAACCGTTATCTGACCGCATCTCAGGCACTATTGGGCTCGTTGCTGAACATCAAGCCCATCCTCTTCCTTGAGGACGGACGACTGATGGCGCTCGAGAAAGTGCGCACTCACGAAAAGGCAGTGGAGAAGCTCTACGAGTTTGTTGCCGAGTTTTCAGAGGTCAAACAGGCTGCCATTCTACAGCGGCATCCCACACCGAATCAGGAGACGAAAATGCTCCTGACGCGGCTGGAGACCGTTTTCTCCTCCGTCGCTTTCCCCATTATCCAGTATGACCCTGTCCTGGCGAGCCATCTTGGGCCGGCTGCTACGGGGGTAGTAGTGTATGAAGAAGTGTAGCATGGTATGGAGGCGATCTTCCTCAACGGAGATGAGCTGAGCATCGAGCACGTAGTAGCGGTGGCGTATGGAGCGCCGGGGGCACCGCACGTGGCGCTTGTTCCCTCTGCTATCGCGCGGGTACAACGCGCCGAGCAAGCAGTCGCCGCCTTGGTGCAACGTGGTGAGATTGCTTATGGCATCACCACCGGTTTTGGTGCCTTTAAGGATCGGGTTATCCCACCGGAGCAGGTGGAACAGCTACAGCGCAATATTCTGATGAGCCACGCCGTGGGTGTGGGAGAGCCGTTCAATCGCGCAGTGGTGCGGGCGATGATGTTGGTGCGCGCCAACACACTGGCCAAGGGGTATTCCGGGGTGCGCCTGGAGACACTTCAGCTGTTGTTGGCGATGCTTAATGTCGGCGTGCATCCGGTGGTGCCCAGCCAGGGTTCATTGGGCGCCAGCGGTGACCTGGCTCCTCTGGCGCATATGGCCCTGGTGCTGTTGGGTGAGGGTGAGGCGGAGTACCAAGGGCAAATCCTCTCGGGCAGCGAGGCGCTACGACGTGCCGGCCTGACCCCGACGAAACTCGCTGCCAAGGAGGGTCTGGCGCTCACCAATGGCACAGCGGTGATGTGCGCACTGGGTGCGCTGGCAGTAGAACGTGCCGAGATGTTGAGCGCGGTCGCAGATGTGGCGGGTTGCCTCAGTCTGGAGGCGCTGGACGGCACCCTACGCGCTTTCGATGAACGCATCCAGGCAGTGCGTCCCCATCCACGCCAGGTGGAGTGCGCACGTTATTTGCGCCGTCTGCTTGCCGAGAGTGACTTTGTGCGCCACCACGATCCCCAGCACGTGCAGGATGCCTACACCCTACGCTGCATCCCGCAGGTGCATGGCGCGGCACGTGACGCTATCGCTTACGCGCGCTGGGTGGTGGACATTGAGCTCAATTCTGCCACCGACAACCCGCTCATTTTCTTCGACGAGAGAGGGGCAGTGGATGTCGTCTCGGGCGGCAATTTCCACGGTGAGATCGTTGCCATCGCTATGGACTACCTGGCGATGGCGCTTACCGAGCTGGGCAATATTTCCGAACGACGCATCGCCCGCTTGACCGACGAGGCGAGCAATGCACACGTATTGCCCGCCTTCCTGGTCAAGCACGGAGGGCTTAATTCCGGGTTTATGTTGGTGCAGTACACCGCTGCAGCACTCGCTTCGGAAAACAAGGTATTAGCGCATCCTGCTAGCGTGGACACTATTCCCACCTCGGCCAACGTCGAGGATCATGTGAGCATGGGATGTACCGCTGCACGCAAAGCTTGGCAGGTGCTTGACAATCTGGAGCGCATTTTGGCATTGGAGCTCTTCGCTGGAGCGCAAGGGATCGATTTTCGCCGTGCCCAACTGGGTGCGGCCGCGCAGTTAGGCCGCGGCACCCGGGTCGCCTATGAGCTGGTACGTCGAGAAGTACCTTTTCTGGAGCACGACGCCGTGATGTATCCTTATATCGAGGCTGTGCGGCGCCTCATCGCAGACCGGACGCTGGTGCATGCCGTCTCCGCGGCTGTAGTAGGGGGTGAGGGAGAATGATCGTTCTGAACGCCTTCGACTACTTGCTGATCCTGATATTGCTAGCGGGCGCCATGTGGGGCGCCTTACAGGGAATGGGTCGCTTGCTGATATGGATATTCAGCTTGTACGTCGCTCTGATTATCGCGCTCGTGTCCTATCAGCCGCTGGGATATTTCTTCCTCGATTTAGTGCCGGCGTTCTCCCTGATGGGCAGCCAGGCGTTAGCTTTCACCATTGTCTTGTTCATCGTGTTCGGGGGCACCAACCTGTTTGTCCACGTGGCGAACATCCCTCCGGAGGAGCGCCGTCGGCGTGAACGTATTCCCTTTGCTGAGCTGAGGGACGCGAGCTGGCGCGTGTGGGTACGCCGCCTGGTAATCGGGCCGCTTACCACATTGATCGGCTTTGTTGTAGGCTTGGCGGTCACCGCGGCGGTACTCAGTTTGTTGTTGGCTGTGTTGCAGTTCCTGACGCGCACCGAGGTCATGATGGGGACGCTTGGTGCCAACTTGCGCGATCAGCTGCGCGCTTCCTCTCTTCTCCCGATGTTCAACATCGTGCTGTACGTGTTGTACCGGGCGGTGCGTATCTGGTTGCCGAGCGGCGAGGTTCCCGGCATCTTCTCGCGGATTCTGATGCCATAAGCGTGCCCTGAGTAGTGAACCCCAAGCATCTCACCACCCTTGAGTTTCCCAAGGTTTTGGAGCGTCTGGCGCGCCACACTCACTTTACGCCTGGCCGCGAGCGCGCTTTGGCGCTGATGCCCTGTGATGATCTGGTTGAGGCGCGTCGGCGTCAGATGGAGACAAGCGAAGCACGGTGGCTGCTCAGTGTACGCCCCACACTGAGCGTCGGCGGCGCGCGTGACATCCGTCCTATCATCCAGCAAGCACTCCTTTCTGCCATCTTGCTCCCCGTCGAGCTATTGGATGTGCGTCAAACGTTGCTGAGTGCCTATGCATTGAAGTGCAGCGTGCTCCCTTATGCTGAGCGTATCCCCTTGCTTGCCGAGCTGGCAACGCATCTGTACGAATGTTCCGAAGTGGTGCAAGAGATCGGGCGCTGCATCCACCCCAACGGGAGTGTGCTGGATGAGGCCAGCCCTATGCTGCTGCGCATCCGCCGCGAGCTGGAGCTGGTGCGCCAGCGTCTGATAGCGCGTTTGGAACAAATTCTGCATACTCCGGAGAACAGCGCCTACCTGCAGGAGCCTCTCATCACTCAGCGCCAGGGGCGCTATGTCATCCCATTGCGTGCCGAGTTTAAGGGGCGTATCCGCGGTATCATCCACGACCAGAGCGCCAGTGGAGCGACTCTATTCATCGAACCAATGGCAACCGTGGAGCTCAACAATCAGCTGCGCCAACTGGAAGTGGAAGAAGAACAGGAAGTGCAACGTATCCTCGCCCGCCTTAGCCAACAGGTAGCTGCTGCGGCAGAACCCATTCAGGAAACCCTGCAAGCGCTGGCTGAGCTGGACCTGGCCTTGGCAAAGGCACACTATGCCGAGGAACTGAGCGCCGTGCCGGCGCAGTGGGCAGACGAAGGCAAACGTCCCCCCTTCCGCCTGCTGAGTGCACGACATCCTCTGCTCGATCCTCATAGCGTGGTGCCCATCGATGTCGCGTTGGAACCTCAGACCTTCATCCTGGTGATCACCGGTCCCAACACCGGTGGCAAGACCGTGACACTCAAAACTATCGGGCTGCTGGTGTGCATGGCTCAAGCTGGCCTACACATTCCGGCATCGGAGAGCTCGCAGCTGCCTTTCTATGATGCCGTATACGCCGATATCGGCGATGAGCAGTCCATCGAGCAGTCGCTTTCCACCTTCTCAAGCCACCTCACCAACATTGTGCACATCCTGGAACATTGCAACCAACGTTCGTTGGTAATTCTGGACGAACTGGGCGCTGGCACCGACCCCTTGGAGGGTTCTGCGCTGGCACGCGCCATTCTGGAACATTTGCGTGAGCGCGATGTTACCACGTTTGTTACCACCCACTATCCTGAGCTGAAGTGGTATGCCCATCAGACGCCGGGGGTGGCAAACGCAAGTGTCGAGTTCGACTCGGAGACGCTGGCGCCCACCTATCGCCTCAGCATTGGCTTGCCGGGACGCTCGAACGCGTTTGCGGTTGCACGGCGCCTAGGGTTAGACGCACGCATTGTAGATGCAGCTCAAGCCATGATTGCGCCAGATGTGCGCCAGGTGGAGACAGTGCTACACGACATCCAGGCCACCCTGGATGCGGCACGACGTGAACGTGCCACTGCAGAGGCATTGCGCCTCCGCCTGGAGGCACAGGCTGAGGAACTGCATCAGCGGTTGGCGCGCATTGACGCCGAGCGGCGTGACATTCTGAATGCAGCACGCGCCGAGGCACGCCGTGAAATTGAGACAGTGCGTCAGGAGTTGCAGGTGCTACGTGCTCAACTGCCCAAACGTCCTCCATGGCAGCCAGGCGCCGAAGAGAGTGAGGAGGAAAAGGCACTCCAACAAGCTGCAGGGGCGTTGGATGCTATGGAGGCACGTTTGACCGAAGCGTCCGCGTCACCAGCCACATCGGTGGCATACCGTGGTCCGTTGCATCCGGGTGACATCGTCTGGGTGCAACCGCTACAGGCATTGGGCGAGGTGATTGAGAGCCATCGAGGACGTGTGGAGGTGCAGGTGGGCCGCTTCCGCACCACGGTGCGCCGCAACCAGGTGGAGTTGCGCGCACGTGCTACGGACAAGCACGCCGTCGCTGCCGAGACGCCCGACGCGCTATTTCCCAGTGCGACCCCGCGACCTCTGAGCGAGCTGGCTGCCGCACCGCCCGGCGAGTTGGACTTGCGTGGATGCACCGGCGAGGAAGCGTTGGCACGGCTGGAACGCTATCTGGATGAGGCCTATCGCGCCAACATGCCATGGGTGCGCATTATCCACGGCAGGGGAACGGGTGTGCTGCGTCAGACAGTGCGGGACGCTCTGCAGGCACATCCCTTGGTCGCTTCCTTTCGCCCGGGTGAGGAGGGCGAAGGGGGCGATGGTGTCACGATTGCCCATCTGGCAGTCGAATAGGTCGGCGAACATGTTCTCTCATCTTCCCCTTTGGCTGTCTCCGCTGATGATCTTCCTGATCAGCCTGATCGTTGCACTGGTGACAGCGCCGCTGAGCATATGGGTGGGACGGCGTTGGATGCTGGTAGATCATCCCGGAGGTCGCCGCATACACGAGCGGTTGGTGCCACGTAGTGGTGGCATTGCGTTGTTCTTGGCCTTTTTCTGCGGGACGGGGGCGGCGCTGATCTTTTGGCCGCCAACAAACCCAGAGGATATGCGTCGCCTGTTCGCAGTGCTCGCAGGTAGCGGCATCGCCTTTCTCTTTGGACTGTGGGATGACCGACAGGAGTTGCCCGCTTGGCCACAATTCCTCGCCCAGGCTGCAGTAGCATTGATAGCGGCAGCGGGTACTGTGTTTATCGAACGTTTCACCAACCCGCTGACCGGCCATCTCGTAATCATTCCCGACCTGGTGCCCTATGTAGGTTGGGGGCTTGTAGTGGCAATTACGCTCTTCTGGGTGATGGGGATGATAAACACGGTGAACTGGCTGGACGGCTTGGACGGGTTAGCGGCCGGTGTCGGTTGCATCGCGGCAGTGCTGTTCGCCATTCATTCCTTTCGTCTGGGCCAGGCGGAGATTGCTCTGTTTCCCACTGCATTAGCAGGTGCCTGCCTGGGGTTCCTCCCCTTCAATTTCCATCCGGCGCGTGTCTTTATGGGCACTTCGGGGGCGATGCTGCTGGGCTATGCGTTGGCAACGCTTTCCATCTTGGCGCCGGCGCGCATCGCCACTGCGTTGCTCGTGCTGGGTGTGCCGATCGTGGATGTCGCATGGATCATTGTGCAACGTTGGCGGCGCGGTGTGTCAGCGACGCAATCAGGACGTGACCACCTTCATCACCGCTTGCTCCAGCTGGGGTTAAGTCAACGCCGAATCGTGGGGCTATATTACGTGCTGTGCATGGCGTTTGGCGCCATGGCGCTGGTGGGACCATCGCCGCGCTTCAAGCTGATAGCCTTAGGTGTTTTGAGCTTAGGGGTGCTGAGCGCACTGGCATGGTTGTCGCGCAGGCTGTGAGGATATCGCTGAGCACACCCAGAAGTGAGGATTCGGAGCTTGCACCATCGGATGGCGAGGGAATTAAGCGCTTGCGTGATTGGAGGATCACGTCGCCAAGCTATATTTCGTATGATGCGTATGCAAATTTGCCAGAATCATTTGGCTGTCCTATAATATGTTACTTGGTTCCGATAAAAGTATTATAGTGCAACAACCTGATAAATCGGGAGTGGGTTTTCGTTGGCGCAACGCAAGACACAGACACCCAAATATTGGCAAGATCTCACGATACAGTCCGACGACATCGAATACCTCTTTAAAGTGCTGCTAGATAGCACTCAGCCGCATACCATAGAGCAGCTGGCACTCGCGCTGATCCAGCATCGCCTCGAACAAGAGGAATTGGCGATGCAAATGGAGCTGGAAGGGGGAATGGTGTATCAGCCGCGAGGTCACTATGAGATCGGGGATCGTCTCGTATTCCCGCGGTACAACTACGCTGGCGGCACTGTGGTAGGGCAGCGTACCGGATACCATCCCCGTTACGGCAACTTCTCGGTAGTTCAAGTAGACTTTGGCGCACCGTATAGTGTGCGCGAGTTCGCAGCTGACTTCTCCTATGCCCATCCCTTAAATATCGGTGATGGCAGTAGTGCGGCAGATGTGGAAGAGAAAGTCTCTGCAGCGGAGCTATACGCACACCATCGCGGCTGGATTCTGCCCAAGCTGGTTGAGGCATTGCAAGTCCATCCCGATTTTGCCCATTTCCAGGATACCTGGCTGCTGAAAGGTTTGCTGGTGCCTATCAACGCGGGACATTTGAACATCGCGGAAGCTGCGATCGATTATAATGCCCGACCACTACCTGCATCTGCGTTGCTAAAGGATTTGGATCTGTCTTCGACAGCCTCTCCTGCCGTACAGGAGTTTTCACTGAATTACACGCTGACAACGGACGAACGTTTCGTGAATGTCGGCCCGCGTGGGCAAGTCCTATGGTATCTGCGCCGAATGATGCCTCAGGCTCTGGAACAGGTGCCACGTCATCTCCAGCTCCCCGATTTGTCGTTTGATCTTAATCAGCTGGACAGCGACTTGCGTCACCTGTTGGTCGAGATCGACGATGAGGCGACCGATTATAGTGTGCTGCCTGTGCCACCCACTGTCAGTGATGAAGCTACCTTGGTGCTCAGCTGGCCACATCGTCGGGCCGGCACATTGCCGATCACGGCGCGAACGGCGCCCTTCTTCCCACAGCCGGACGATGAATATGTGCGCATCACCTTTGTGGATAGGCAAAGTGGTGAGCGCATCCCCGGCTGGGTGGTCGGCAAACACAACTATGTGTGGGGTCTGGCGGATTGGTATGCGCGGCATCAGCTGGTGACCGGTGCCTATATCACTTTACACCGTACTGATTCCCCCCTCACCCTTGAGATTAGCTACCGTCCAGTGCGCCCCAAGCGCGAATGGGTGCGCAGCGTGGTTGTGCAGGGCGGACGGTTGACCTTCCAGAATATGCGCCTGCAGATCACGTGCCAGTATGACGAGTTGATGATTGTGGGAGAGGATAATCCAGCCGCTGTAGATGCGCTGTGGGAGGATGCGCGTAGCAGCAAACCCCTATTGCCCCTGTTGCGGCAGGTGGCATTGGAGCTGATCAAGATTAATCCTCAAGGCACCGTACATGCCAAGACACTGTATAGCGCTGTAAATGTGGTGCGACGCTGCCCACCAGGTCCTATCTTCCAGGAGCTCGTGCGCAATGAGTGCTTCGTGCCGATGGGGCACGGGTATTGGACTTACGACGCGAGCAGGGCGTAATTACCGGCAAAAGATTGTTTGAGATAACTGTATCTTCTAGGATTATAGCGGATGGGTGAATATATCAAGCCAACTATCGACACCAAATTCCATATAGACTTCGACTGGTGGCAAGAACTGGGCAGAAGCCTGGATGCCTATCTGGTTTCGCGTCTGTGCCCGGAGTGTAAGCAGAAGTACAACGAGAGTGTGCCGGAGCTCATCGACTGGGTGGACCCTTACAGTGGGGAAGTGAGACGCTTGCCTGCCCTGTGGGAGACAATTCGTAGCTGCTGTAGCCAGCATCCCGACTACATCACGCCACAGACACCCCTGACGTATGCCGTGTTTCTGACCTTTGTAGCGTGTGACAATAAGCCCTTCACCCCTGTGGAATTGCATGAGCAGCTACCCTATCGCTCGGCATCCACAATCCTGCGCACCCTGGCGGGACATCAGATCTACTATGGTATCCGTCCAGTGCGATCACCCATCGTGCGAGTGAGAAGA
>Ga0123519_10004949_pt1 | contig 21384 bp, 18 predicted proteins | sample YelNatPaOPRAMG02_FD_87396 | JGI IMG/M metagenome (GOLD analysis project Ga0123519, IMG submission 87396) | Hot spring microbial communities from Yellowstone National Park - Yellowstone National Park OP-RAMG-02 (version 2) | ecosystem: Environmental > Aquatic > Thermal springs > Hot (42-90C) ...
CTGGTCACGGATGGAAGCTGGAAAGTCAGAGCCGCCAATGAATGGAACTCCGATTCCGCTTCTGGTTTCTTGGAGGTTTACGATTCTCGCCACAAACCGGTCGGTTGGAATGTGGTGGGGTTCGACGATTCGAGTTGGGAGCAGGCGGTCGTAATAGAAATAACAACTAACTGGCAAGGACATCTCGCTCCAAGACCGATTCCGCCTTTGCGTGAGCGAGAAGTGTTCCCACAGAGTGTGTCGTCAATGGGGGTTGTGAGTTCTCCAAGCGAGCCAGGACTCGACAAGACGACCGTAATTTGTCGTGAGGTGAAATCGCCGGACTCTTCAGCCGTTCGCTATTCGGGCAATCTACTTTATGCGACGTCGCAAACCGCCGTGGTGTCTCCAGGGCGAACTGTATATCTTGTGCTCGACTTCGGTAAAGAGGTCGTCGGTTTTCCTTTGCTGCGCATACGAGATGGCGGGCAAGGCGTAATTGACCTTAGGTACTTCGAAACACCAAACGCTGAAGGACAAGCCCATGCCGCTGGGGGACCAGTGTTTCAAGCTGATAGGCTGATCTTGCACGGAGGAAGACAGGAATGGCAAACCTTCGGACGTCGAGCGTTCAGGTATATGGAACTCATATTTCGCGATCTAGAATCTCCGCTGTATATCGAAAGTGTGTCTTTGAACTCAATTGGCTACCCCGTTGAAGAAGTGTGCTCGTTCGAATGCTCGGACGACGTGTTAAACGACATCTGGCGCACGGGTGTATATACTCTTAGCCTATGCATGCAAGATACATACGAAAACGATCCTCGCAACCCATCAAGTCCGCACTTCGGAGGCACTCGAGTCCAGGCACTGATGAATTACTACAGTTTCTTTGATTGCAAGCTGATTGCGAAAGCGATCAGAGAATTCGCGCTTCTGCATGCACAAGAAGATGTCTCAGTTGTTTGTAATAGGATAACCGACGAGCCTCGCGATGATCTTGCGTGGGTGCTGGCTCTTCACGATTATTATCTTTATACCAGTGACGGATCGTTGGTTGAAGAGCTATATCCATATTTTGCAGCTCTGTTTGAAAATTATGCCCGTAAGGCGGAAGGCAAAGATGGGTTGATCTCCGACGCTTCGAGCATCAGCAACGCATTCTATTACCAAGCTCTCCGAGACGCTGCTAAACTTGCTTCCGCTATGGGTCGAATTGACGATGCCGTTGATCTGCACGACCGCGCCGAGGCTGTGTTTCGAGCGTTTAACAAGCGGTTTTGGTCGGAGCAAGCCGGATACTATGTAGCCGAATCATCCGATGCCGATGTTTTGATCAACGCCCTGGCAATTGTCTTCGGTCTTGCAGATTCAAGCCGATACGATTCGGTGTCCCGCTTGCTTCAACATAGTGTGCGCGGCTTGAAAGTCGCTCCCTGTCCGTATCTTAACTTCTATTTGCTTCAGGCGCTAGCGCGACTCGACATGGAAAAGGACGCCTTAAGTCTGATCCGCCGTTACTGGGGAGAAATGCTTCGACGCGGTGCTGCTACCTGGTGGAAGAGCTTCGATGCGTCTTGGCCGAAGGATGCGATTCTCCCGGATGGCTTGTGCGTGGCAGCCTCTGGAGCGCCAACATATTTCCTGCCGGCGGAAATCCTGGGCGTGAAGCCGTCTCTGCCGGAATCGACGGTTGCGGTAATCCAGCCCAGGGTAGGGGATTTGCTTTGGGCTAAGGGACGCATCTCGACTGCTGGAGCCGCCGTATCACCGTGTGCATCTGCTGGTTATGTCGATGTTATGTGGAGAATGGCACCGGAGTGCTTCGTCATCGATATTGACGCGCCGGGTGGGTTCATCGTGGCTCTGCCGGTCGGACGGTTCAGAAATCCGCAGATTGAAGAGATTGATTTGAGTCCCGAAACACCGGAGCGACGCGCCAGAAGTACATACGGGTGGGGTAACGTAATCTGGCGTGATGGCGAGGAGCGCGATCCTTATCTCGACTGGCTTCACTCTCAAGAAGAAGAACCGCCACCTTCTTATGCTTTCCGAAAGCGTTGTTCGATGGAGAATGGATACATATGGATTCGCGAATCTGCTCTTACCCACGTTCGTTACGTGATCCGAGATTTGCGCGCTTAAAGCTGTAGCATCTCAATGATTGGATGACAAAAAAGCAAGCAGGCACTCGGTGCCTTCGAGAGCCTATCGCAATCGTCCGGCTTCTTCGCGCCTTCGCTCTCGTTCGAGGTCGCGTTGCGCGATAGCCTCTCGCTTGTCGTAAAGTTTCTTGCCGCGTGCCAAACCTAACTGCACCTTAGCAAATCCCCTGTCGAAGTATACTTTGAGAGGTATTAAAGTGTATCCCTTTTCTTGCAGTTGTCTGGCTATCCTGAGAATTTCGCTCTTGTGAAGAAGGAGCTTGCGTGGGCGTAGAGGGTCCACGTTAAAACGGTTACCCTGTTCATAGGGAGCGATATGCATCCCGTATATAATGACCTCGCCGTTTTCGACTTTGCAGTAGGCTTCTTGAATGCTCGCTCGCCCGTCACGAAGCGACTTGACCTCCGTTCCCGTCAAGACGATGCCTGCCTCGTAGGTCTCGTCGATATGATATTCGTGTCGAGCCTTGCGATTGACAATTTGAGCCGGTGCGTGTTTTTCTGATTTCTTTGCCATACCGAAATATTATACCACGATGCCAAAGGCTCGCGATCGGCGTTCGGATCGAAGTTGTCGAGGTGAGGTAAAACTTGCGATCTTGGAGTGACCCGCTGTCGATCAGACGTTTGACAGCCTGTTACGCGGGTGGTAAACTCATAGTTGAGAAATCGGTATGCAAACCCGCTAGGGGTGCCCTCACGGGCTGAGAAGCGCGAGCTAACCCTTTGAACCTGAGATCGGGTAGTGCCGACGTAGGGAAGCGGAGATGGAACAGCCGGTCGTGAGTCCCGTCTCCTGCGGGAAACACGGCCTTTTTTGTCAATAATAGTGGAGAATGAACGCTAAAGCGAGATTGCTGCGGGGACTTTATGTAATCACCGACGCTGAGTTGCGGCCAGGGAGGTCGCATGCGGATATTGCTTCTGCTGCTGTTGCGGGCGGAGCAAAAATTGTGCAGATTCGCGACAAAAATGCCTCGGACCGGGCGTTTTATGAAGCAGCCCTTGAGGTAAGACGAATAACGGCAGAGGCAAAAGCGCTTATGTTCGTAAACGACCGCGTGCACATTGCGGCAGCGGTTGGAGCGGACGGCGTCAACGTCGGCCAGAACGATATGCCGGCTTATGCGGCACGCAAGGTGCTGGGACCCGAAGCAATTATAGGTGTTTCGGCGGATAGTTTGGAAGAAGCGCTGCAGGCGGTCGAAGAAGGTGCGGATTATGTGGGGTTCGGTCCTGTGTTCCCTACTACCACAAAGCTTGATGCCGGACCAGTGTCGGGAATTGAGACGTTAAGAATAGTTTGTGAGCGGATCGATGTGCCGGTGGTTGCTATCGGTGGAATAAACGCATCAAACGTAGCCCAGGTGTACGCAGCAGGAGCAGCATGTGCAGCAGTGGTCTCGGCAGTTGTGTGCGCAGACGACATGATCGCTGCAACTAAAGAACTTGTTCGATTGTACGAAACGGAAAGCAGGTAAGCAAGTTGACTCAGCTTGAATCGGCCCGAAAAGGCAGAATAACACCGGAGATGGAAGCGGTCGCACGGGACGAGGGGATTGAGACCGACGTCCTCGTAAAACGAGTCGCGGAAGGAACAGTCGTGATTCCGTGCAACGAGAATCGGCAAATGGCTTCCGTGCGCGGAATTGGGCTTGGTCTCCGCACAAAAGTCAACGCAAACATTGGCACTTCCGCTGACTACCCCGATATAAAAGATGAGCTTGTGAAGCTACAGGTTGCGCTGGAAGCCGGTGCGGATGCGATAATGGACCTTTCAACCGGCGGAGACCTCGCAAACATTCGCAAGGTCATCATAGAACGGTGTCCTGTGCCTATCGGGACAGTACCGATATACGAGGCTGCCGTGCGAGTTGCAAAAGAACGTGGCTCGATTACGCGCATGACCGCCGAGGACTTGTTTGACGTAATTGAGAGCCAGGCGAAGCAGGGCGTGGACTTCATGACCCTCCATTGCGGTATCACGCGCGAGTCGGTGAGGCGCCTAAAGGAACAGGGACGTATTACGGACGTGGTGAGCCGTGGTGGGGCGTTCCTCGTTACCTGGATTCTTGTTAACGATCGTGAGAATCCGCTTTACGAGCGATACGATGAAGTGCTGGATATCGCGCGTCGCTACGACGTCACTCTGAGCCTTGGAGACGGCTTGCGACCGGGCTGTTTGGCGGATGCTACCGACCGGGCACAGATTCAAGAACTTATCATACTTGGCGAGCTGGTCAAGCGTGCGCGACAGGCTGGTGTTCAGGCAATGGTCGAAGGGCCAGGACATGTTCCGCTTAACCAGGTGACGACTAACGTGCAAATTCAGAAGCGATTGTGTGAGGGAGCACCGTTCTACGTATTAGGACCGCTGGTGACGGACATTGCACCTGGTTATGACCACATCACATCGGCTATCGGCGGAGCAATAGCGGCTAGCGCTGGCGCGGACTTCATTTGTTATGTGACTCCTACCGAGCATTTAGGGCTTCCAACGCCGGATGATGTGCGCGAAGGAGTGATTGCCGCTCGTATTGCCGGACATGCCGCAGACATCGTGAAGGGAGTCAAAGGTGCTGTTGATTGGGATAACGCAATGGCACATGCTCGCAAGGCTCGCGACTGGAAAAGACAGATCGAGCTTTCTATCGATCCAACAAAGGCCGAGCGCATTCGGAATGAGCGCCGAGCTTCCTCCGACGAGGTTTGCTCCATGTGTTCCGAGTTCTGTGCAATGAAAATAGTCGAGGAAGCGCTGGGAACCACGGGAGGACAATGCGGAGGCTAACGGAACGACAAACTGCTGTTCCCGAAGCGTCAAGTCTCCACTTCTGTTCTGAGTTCTCTTGCTGTTGAGAAAAACTTTGAAGCTCTCGGATTTCGGCGGAGAGACCGCCCTGATCAATTTGATACGCGACAGATTTGGTGCGCCGGTTGCCGGCGACCTCGTGCTGAGCGTTGGCGACGATGCTGCGCTGTTGGATACCGGCGCAAAGAGCCTTCTCATCGTTACTACCGATCTTCTCGTTGAAGGCACGCACTTTCGGACGGATCTTATCGAGCCTTATTTGCTGGGTTGGAAGAGCGTAGCGGTTAACATTAGCGATGTCGCGGCAATGGGCGGAGAGCCGACATATGCATTCATCTCTATCGGTTTGCCCGATGTGGAAGTCTCGATTGTGGAGAGCATCTACGAAGGTATGCACGACTTATCTACGGCTTTTGGTAGCGCGATCGCGGGCGGAGACACTGTCGCAAGCGGGAATATCGTAATCAACGTCGTTCAACTTGGTGTTGTCGAGCGCGATTTGGCAGCTAAGCGCGCAGGTGCGAAGCCGGGCGATGCGATCATCGTGACAAATACTTTGGGCGATTCTCGCGCTGGGTTGGAGTTGCTTTTGCGGTTGGGATTGGAAGAGGCGCGAAGAGTTGCGCCTTTGCTGGTGGAACGTCACCTTAAGCCTGAACCTAGAGTGAACGAGGCACGCGCGGCGGTGCTCACTGGTAAGGTCCGTTCTATGATGGACTTAAGCGACGGACTATCATCCGACCTTGCCAAACTATGTGAAGCATCCGGGGTTGGGGCTAGAGTCTACGCGCAGGCGATTCCAATTTCGCAGGATGTGCACATCGCTGCAGCTCGCTTGGATGCTGATCCTGTGGCATTGGCGGCAAGCGGAGGAGAAGACTACGAATTGCTTCTTACTTGTGATCCGCGGGATGGAGAAGATATTATCAAAGCGATAAGCCGAACCGGTTCAAAGGCAAGAGCAATCGGCGAGATCGTTGACGAGAAATCCGTCCGACTGGTAGACTCGAACGGCGAAGAATGTCCAATGCCTGCAAGTTGGGAACACTTCTAAAGAGTCTGGTTAGGCTGAAAAGCGGGTGACTGGTTAGACAACGAAAAATGAGCATGACGGCAGAAGATCTCATCGATAAGAAACGACGCGGTGAAAAGATCACAGTGCTGACCTGCTATGACTATCCGACGGCGAAGTTGGAGGAAGCAGGTGGGGTGGATGTGCTTTTGGTCGGTGATAGCGTTGGCACTAATGTCCTGGGTTACGCCAACGAGCGCGAAGTAACTTTGGATGATATGATTCATCACGTAAAAGCTGTTGTCCGCGGCGCTGAGCGTGCCTACGTTGTGGCGGACATGCCGTATCTTACATACGAGAGCCTTCCGGATGCTCTGGATACGGCGCTTCACCTGACCGGTGTCGGTGCGAACGCAGTTAAGATGGAAGGCTTCCGACCGGAAATAACGGAGCACCTTGCAGGAGCTGGTATCGACGTTTGGGGTCACTTGGGATACAATCCTCAAGTGCATGAGAAGGCTGGTCTTCAGGCTAAGACTGCCGCCACGGCGATAGAGCTTGTCAATAATTGCAGCTTATTGGAAGCTGCAGGAGCGAAAGCGGTAGTGCTCGAAATGGTTCCGGAGGAAGTCGCGCGAGTCGCTACGCAACGCCTATCGATTCCAACTATAGGCATCGGTGCGGGAAGATTTACCGACGGTCAGGTGTTAGTGATAAACGATGTTTTGGGCATTAACCCGTTCGAATTCCATCACTCACGCAAATACGAGGACCTAAGGATGCGCATTACTGACGCCGTCAGCAGATTTGTGTTCGACGTCAGGACTGGAGCGTTTCCCGGAGAAGAGAACGTTCGTCATCTGAGCGCTGAAGAAGAAGCTCAATTCTCAACGCTTATTTCCGAGTCTTGAGGTTTTTCTAGTAGAAGAACCTTATTCGACAGGATTATCGTCTGTCAAGCCGGACACGGATTTCAAAATGAGAATCACTGTTTGCACTAAGAGCAAAGAGGAAACCATGGCTCTGGGCGAGGAACTGGGAAAGCGCTTGCGGCCGGGTGATGTTGTCGCGCTATTCGGAGACCTTGGCGCGGGCAAGACCACGCTTACCAAGGGAATTGCTACAGGTATGGGTCTGCCGTCCGACGTTCACAGTCCGACGTTTACGCTGATTCATGAACATCCCGGGCCGGTGCCGCTCTACCACGTCGATCTCTACAGGCTTTCAACCGAAGAAGAGGTCGAGCGGATCGGGATAGACGATTATATCTATGGCAATGGGGTTACGGTCATTGAGTGGGCGGATAGAATGCGCTCGCTGCTTCCGACAGATCGACTGGATATTGACATTCGCTTTGAGGCAAAGCGAGACCCGACCGCTGAGAGTGAAACCATTCGCGAACTGACTTTTGAAACCGGTTCGCCAAGGATGCAATCTGTAGTTGAGGAAATTATCAAATATGCTGCTCCTTGCGATTGATTCATCATACGATATCGGCACTCTAGCGCTGGGGCGTGACGGTGAGCTATTGACGGAGTATCACTTTTATCACAAGATGAATCTACTTCGGCGCATTGTGCAAGATATAGAGCAGATTCTTGCGGATTCAGGATACACCATAAGCGATACGGACGGCATAGTGGTTTCGTTGGGGCCAGGTTCGTTCACGGGTGTGCGTATAGGGGTTACCGTTGCTAAGTCGCTTGCCTACGTGCTTGGCAAACCGATCGTTGGGGTAGGGACGCTGGACGCGATTGCGCGCGGAGTCGCACCTTCCGGTACGGAACTGGTTTGTCCGATGATACGTGCACGAGCGGACGAGGTCTACTGGTCTTTGTTCGATTCAACGGGCACTTTGCGCGTCGCAGACTACGCAGTCGATACGATTAACCACGTCTTGGATGCTGTCGCCGAACGCGGCGTGAGCGTGTATTTTTGCGGTTCCGGGGCGACAATTCACGCTGAAGCGATCAGACATCGTTTTGGGACCCAAGCTGCCGTTGGCGAAAGATGGTCCGGATTTGCACGCGGAGCGGCGCTTCTTGATATAGGCTATCGGCTCATTCGAGAGGGAGTAGAAGAAGATCCATTTACTTTGGTTCCTCTATATGTTCGCAGACCTACACCAGTAGTGAGACTCGAAACGGGAGAGTTTGAGAAAAATCCGCGCCGTGCTCCCAGATAGAACAAATCGATAACTCCTTCTACAACCTGGCTTTTCTTGTTACCTGGCTGGCCTCGGGTGGAGGTGGCTGATACAGAGCCTCGCTTGGACGCCGCTTTTGAGGTGCGATGGCCGCTTTTGGCACTGGTAATCCAAGCGCGGTCCTCAAAGCAAAAGATAACAATCCTGCCAGACATGCATAAGCAGGTCCTCTTGCGGCTCTTCCAGTCACGCGGTCTATCGTTTCGCAAGCTATGCCGTCATCCAGGAATGCTCGGTTTAGGAAGTCCAGTGCAGGCTCCACGCGATCGGTGAGCAGGTCGTTGATTACACTGACCAAAGACGCACTGCCGTCCGCAGATGCGAAAGGTGCCTCAAGAGCCGATCCACGACCGAAATACGGATTGTGTTCGGAGTGAATCCAAGCTACTGTATTGCGATACACAGGGTCATCCGGCCGGCAGAATCCATGAAACGTTGCCAGTTGGATGCTTCCGATAGGGTCATCTCCCAACTCGTAGTTGCCACGCAGGTCTATTCCCAGAGCAAACATCTCGCCCATTGGTCCTGGTACAACAAAGTGTGCCATTATCGCAGCCTTCACCTTTTCGGCAAGCGATTCCGCTTCAATGCTTCGATCGATGTCGCGGATTCGGTCGTAGAGCCAAGCTATGTCTCGCAATATCCGCCATACGAGGATGTTCGAGTAGCAGACATAGGGATACCTTGAAGGCTCTCCGGAAGGCAGCAGCAGCGTCTCAAAAAGTGCTACCTCCGGATGTCTTTGTGCTGCCAGAGTCTGCTGTATTGCGTTCACGCCGCTCTGCACTCGTCGGTCAAACAGGATCGAAAGGTCGTTAGTAAGCTGAACGTATAGGTGAAGCGCCTTGATTGGCGCGCACAACTGGTCGAGTTGCAGTCCCGGCTCCAACACAATGCCGTTCATATATCTGGACCTGTAGCCCACATTAGGCAATTGTACAGTGAATGCATAGATGAGAAGCTTGCGAGCTTGAGTCCAGTCCACCTGAAGAATTGCTGGGAAGCTCCAAATCATAGCTTGAGTGTCTTGATACGCTGCGCAGTGTTCATTACGCGAGCTTCTCGCTGTGACAGATACCAGCTCTTCCGTGTCCAGTGTTGCGGCTTGTGAAAAGAAGAAATTGTAGAACGAATTGGTGTTGATGAGCCGTTTCAGATTAGGAACATCGCAATCGATGGTGCGAGAATCCAGCCAAGCTTTGAGACCTGCAAGCATTCGATCACAGCCTTGCAATCTAAGTTCCTGCGCCGAAGCAACCGCGGAGACCTCTTCGAGTCCTATGCCGACATATACAGTTATAATTTTTTCCTCACCAAGTTGCGGTGTATACTCGTCGGCGATTTCATAATAAGCAGGTTCGCCCGGCCTGGCCGTAATGCTTTCGCCCGTCCATTCGGTGATCTCAATGTTGCTCTCGCCACCCCATATTTTGGAGCGCATCACGTTTTCTGGGACAAGAGCCATCGCGAAAAGCGGCGTGTGTCCACGGTATTCTATTACAGGAACGCCTATTTGCCAAGAGCTGATATACGCGTGCTTCACTCCAGCCATTAGTTTGGCGAGCTTCGCAGCATGATGCGTGCTCTGCCAGCAACCTCGCCATCCCGCTTTGATCTTTATCGATGCCAACTGCGGATCGTTAATGCGAATTTTCAAAGTGCACACAAATCCTCTGCGACCAAGCGGTGCAAAAATAACAGCCGATGCTTCGATCCCGTTAGCGGAGGTTCGAAACTGCGGAATCCAATAGCTAATATGTTCGGCTTCGACTTCGCCATCGAATAAATTGCGACCGTTTACTTCAACAAACGGCTGCAGAAACGGCCAGCGCTCCGATCCACGGAGCTCGATACAAGCACGAAAACCGGTATACATAAAACTAATGCGCTCAATACCGGCGTTTGACGCTGATATGTCCGGGACGGCTATAAACTCGTTTCCTGTGCTTAAGCGTTCCATAAAGCTATTGCTGTTCACTCGCTACCGCCTATTTGAGGATTCCACCAAGCGTTAGTAAAGGCCGTCTGAGCTTGTTGGCCTGTGATGTTTTCAGGGAGTGATGTCAAGATTGAACGGCTCGTATCCCCGACAAACAGGATCATTGCACCTCCCGTTCCTCCCGTGCTAACCACGCATCTGGCAGTTACTGTTCGGACCTCCGCATTTTGCGCGAACGCCGCTCGGGCTACTGCAGCGGCTACCAACGCGATATCAGCCTTCGTTAACGTTGCTTTGAAGGGTACCGAGAAAGTAATTAGTACGGTTCCTCCACGCGGATCGGCAATTACATCATCCACCTTTGCACCAGCAGACTGTACCAAAGGCACACGAGCTGCAGCTTCTCGAATGGCTATCTCAGCGGCAGTACGAAGAACGGGACTTTGGCTGTAGTTGCCGGCAAGTGGCGTTACCGATGATGTCGGCTGCTGTGCTTCGCTCGCAGGTTGATTAGGCTCGCTCGTAACACTTCGGACCGGAGCACGTTCCTGCTGCTTGACTGCGCGTACATCTGCTTTCCTAGAAGACTCCCGAGGTGTTTCGCGAAGACTTAAAAACAAGATCACTGCGACCAGAATAACGCACAAACTAATCAGTCCAGCGACTATTAACTCTCTTGAAGCGCCACTCTTGTTCTTTGGCGTGGTTCCTGATAGGAGACTTACTACGCGCTCGAGTCGAGTGCGGTTAGCAGTGTTTTGCGGATCAAGGTCAAGAGCTATTCGATACCATATTGCTGCTTCGTCCAGGTCGCCGCGTTGTTCGTAAATATTTGCCAACAGCGAAGCAACCTCTGCTCTATCCGGCGCGATTCGAAGAGCTTCGGTTGCATCGGCAACGGCTGCGTCCCATTCTCGCCTGACCCGATGAAGGTTTGCAGATGTCAGCAGAGCCGCCAGACGAACGTCTATATCATCGCTTGCAACCGAAGATTCTGCCACCGCATTTCCGCAGTTGGGGCAGAACTTTACGTCGTCATCCAGGATTATTGCGCAATTCTCGCACTTTCGCATATCAGCTTTTGTTTGGACTGGCAATACTGCTGAGTTCCAGGAATTCTAGCCGTACTTCTCAGCCGCTTTGACGGTCTGTGCAAGAAGCATAGCGATGGTCATCGGGCCGACTCCGCCTGGAACCGGTGTAATATAGCTTGCTCTCTCTGCCGCCGATTCGTATTCGACATCGCCCACGTCTTTGTCACGGCCCTCGACTTTGTTGTATCCGGCGTCAATAACGACCGCGCCCGGCTTGATCCAGTCACCCTTTATGAATTCCGGTTTTCCAATGGCTGCCACTAAAATATCAGCTCTTCGCACAACACTGGGCAAATCTTGTGTTCGAGAGTGGCAAATAGTGACTGTTGCATGCCTTTCCAACAATGCTAAAGCTGCTGGCTTGCCTAGAATGATGCTTCTCCCAATTACCACGGCTTCTTTGCCCTTGATTTCGATACCGTAGTGTTCCATCAAAGTGACGATACCAAGGGGCGTACACGCGACAAAGTCCGCAGTGCCCAAAACAAGTCGACCTAGGCTCATCGCACTTATACCGTCCACGTCTTTCTCGACAGCTACAGTGGAGAGTATGTCCAACTCATCAAGATGTTTCGGTACAGGATGTTGAACGAGTATACCGTGTACGGTCCGGTCGGCATTCAAGTCGGCAATAACCTTCTTGACTTCCTCTTGCGTCGAATCGGCCGGTAGTTCGATAAGGTCTGAAAGCATTCCTGCAGCTTCGCAAGCTTTTTTCTTCATTCTTGTATACGTAACCGAAGCCGGATCATCACCCACAAGGATCACCGCAAGCCTGGGTGTGATCCCTCTTTCTCTCTTGAGCTTAGCAACTCGCTCGACAAGTTCTGCGCGGATTTGCTTGGCCAATGCGGCGCCGTCAAGAATAATCGCAGCCATCTGTAAATAAGTTTCCTCCCTCGAATCGAAAAATCAAACGAATGGCTCGTCTTGGATACATTGAACCTTACGACTTTTTAGCCTTCACGCCTCGCCCTTTTCTTCTTTCTCTCGGAGAAAACCGGCGAGGACACCGTTTACAAACTTTCCCGACTCCGCAGTAGAGTATTTCTTTGCCAGCTCGACTGCTTCATCAACGGCAACAACCGGTGGCACCGAATCGACATAGATAATCTCATAAAGAGCTATGCGGAGTATGTTGCGGTCTACTGCGGGCTGGCGCTCGACCGGCCACCCCTCGGCCAGTCTGTCAATATGGCTATCCAGCTCGGATATTTTGTTCCTCACGCCCGTGGCTAAGACGCGAGCGTATTCTATGGCCTGATCAGCCAAAGCGGGGTCTCGGGTTCGGAGACCGCCAAGATCCGAAAACTCCACGGCAGTCTCGAGTGCTTCTTCAAAAGGCACCCCGGCTGCGTCCCATTGATAGAGAACGTTTAAGGCAAGTTCTCTTGCTGCTCGTCTGGCTTTCTTCATTCCGGCTGCCAACTCTCAGCCATTTTAGTTCTAGGTCATTGCTCCCATGCGCCTGGGTATGAAGCTGGTAGAAAGCTCGCCTTTTCGGAAGTAAGCGTTCGAGATGATCTGTTTCTGATAGTCGATATTCGTCTTGATGCCTTCAATCTCGAATTCCGAAAGCGACCTCATCATGCGTGCGATCGCCTCATCTCTATTTCTTGCCCATACGATGAGTTTCGCAAGCATAGCATCATAGTAGGGCGGAACATCGTAACCGGCATGAATGTGCGTGTCCACCCGAACGCCGATCCCTCCCGGCAGTACCAGATGTCGGATCGTGCCCGCAGACGGTGCGAAATTGTTTGATGGGTCTTCTGCAATGATTCTGCATTCGATAGCATGACCCTCAAGTTTTACATCCTTCTGCGCAAGGTCAAACTTCTCTCCTGCGGCAATTCTTATTTGCTCTTTCATGATATCCACGCCGGTGACAGCCTCAGTTACGGGATGTTCCACCTGGATGCGGGTGTTCATTTCCATGAAGTAGAAGTCACCGTTTCGGTCGAGTAAAAACTCCACTGTTCCGGCGCTCGTATAGCCGACAGCTTTGGCGAGCTTAATTGCCGCTTCTCCCATACGGTGCCTGATTTGCGGCGTCACAGCAACCGACGGCGCTTCTTCGATCAGCTTCTGATTTCTGCGCTGTATGGAGCATTCGCGTTCGCCGAGGTGAACATAGTGACCGTGCTCATCTCCCAATATCTGGATTTCGACATGCCTCGGCTCTTCAATTTCCTTTTCCATATACAGCTCGCCGTTGCCAAACGCAGATTCTGCTTCCGCTTGGGCAACTTTGAATGCGCCTGCAAGCTCTTCCTCGTTATGAACTATTCTAATCCCGCGTCCGCCGCCGCCGGCGGTAGCCTTCAGACGGACAGGGTAGCCCATTTTTGCTGCTGTGCGGAACGCTTCTTGCTCGGTTGCAATTACGCCTTTGCTTCCGGGAATAACGGGAACACCGGCTTTTGCAGCAACCTCCTTCGCACGAGCCTTGTCTCCCATCAGTTCAATAGCGGAAGCCTTTGGACCGATAAATTTGAGATTACATGCTTCACACGCCTCAGCAAAGCTAGCCTGCTCTGAGAAATAGCCGTAGCCCGGATGTATTGCCTCAGCACCGGTAATGATCGCAGCGCTAATAATATTGGGCATGTTGAGATAACTGTCCTTGCTTGGCGGCGGACCCACGCAGACAGCTTCATCTGCGAGCCTGACGTGCAAAGAGTCACGGTCTGCTTCGGAGTAAATCGCTACGGTGGCGATCCTCATTTCCTTGCACGCTCGTATTATTCTGACGGCTATTTCACCTCGGTTTGCGATTAGAATCTTCTTAAACAAGCCGAATCCTTTCTCTGACTCAAAATTGAGGATGAATAGGGCATTGAACCGTACCAGTGGCCTGATTATATACGTAGGCCTTGTTCGAGACCGGGCAATAGAAGTAATCGGTCGAGACGCCCGGCACTGCATCTTTGAGAGACGGCGGATTCTCGCCATTCGAGCTTGATTGCCTATACATTTCGATACCTGACCTGATCTGGCGGAGTCGTTCTTGGCAATCAACGCTCTTACCGGTATCTATCGCCTTGCCCACCACCGTCTGCTTTTGACTTCCCTTGTCGAGGAGTTCGCTGTCTTTCTTGACGGTCCTGACTCCTCCTCTAACGAAAACGACAAATCCCAAAACAACAACTATAGCTACGGCTGCTAACAGACCGATAAGCGTCCAGTTGCCCTTATTATTCAGCTTCATTTAAATTTACCTCGATTCTGCACAGCGGTTGGCCATACTCAACAGGCATTCCGTCCTCGACCATAACCTCGCGCACCGTGCCCGAAACTTCCGAAACAACATCATTCAACAGCTTCATCGATTCTATTGCGCCCACCACTTGGCCCTTATTTATCTGAGCGCCAACCTGTGTGATATCGCTTGCTGCGTGGAATATTCCGACCATTGGAGCCAAGATAAGGTGGTCTTCGGGCTGCTTCTCTTTGGCAGCAACAGTTGGTGCAGGCTGACCTTGTGGCTTACGAGCAGATGGAGCAGCAGCCTGCCGACGCCTGCCTTTGCGGATGTGAACCGAAATGTCACCCTTTCGCACTGAAAGCTCCTCACTTTGGGAGCTTTCGAGTACATTTATCAGCTCTTCTATCCTTGCAATATCCATATACTTATACCTGTAGTTCGAAAACAAGGTATTCCAGCGTGCGAAGGGCGTAGCTTATAACAATGATAGTCAGCCACGCTATCGCCAGCGTGGTAAGCACCTGCCCCTGGTCAGAAAATGCATATCCCGATGCTTGTGATCCGTATGCCAGAAAGCTCATAAAGCGGTCAGTTTTCTGCAAAGCGATTCCTACCCACATGCTGATCTGCCTATAGAACACATACAGCAGCACTCCAACCGCTGGAAAAACCATCGGGCTCAACAGCCTGTATTTCTGTCTTTGATGTTCTGCGTAGATTCCGCAACGCCTGCACCTTTCACGCTTCAGTTTGTTAGACAGCCGAGTGTTGCTCTGACGGTTCAAGCCGAGACTGTTTATGATACCTCGAGCATGTTCGTTATCTGCTCCTGCGGAGGTCATTGCTCTCAAAATTGTGTTCTCGTCGCAGTAGCAGCCGATCTTTATACGCCAGCACGGCTTTCTTGCTGCGTATGCCGGACAGACTCTCCTGACAAAGTCACGGCAGAACAGCATATCCCAGCAACTTCCGTAGAACTTCGGTTTGACGTGCTTCTTGCGCTCTTCTTCGTCACCCCATCGTCTTTCCAGCACTCGCTTTACGGAAATGCCCGTCCAAATCCGCAGTATTGCATCTCGCAGGACCAAAAAGAGTCCCGGAAGCAGACATATTCCGCCTACGTTGCGAAACGCTGCTATCACCGATGCGAACATCGCATTCCCACGCATCGCTGTCGGATCTATCACAGCACCAAAGAACGCCGGGCTGCCGAAGTAGAACAGCGCTCCTACAACCGAAAGCGCTTGGCCAACCGCCTCGTCCATCGTGAATCGGAGAACCAGGCTTGCAACCAACACAATGCTTCCGACGACCAGCGCCTGCACGGCAAAATCAATGCTCTGTGCCAGGTAAGCACGATCCTCGCCGGCAAGTTTGGCCGCATCACGAATGTGACCACCAAACACTGTTACCAGAAGGTAAATCAATGACAGCGCAACCGTCGCGCCGCCGATCTTTAGGCCCAGACCGGTAATCTGGTCCGTCCAGCCGACCAGACGGCTCTTGGTATGAGTACTTAGCTTCATACAGCTAGCCCTCCTGTATCGGCCGTGCAGGTTGAAAGACTGGAAAGTCAGGGCCTTTCTATCAGTCTTTGCACCGTTCCAGGTATTCGCCGGAGCGTGTGTCAACCTTTACGCGGTCGCCTATATTGATAAAGAACGGAACTTGTATAACAGCACCCGTCTCTAAAGTAGCAGGCTTGCTTCCTCCGGATGCGGTATCGCCTCTCACTCCGGGATCGGTATCGACTACGGTTGCCTCTATGGTAAACGGAAGCTCGATGTTGATGATCTCACCCTTGTGGGTCAGCGCGGTGACTTCCAATCCTTCCTTGAGGAACTTGACTCCGTCGCCGATTTTCTCCTTCGGCACCGGGATCATTTCATAGGTCTCGGTGTCCATGAAGAAGTATTCACCGTCCTGCTGATAGCTGAATTGCATAGGATAGCGTTCGAGTATGGCCTGTTCCATTCGCTCGCCTGCACGCCAGGTCTTTTCGATTACGGCTCCGGTGCGCACATTCTTGAGTTTGCTTCTGACAAACGCGCCGCCCTTGCCAGGCTTAACGTGCTGGAACTCTACTATAGTGTAGATATCGTTGTCAACAATGATCGAAATACCGTTCTTGAAATCGCTAGTATCCAAAGACGAAACAACCTCCGAATGTCTTGCATCACCGGTCGAATTATAACATATCGGCGGCTGGTGGGCAAACAAGCAGCAACGGTAACAAGGATATCATCGATTATTGTTTGTAACGAGAGAGGGTTGGGGTGAGGATGCAATTCGGAGAAGCAGCGATCTCAGAACTCCGAGTTTATGCGGCCAGGGACGCTTGTGTTTCGAGAACAAATTCGAGAAGTATTTAAGTTAGTGGAGGATTACTAACTTTCGACAACATTGATTCGGAGGTCACTGTCTATAGGGAGACGCTAAGGACCGGCATTTATCTCAGAAATACCCTTCTCTTTTCTTCTGCTCCATGCTTGAGTCCTGATCGTGATCAATAAGGCGCGTAATCCGTTCGGAATGACGAGCGACCATCATTTCCTCGATGATCTCAGGTACGGTTTTCGCCGACGAGCGCACTGCTCCTGTGCACGGATGGCATCCGAGAGTCCTGAACCTGCACATAACCATCTGTGGTTCCTCGCCGGGTTCAAGCTTTGTGCCTTCATAGACCGGTATAAGTCGGCCATCGCGCACGACCATAGGCCTTTCTTTTGCGAAATACATAGGCACCACCGGTATATTTTCGACGTAGATATACATCCACACGTCTAACTCAGTCCAGTTAGAAAGCGGAAACACGCGAATGCTCTCACCCTTGCGGATTCGGCCGTTATAAAGATTCCAAAGTTCCGGACGCTGATTGCGAGGATCCCACTGACCAAATTGGTCACGGAACGAGTAGACTCTCTCTTTAGCGCGGCTCTTTTCCTCGTCTCTCCGCGCTCCGCCGAATGCCGCATCATACCCTCCTTCTGCCAGCGCGTTTAGTAGAGCTTGAGTCTTAAGGATCGCGCAGCAGCGCACGGTGCCGAGTTTCCACGGGTCTACACCCTCCGCTATGGCTTGCTCATGGCGATAAACTCTCAGGTCTGCTCCGATCTCTCGACAAAACGAATCGCGGAACTCGTACATCTCTGGAAATTTCATCCCGGTATCGACGTGCAGAAGAGGAAAAGGAATCTTGCCTGGATAGAATGCTTTCTGTGCGAGACGAACCATAACAGAGGAATCCTTGCCTACGGAATACAGCATCACAGGCCGCTCGAACTCAGCCGCCACTTCGCGTATGATGTGTATACTTTCTGCCTCAAGCGCTTCAAGGTTGGAAAGATGAAGTTTTTCAATGCTCAACATCGCAGAATCAAACACCCAAGTCTATTTCACAGATGCCGGCTCTTCGAACACGAACTTGGAGAGCTTTGCTTGCTTAGGCACTTCTACAGGGTATTTGCCGTCCAGGCAGGCACAGCAAAGCTTATCCTTCTTCACTCCGATTGCTCGGATGAGCCCGTGTAAACTCAGGTAGCCCAGACTATCTGCGCCGATATACTGCCTGATCTCTTCGACAGATAATTTCGCAGCTATAAGTTCATTCTGGTTAGCTGTGTCGATTCCGTAGAAACAAGGGTGCTTATAAGGCGGTGAGGAAATTCTTACGTGCACTTCTGCGGCGCCGGCTTCGCGGATCATTTTAATCTGCTGGCCAATGGTGGTTCCTCTTACTATGCTGTCGTCGATCATAACCACGCGACGACCGGAAAGAGCCTCCTTCAACGGGGAAAGCTTCATCCGAACGCCTAGATCTCGCATCCGCTGGTCCGGCTGTATGAAAGTGCGATGGATGTAGTGGTTCTTTATAACACCTTCACCGTAGGGTATGCGCGATGCTTCCGCAAAGCCGATAGCTGCCGGAGTGCCGGTGTTTGGGATCGGGAAGACCATGTGCGCTCCGGGAGCCGGATGTTCCCTGGCAAGCTCATGTCCCATTCGTCTTCTGGCTTCGTGTATGCTTTTGCCGTACATTCGACTGTCGGGTCGAGCAAAGTAGACGTATTCGAAAATGCAAAGCGCATGGCCCTGCGTAGGCACCGCTTGACGCTCTTCCATTCCCTCGGGTGTGAGAATGATCATCTCACCGGGTTCGACCTCGCGGATGAATTGAGCGCCAACAGTATTCAGAGCGCAGGTCTCGGATGCAAGAACATAATGGGACGAGTTCAGCCTACCAATACACAATGGACGTATGCCAAAGGGATCGCGGATTCCTATAAGCTTATCAGGTGTCATCACCAGCACCGCATACGCCCCTTTGATCTTGGTCATTACATCTGTTATAGCGTCTTCGATATTGCATTCGCAAGATTCGGCGATAAGCTTAAGGATAACCTCGCTGTCACTGGTGGTTTCGAACTCGATCCCTTCGTCACGCATTTCATTGCGAATCTGAGCGGCATTGATGAGATCGCCATTGTGCGCGACAGCAATAGGTCCGAAGTCGCAATCGCAAAGCATCGGCTGAACGTTGCGCAATATGCTTGCACCAGTCGTGGAATAACGGGTATGAGCGATGGCAATGTGACCGTGCAGTTCTTGGAGATGTTCTTCCTGGAAGACCTGCGTTACGAGGCCCATATCACGATGCATTCGAATCTTCTCACCATCGGAGACGGCAATACCTGCGCTTTCCTGGCCTCTGTGCTGAAGTGAGAACAGGCCGAAGAATGCGATCCTGGCGACGTCTTCGCCGCTGCCGCACACTCCAAACACACCGCATTCTTCTTGTATTTCCGGTCTGTATATCAATGCAACACCTATCTCTTTCGTTCGCTTGCGATTAGAAAGCTCCGCCGTCGGCTTCCATCACTTCGGATATGGCATTGCGCCAGCGGTCGGCAATCTCTTCAATGCGCACGCTGATAACTTCTACGTCATTAACGCGAATGTTAAGTCCGTCTCCGCCCACATGACCCAACACAGTGCACTCCACTTTGAACTCGTCCGCAATTTCTCTTAACGCTCCCAGATTCGCTGGCGCAAGCGATACAACCACTCGCGATTGCGTTTCGGCAAACAACGCTGCTGAGGGAGCACAATTCGACAGCAACGAAACGTTGGCACCTACCATACCCATTATACAACTTTCGGCCAGCGTAATCGCCAGTCCACCGTCGGCACAGTCATGAGCAGAACTCAACAAGCCGTTTCTAACAGCCTTGATAACTGCTTCGTGAACTCGTTTTTCGCGCTCCATATCTAGAACCGGAGGTCGTCCCACAGTCAGTCCATGTATGGTGTTTAGATACTCGCTCCCACCAAGCGATTCGAGTTCGCATACCGGTGCGGCCTCGTCTCCGGCTCTCCACCCGGAGATCAACACAATCACATCGCCTTCGTTCTTAAACCCTGCGGTGCAACGCTTTTCGACGTCTTCAATCAGTCCAAGCATTCCAACTACCGGCGTGGGATAGATAGACATCTCCGGAGTCTCGTTGTAGAAACTAACATTGCCGCTAACAACGGGAGCATCGAAGAACTCGCATGCCTGTGCCATTCCTTCAACCGCTCTCTTGAACTGCCAAAAAGCTTCTGGCTTTTCCGGATTGCCGAAGTTAAGGCAGTCGGTGACTCCCAACGGTATCGCACCGCAGCATGCCAGATTTCGAGCAGCTTCCGCAACGGCAATTTGTGCACCGACAAACGGGTCCAGATAGCAATATCTTGCGTTACAGTCAGTGACTATGCCGATGGCCTTCTTGGTGCCTCTTATTCTCAACACGGCTGCGTCTGAACCGGGCAATACAACGGTATTGGTCTGAACCATGTGATCATACTGTTCGTATACCCATTGCTTGCTTGCGATGTTTGGTGCACTTACGAGCTTCAGGAAGACCTCATTATAGTCGTCCGGTTCCGGCAAAGACGATAGATCATAGTTCTGCACGCTCTTCAAATATTCCGGTTCTTCGGTTTCGAGATAATAAGTTGGTGCTTCGTCGGCAAGCGATTTGGCAGGAACCTGCGCAACAAGCTCATCGCCATCGTAAACGTGAACCAAGCCATCATCGGTAACTTCGCCGATTACGACTGCATTAAGTCCCCACTTCCTGAACACAGCGGCAACTTCTTCCTCGTGTCCCTTTTCGACTATAGCAAGCATTCTCTCTTGCGACTCGGAAAGCATAATCTCATAGGCGTTCATTCCCGTCTCGCGCAGAGGAACCTTGCGAACGTCGATCTTCATGCCGGTTCCGGCTTTGGCTGCAGTCTCACAAGTGGAGCAAGTGATGCCCGCCGCGCCCATGTCTTGGATTCCGACAATGCGGCCCGTTTTAAGTGCTTCCAGCGTCGCCTCGATGAGGAGTTTTTCGGTGAATGGATCGCCCATCTGGACGTTGGATTTTCGGCTCTCGGATTCTTCAGATAGCTCTACCGACGCGAATGTAGCGCCATGGATACCGTCACGACCTGTGCGCGAGCCAACCAACATCACGGAATTGCCCGGTCCGGAAGCGCGTGCGTAGGCGATGTCTTCATGGCGCATCAATCCGACTGCCATTGCATTCACCAAGCAATTTCCGGTGTAGCAGTCTTCAAAATAGACCTCTCCGCCAACCGTTGGCACTCCTACGCAGTTGCCGTAGAACGCGATTCCGCCGACTACGTGCTCAAACAAGTACCTGTTGCGAGCATTATCAAGCTTGCCGAACCTCAGGCTGTCAAGGCAGGCTATCGGTCTTGCACCCATGGTGAAAATATCGCGCAGGATTCCGCCCACACCGGTAGCGGCTCCCTGGAACGGCTCTACCGCCGACGGATGGTTGTGGCTTTCCATCTTCATCGCAATGCCCCAACCGTCGCCGATGTCAATTACACCGGCGTTTTCCAGTCCTGCGCCTTCGATGGCCTCTTTATACCGTTTGAAAAGCTTGAGAATAGGTCGCGAGTATTTATAGC
>Ga0123519_10004951_pt1 | contig 21382 bp, 14 predicted proteins | sample YelNatPaOPRAMG02_FD_87396 | JGI IMG/M metagenome (GOLD analysis project Ga0123519, IMG submission 87396) | Hot spring microbial communities from Yellowstone National Park - Yellowstone National Park OP-RAMG-02 (version 2) | ecosystem: Environmental > Aquatic > Thermal springs > Hot (42-90C) ...
AACTCTTTATGCAATATTAGCTGTTATAAGACAGGCAATAGATAATTTTAATATGGAAAGAACTTCTACTCAAATTTTATCTATTTTAGGTACCTTTAGTAAAAATTGGTATAGCTTTATTGAATGTTTTGATAAATTAGGTGAAAAGATTGAAGGTGTACAGAAAGAATTTAATATTTTAACTTCAACACGAAAAAATCAATTGGAGAGATCTTTAAGACAGATTGAAGATCTAAGAATTCAAAAAGGGATTACAGAAGAAACTGTTGATTATAAAATAAAGTAAGACGAAAAATACTTATCTTTTAACGGTTGGGGATGAGGATTTTAAATATCCAGTTTATGCCGAAGTTTACTTTAAATTTTGAATTTTTTAGTGTATATTAGTATATGGATTCAAAAAAATTGTTTCCTATTATTCTATTTATTATTTCGCTACTTATTTATCTTCTTACTGTTTGTCCAACAATATATGTAGGAGATAGTGGAGAAATTATTTCAGCAGCATATCATTTAGGTATACCACATCCACCAGGTTATCCATTATATATGATAATTACAAAAATATTCATGTCTTTACCACTAAGTAATATTGCTTATAGAGGAAATATTGTAGCTGGTTTTTTCGGAAGTATTTCAATAATAATTCTTTTTATTTTTTTAAAAAAAATAGGCAGTTTATATTTATCTACATATGAGAGGATATATAATTTAGTTGCTTTTTTTATATCAATTTCTCTGGCTTTTTCAGAAACCTTTTGGGCACAATGTGTTCAGGCAAAAGGAGGGATATATACATTAAATGCATTTTTTCTGATTTTAATACTTCTTTTAATTATATTAAGAAGTAATATTGCCTTAATTGCGATAATCTGTGGATTAAGTCTTACAAATCATAATACAATGGTTCCACTTGTATTTTTATTTTTCATATTTATCCTCTATCAAACTTTTTTACTAAATAAAAAGGATCTTTTGAGAGTTTCTTTAATTTTTTTTATTTTAGTTGCTTTAGTTTCTTCTTTTATTTATCTTTACCTTCCTATCCGTTCTTTAAGTAATCCACCAATGGATTGGGGAAACCCTGAAACAATTTCAAATGCATTACATCATATATTTAGAGGTCAGTATGGTACTATAAGTGAACATAAAAGGTCTATAGGATTATTTTGTAAACAATTAACTTCTTATATAAAATTGCTATTTTCCCAATTTACAATAATTCCTTTATTATTTGTACCATTTGGTGTATTTGCCTTTTATAAAAGCCTAAAGCATTATATGATTTTGCTCATTTTAATATTTCTTTCAACAAGTTTGGGATTTATAATTTTAACAAACTTTAGTATAAATACATTAAGTTTGTATTTAATAAAAGTTTTTTATATACCCTCTTATATAGTAATTTTAATATTTGCTTTCTTTGGAATTCTTTATTTATTATCTTTTATTCCCCAAAAAATTCAATCTATAAGTTCTTTTTTACTAGTTATACTTCCTTTGTTATGTTTAATGTCTAATTACAATTATAATGATAGAAGTAAAAATTATTTTGCATACGATTATGGGATTAATCTTCTTAAATCAATAGACTCTGGTTCAAACCTATTGGTAGCAGGAGACAATACTGCCTTTACAACTGCTTACCTAACAATGGTGGAGAAAAAAGGGGAAGATAACTATTATTATGATGACTACGGGTTAATATTTAGTAATATAGATTCTGAAATAGAAAAGATTCCAGTGAAGGATTATCTTAAACGGCTTGATTATATAGAAAATAAATTGTTAAACTCAGATAAACCAACTTTTTTTGTTCTTGGGAGTAATATTTATAAAGATATTCAAACAACTTATAGTAGCCAATTTAGTGCCGAACCAGTTGGGTTACTTTATCGAGTAACCAAAAAAGGTCAAAAAATACAATATAAACCATTTGATATCTTTAAATTTAGAGGTTTAAACGATAATTCCATTTATAAAGACTATATGGTAAGAGATATAATAGCACAATATTATTTCTTCTATGGTGAGTATTTAAGAAGAATAAGTAAAGATTATGAACCGAATTTATACTTTCAAAAGGCAAATGAAATTGGTTATGATAATGAATCAATTCAGATTATGTTAGGGTTTATTTCACATAAACAAGGTGATTTAAAAAGTGCATTAGATTTAAGTAAAAAAGCAGTAGAGATTAACCCATACTCATCTGAAGCCTGGAATAATTATGGAACTGCTCTTTCAAGATTTGGGAAAATACATGAGGCTATAGATGCATATAAAAGAGCTATAAGTATAGATCCAAAAATAGTTACTTACTATAATAATCTTGCTGGAGCATATTTCAATATAGGTGATTATCAGTCAGCGTTAAAAACCTATGAACAAAGTGGCTCAATTAGCGAAAAGGGACTTGACTATTATGGTTTGGGATTAACTTATACAAAACTGGGATTAATTGATAATGCTATAAATGTTTATCTAAAAGGCTTATCATTGAACCCATCTTCGGATATTTATTATGGTTTAGGGAATCTTTATTTAAATTCAGGAAAAGTTTCTGAAGCAATAAAGTATTATAATGAAGGCATAAAATTAAACCCTAATAGTGATAAAATTTACAATAACCTTGGTGTTGCATATCTAAAAATAGGAGATACAAATAGGGGAATAGAATGTTTTAAAAAAGCAGTAAATATTAATCCAAAATTAATAGATGCTTATAGCAATTTAGGTAAAGTATACTTTAGTATTGGCAAAAAGGAATTAAGTATGAGAATGTTTCAAAAAATTTTAGAAATTGATCCATCAAACCGTGATATTAAATTAATAATCGATAGGATAAAAAGTACAGAATAAGTTAATAGTAGGAAATTCTAAATTATTTTTGTTGAATAAGATGTGAAAAAGTTAGTATAATTTGCCGATTAGAAGTTTTGGATTGAAAAAATATCTTTGAAATGTTATAATTTCATTGTTGCGGGAGTAACTCAGATGGTAGAGTGTCAGCCTTCCAAGCTGAATGTCGCGGGTTCGATCCCCGTCTCCCGCTCCAAAATGCAGAATATAGTATATTTTGTTCTGTATTCTATATATATACTATATACTTTTTAAAAATTGGGCAGGTTGCGGAGTGGTCAATCGCAACAGACTGTAAATCTGTCGGTCGTAGACCTTCGAAGGTTCGAATCCTTCCCTGCCCACCATTTTTACTGGAAAAAGTAAAAGAATGAAAAAAACGAGAAAAGAGAAATGAAAATTATTTTATCAATAGTATGTTTCTTTTTGGTGTTTACTATTTCTGGAAATTCGCAAGAATTCAAGTGGGTGAGAGTGAAATTTGAATGTGTAGAACCTGATGCTCAGGAGAAATGGAATATAGATCCCAAAGCAGATGTAACATTTTTAGAACATCTTGAAAAATATACTACTTTGAAAGTTGACAAAACATGGAACAATGTAACTTTAGAAAAATTAGAAGATATAATTAAGTATCCAATTCTCTTTATGACTGCATCAGGAACTCCAAAACTTAATGAGGTAGAGTTAAAAAACTTGAAAGAGTATTTGCTCAGAGGTGGAATTTTGCTTGCAGATGATTCAAACTGGCCTGCAAAGGGAGGAAATATTTTTTTTGTTGGTATGAAAAAGTATTTAGAGGAGATGTTTCCTAAATTAAAAGTAGAGCCATTAGATCTTTCTCATCCTCTTTTTCACTGTCATTTTGATTTACCTTTTGGTTATTATTGTAAGTTATGGGTTAAACCCGATAGAAGTGATAAATCTCCTTCAGGTGTGTTTGCATTACTTGATGAGAAAGGTAGAATAATGGTTCTTTTTACTCTTTTACTTCAAAATACATGGGGTGGTATCTATTTTAACCCTAGTAAACAAGAAGAAGCAATTAAAATGGGAATAAATTTGGTGGTTTATGCTTTAACCCATTGATTTTGAGGGTGGAAAAGATGAAGATATTAAGTCTAATAATGAGTTTTTTAATTATAGGTGAGTTATATAGCCCTTCTACTAAATGGCTTACTTCTTTAGATGAAGGAAAAAAGGTTTCTAAAATACAGAGAAAGCCACTTCTTGTCCTTTATTATTTAGATAATGATGAAGATTCAAAGAAATTTTTAAAAATGCTTCAAGATGATAAAGAAATTTCAAATAACCTTAAAAATTTTGTATGTGTTAAGATAAATTCAAGTGGAAAAACAGAATTTAGTAAATATCCAGTTATTCAATTTTTCTCTTTATCTGGTAAAGAATGTTTAATGCAAAGGGTTGTAGGTTTAGTGGATAATTGGGAGGTAAATAATAATTTAAATTTGGTTTTGTCTAGAACTACAGATGTAACAAATAAGAAATTTGATCCGTTTGTTTTTCTTCCAAGAAGAACATTTAATAAAGGTGAAAGTATAAATATAAGATTTAAAGTATTAGAGAGGGGTTATTGTAGTATAAAAATTAAGAATAGTAAAGGGGATCTTATAAAAAATTTATTTTTAGGTGTAAAAAAACCAGATATTTATAATATAGAATGGAAACAATTAGATAAAGACAATAAGCAGGTTGAATCTGGAACTTATACTATTTTTTTTGAATTAAGTTCTTATAAAGATATTATAGAAGTTAATATAATATGAAAGAGATAATATTAATTATCTTGATAGTTTTATTTTCTACTTTTTCTTATGCTGATGATAAAGAAAGATTGAAAAAAATGTTTAATGAAGCACCAACATTTTCTTCGTGGCTTTATGCAGTTAAAGGTCTTACTGAGTTAAAAGATAAAACAATAATACCAAAGGTAATTGACAAAATAAATGAGCTTAAAGATAGTAAGAAAGAAGAAGATATTGATGTAGTTGAGGAACTTTTAGGAGTAATAGCAGAGTTTAAAGATAAGTCAAATATTAATTTTATTTTAGAACTAATGAATAATAACAATTTGAGAATAAAACGAATGTGCGTTTATGTGATAGGTGAGATAGGAGATCTTTCAAATGTTAAAGATATTATAGATTTTATACATGATGAAACTAATTATACTCTTAGAAGGGAAATGATATACGCACTTGGTAAATTAGGTGCAAAAGAATTATATCCTATTTTAATTAAATTGTATCCTGATGAAGACCCATCTGTTCGTGGTAATATAGTGTTATCAATGTACAATTTTAAAAAGATGAATTTGATTTCTCATCTGGAAGAGGAGTTAAAATACGAACAGAATACATGGGTGAAAGAGAAATTAGAATTTATTATAAATAAATTAAAATAACTATGGAAAAGATAGTAGAGTTTTTAAAGAGTATTCCTAAAGGGATGTGGCTTGTAATTTATGGGCTACTGATAATCCTCATTTATAAACTTGCCACTAGTTGGATTGAGAAAAAACTAATTCAAACAAAATCATTTCATACAAAGTTTATATTAACGATATGGCGAGTTGTTTTTGTTACAGTAGTAATAATAATATTACTAGCTAATTTGGGAAGTATTGGGACAGTAGGTATTTCAGCAGCATTTGTAGGGATGTTACTGGGGTGGGGCTTACAACAACCTGTTACAGGGCTTGCTGCATGGTTACTTGTTAAGTGGACAGAACCGTTTAAGGTAGGAGATAGAATTATCTTAGCAGGTATAATAGGAGATGTTAGAAGTATAGGACCTATGTATATTACACTTGAACAAGTTGGTGGAACTATAGGTGGTGAAGAACAATCTGGAAGAGCAATACTAATTCCAACTGCATTACTCTTTGGTCAGGTTGTTACTAATTATAGATTGGACCCTAAATATAGAGTAGAGGAAGAAAGGAAGGAAGAAGAAGGATTTATTTTAGATGAAGTTCCAGTAAGAATAACTTTTGAATCTGATTGGGATAAGGCAACGAAGATATTAATTGAATGTGCTACTGAGGTTACTTTTGATATAATAAATAAAAGTGGTAAAACTCCTTTTGTGCGTGCTGAATTTTTAGATTGGGGTGTTCTTATTAGACTTAGATATTTATCAATTCCATCTCAAAGGCAAAGGATATCCAGTGAGATAGTTGAAAAGATATTTAAAAGGTTTTCGAGAGAAGAGGATGTAGAATTTGCATATCCACATTCTGAGATTATTTATAGACCAAAAGGAAAGAGTACACCATTATGAAATGGAGAGATGATTTTTATTGTTTTGCCTGTGGCAAAAACAATCCTGATGGTTTAAAATTAGAATTTTCTATAAAAGATGGAAAGATTTATTCAGAGTATACTTTCCCTAAGAAATTTCAAGGTTATGCAAATATAGTTCATGGTGGAATGATTGCTCTGGTTTTAGATGAAGTTATGGTTAATCTACCTTGGAAACTTTATAAAGTTCCTGTTGTAAGTGCTGAGATTGATGTTCGCTTTAAGAAACCAGTTGAAATAGGAGAAAAATTAACTTTTATTGCAGAAATAGAGAAAGAATATAAAAACTTAATTTATACAAAAGGTAAAGCAGAACTTGAAAATGGTGAAATAGTTGCTATTGCTTCTGCAAAGTGTATAAAGGTTTCGTTAAATGAGTAAGAAATTAGAAAAGATATTAAAAAATTATCCAAAAGGAGAAAAAAAATTACTTATCTCTTTGCTCCAAGAGACCCAAGAAGAGTTAGGGTATTTACCAGATTTTGCATTAGAAAAGATTAGTGAACATTTAAATATTCCATTAAGTCAGGTTTATGGGGTTGTTACATTTTACTCACAATTTTATTTAAAACCACATGGCAAATATACTATTAAAGCCTGTCAGGGAACGGCCTGTCATGTAAAAGGATCTTTAGCAGTTTTAGAAGCCATACAAAATGAATTAAAAATAAAGCCAGGAGAGACTACAAAAGATTTAAAATTTTCATTAGAGGTTGTTTATTGTTTAGGAACTTGTTTCTTAGCGCCAGTTATGATGATAAACAATCAGTATTATGGTAAACTAACCTCAAATAAGGTAAAGAGTATTTTAAAATCTTATAGATAAAATATGAAATTAAATTCTGTAGAAGATTTAAATAGATATAAGGAGATATTACGAAACAAAAATAATAAAAGTAAGAAAATAGTAGTTAGAATTTGCTCCACGGGTTGTCGTGCTTTTGGAGCATTGGAAGTATTAGATACTTTTTTAAAAGAAATAAAAAAAAGAAGATTAAATGATAAGGTTGAAATTAGACAAACAGGATGCCATGGTTTGTGTGCAAAAGCACCAGTTCTTGCAATAGATCCATTAGGTTTATTTTATCAACAAGTAACTCCTATAGATGTTCCTAATATTATATCTCATACAATATTAAAAGGTAAAATTTTAGATAAGTTAGTTTATAAAGATTTAAAAACAGGAGAGAGTTATCCCTATATCAAAGATATTCCATTCTACAAAGAACAACTTAAAATAGTTTTAAGGAACTGCGGTATTATAGATCCAACCAGTATAGAGCAATATATTATGAGGGATGGGTATCAAGCATTGATTAAGGTACTTACATCTATGAAACCAGAAGAAGTTATAGAAGAGGTTAAGAATTCTGGACTTAGAGGGAGGGGTGGAGCAGGGTTTCCTACGGGTAGAAAGTGGGAGTTTGTAAGAAATTCTAAAGGGAGACCTAAGTATATTGTATGCAATGCTGATGAAGGAGATCCAGGTGCTTTTATGGATAGAGCAGTACTTGAAGGTGATCCCCATTCTGTACTAGAAGGAATGTTAATAGCTGCTTATGCTATAGGTGCTAATGAAGGTTATGTTTATGTTAGAGCAGAATATCCAATAGCAGTTTATAATTTAAAGATAGCTATAGATAAAATGTATAGAATAGGATTACTAGGAGATAATATATTAAGCACAGGATTTAATTTTAAATTATACATTAAAGAAGGAGCAGGAGCATTCGTTTGTGGAGAAGAGACAGCATTACTTGCTTCTATAGAAGGGAGGAGAGGAACTCCTCGACCAAGGCCTCCATTTCCTGCTGAAAAGGGTTTATTTGGTAAACCTACTAATATTAATAATGTTGAGACATATGCAAATATTGCTCCTATAATTTTGAAAGGGGCAAAATGGTACTCTTCTTTAGGCACTAAGGGAAGTTGTGGTACAAAGGTATTTTCTCTCGCTGGTAAGGTTAGAAATACTGGTTTAGTTGAAGTTCCTATGGGTATTACTTTACGTAGAATTATATTTGATATAGGAGGTGGTATATCAAGGGATAGAAAGTTTAAGGCAGTTCAGACAGGAGGACCTTCTGGTGGTTGTATTCCGGGAAAGTACTTAGATTTGCCTGTAGATTATGAATCGCTTTCTTCAAAAGGCGCTATTATGGGTTCGGGGGGAATGATTGTAACAGATGAAGATACCTGCATGGTAGATTTAGCGAAATTTTTCTTAAATTTTTTAAGAGATGAGTCTTGTGGAAAATGTGTACCTTGTAGAATTGGAACTCAGAGGATGTACGAGATTTTGGATAAAATAACAAAAGGGAAAGGTACAAGAGAAGATATTGATCTTCTTTATATGTTGGCAGAGTCAGTAAAAGATTCTTCTTTATGTGGTTTAGGACAAACTTCAGCAAATCCAATTTTATCAACTTTAAATTATTTTAAAGATGAATATATGTATCATATAGATTATAAAAAATGTCCTGCAGGTGTATGTGAAGAATTAATAACATCACCTTGTAGAGATACTTGTCCTATTAATGATGATGCTCAGGGATATATAGATTTTATAAAAAGAGGAGATATAGATGGTGCTTTAGCAGTAGTTAGAAAGACTAATCCACTACCTTCTGTATGTGGAAGGGCATGTTACCATCCATGTGAGAGAAAATGTAAACGAGGAGAAATTGATAAACCTGTATCGATAAGATTGTTGAAAAGGTATATTGCTGATAAAGGGAAGTGGATTCCACTGAAAGTTAAATTAACTAAAGATAAAGTTGCAGTAATAGGTTCAGGACCTGCTGGACTATCTTGTGCATACTTTTTAGTTCAAAAGGGATACAAAGTGGAAATTTTTGAATCATTACCGGTTAGTGGAGGTATGCTTGCAGTTGGAATTCCATCCTACAGGCTTCCAAAGGATATTTTGAAAAGAGACATAGATGTTATAAAGAAAATGGGTGTTAGGATTCATCTCAATAAGCGGATTGGAAAGGAAATAAAAATTTTCGAATTGAGAAAAGAATTTAAGGCTTTATTTTTAGGGATTGGGTGTCATAAGCCTCTTATGTTGAATATACCAGGAGAGAATAAAGAGGGTGTAATTACTGGCATTGAGTTTTTAAGAAAAGTTAATTTGGGTAAAAAGATAGATTTAAAAGGAAAGAAAGTATTGGTCTTTGGTGGTGGAAATGTTGCTATAGATGTAGCAAGGGTATCTTTAAGACTTAAGGCAGATGAAGTTAATATTTTATATAGACGTGGACCAGATGAGATGCCGGCAAGTAAAGAAGAGATAGAAGAAGCATTAGAGGAAAAAATAAATATAATGTATTTTATTGCTCCTTTAGAAGTTATTGGAGATAAAAAAGTAACAGGGGTTAAGTGTATAAAAATGGAATTAGGCGATTTTGATGAGAGTGGTAGGAGAAAACCTATTCCTGTAAAGGGTTCTGAACATATTGTTCCTTGTGATGTTGTAATTATTGCTATATCACAGGTACCTGACTTTGAGATGTTAAATTTACCTAAAGAAATTGTTGTAGGGAATAAGATTATAGTTGATAGGGATACTATGGTTACAAGTATAGCCGGTATATTTGCTGGAGGAGATTTGGTTAGAGGTCCTTCTACAATTGTAGATGCTATGTCTGATGGTAAAAGAGGTGCAATATCTATTGATAAGTTTTTAAGAGGAGAAGAAGTTAAATTTGTTCCCGAAAAACTTAAATTAGATAGATTATATAAATTAGAGGAAGAAGTGGTAAATTGGGATAGAATTGATGTGAAAAAGTTAAAATTAAAAACAAGAGCATGTAGTTTTGAAGAAATAGAAGAAGGATTTAGTGATAAAGAGGCATTGTTGGAATCGCAGAGGTGTTTGCAATGTGATAAAAATAGATACGAAATAAAGTAAGGAAGCGAAGAAAAGGGAACGAAATATAATAAAAAAATGAATAAAATAAAAATAAACATAGATGGATTAGATATAGAAACAGATTCAGGTAAAACAATTATGGAAGTTGCTGATGAACATAATGTTCATATACCACGTCTTTGTTATCATAAATCACTCCCTATACAAGCTGCATGTAGATTATGTGTAGTAGAAGTAGAGGGAATAAGGAATTTGGTTTCCTCCTGCTCTTATCCTATTTCAGATGGGATGAAAATTTTAACAAATTCTCCGAGAGTTGTTAAAGCAAGAAAAGTAATCCTTGAACTTTTAATTTCAAATCATCCATTGGATTGTATGACATGTGAAGAATGTGGTAAATGTTTGCTTCAGAAATATGCTTATGAGTATAAAGTATCTGATTCGAGATTTAAAGGAAGAAAGTATGATTTACCAAAAGACGATAAAAATCCATTTTTTATTGCTGATTATAATAAATGTATTTTATGTGGAAGGTGCATTGCTGCCTGTAAAGAGATTCAGTACTGTAATGTGGTTGATTTTGTAAATAGGGGATTTGATTGTAGACCAGGAAGTGAGTATGAAAAGACATTTGACAAAACAGAATGTGTTTTTTGTGGTAATTGTGTTTCAGTCTGTCCGGTTGGTGCATTAATTGAAAAAGATAGGATTGGAAAAGGAAGAGAATGGGATATAAAAAGAGTTTCTTCTATATGCCCATATTGTGGAGTAGGATGTCAGATATCTCTTATAGTGAAAGATAACAATGTTTTATGGATAGAAGGAAGAGACACTGGCACATTAAATAATGGTTGGCTTTGTGTTAAAGGAAGATTTGGATATAAGTTTATAAATCATCCTGATAGATTAAAAAAACCATTGATAAAAGTAAATGGAAAATTTAAAGAGACTAACTGGGATGAAGCAATAGATTTAGTAATTAAGGAGTTTACTAAAATAAAGAATAAATATGGTCCAGATGCTTTTGGTATTCTTTCTTCTGCTAAATGTACAAATGAAGAAAATTACTTGATGCAGAAGTTTGCAAGGGTAGTTTTAGGGACAAATAATATAGACCATTGTGCAAGGCTTTGTCACGCACCAAGTGTATCTGCTTTATCAAAAACAGTTGGTTCTGCTGCTATGAGTGTTTCTATAGAGGATATTTCAAAAGCAGATTGTTTGTTTGTTATAGGTAATAACACCACTGAGACACATCCTGTAACTGCTCTTTATATTAAAAAAGCAGTAAATAGTAATGGTACTAAACTGATTGTTGCTGATCCAAGAAAGATAGAATTAACTAATTATGCAACAGTATGGTTGAGGCATAAGACTGGAACAGATGTTATGCTTTTAAATGGTATAGCAAAAGTTATTATTGAAGAAGGTTTAGTTAATAAAGAGTTTATTAAAGATAGAGTAGATGGATATGAAGAGTATGAAAGGGAGATAAAAAATATTTCTTTAGATGAAGTTTCAAATATTACAAAAGTTTCAAAGGATAAAATTATCCAAGCAGCAAGGATTTATGGTAAAGCATCTAGTGCTATTATATTATGGGGTATGGGTATAACTCAGCATATAAGTGGAACAGATAATGCAATTTCAATATCAAATTTAGCACTAATTACTGGTCATATTGGTAAAGAGAATGCAGGAGTTGCTCCATTAAGAGGTCAGTGTAATGTTCAGGGTTCATGTGATATGGGTGCTTTGCCTGATGTATATCCTGGGTATCAGTCTGTAGTAAAATCTGAAATTCGGGAGAAATTTGCAAAAGAATGGAATGTTAGTATTCTACCAGAAAAGCCAGGTTTAACTGTTGTAGAAATGATGCAAAATAAAACGATTAAGGTAATGTATATAATGGGTGAAAATCCAATTTTAAGTGATCCAAATTATAATAAATTAAAAGAGGAATTAAAGCATTTAGAATTTTTAGTTGTTCAGGATATATTTTTAAACGAAACAGCAGAGCTAGCAGATGTGGTTTTACCAGCATCATCTTTTGCTGAGAAAGATGGAACTTTTACTAATACAGAGAGAAGGATTCAAAGATTGAATAAAGCAATTAACCCTGTTGGTGAAAGTAAACCAGATTGGCAAATCATATGTGAGATTTCTACAAGAATGGGATATGCTATGAAATATAATCATCCTTCTGAAATAATGGATGAGATTGCTAAACTCGTTTCTAGTTATGCTGGAGTGAATTATGCTAAAATAGGCGAAAGTGGTATACAGTGGCCAGTTTTGAGTTCTACTCATCCAGGTACTAAATTTTTACATAAAGAGAAATTTCCTATAGGAAAAGGTAAGTTAATTTTTACTAAGTATATTCCACCTAATGAAACAGAGGATAAAAATTATCCATATTTACTTATGACAGGTAGGATTTTATTCCAGTATCATACAAGAACAATGACAGGAAGAGTTGATGGTTTAAACTGGAAAGCACCAGAGCCATTAATAGAAATTAATACGAAAGATGCTTTAAAAATAGGTTGTAAAAGTGGTGATAGATTAAAAGTATCTTCCAGAAGAGGCGAAATAATAGTAAAAGCAAACATAACTGATAAGGTTCCTGAGGGAGAAGTATTTATTACATTTCACTATAAAGATGCAATTGCAAATGCACTAACGAATGATGAAGCGTTAGACCCTTATTCCAAGATTCCAGAATATAAAGTTACAGTGGTTAAAATACAGGAAAAAACAACTAAATGGTAAAGTGATATGGAAAAAATATTAGATTTGGTATTATCTAAAAGACAAATAATAAACTTTATATTATTTTGTATGATAATTAACACAGGGTATTCTCAGAGTAATCTTATTTCTAATGGAAGTTTTGAAGAAGTTAAAGATGGTATGCCGACCAATTGGCGAGGAGAAATAAAAGATTGTTTAGTAGAGGATGCTTATAATGGTAAAAGGTGTTTGAAATTAAGTAGTAAAAAAAATACATGGATTGGTTTTTATCAACTTGTTGAATTGAATGGAGAAGATATTAAAAAAATTACTGTGAGTGCCTTTGTAAAAGTTAAAGATGTAATAAAGGGAGAAAATGAATGGAATATGGCACGTATCTTGGTATTGTTTTTTGATAAAGAAAATAAACAAGTAGGTGGATGGCCTGAACTTGGTCGTTGGCAGGGTAGTTTTGATTGGGTAAAGAAAGAGAAAATTTTTAATGTGCCTAAGGAAGCCAGTAAGTGTGAAATATTGATAGAACTCAGTAATTGTATTGGAACAATGTGGGTCGATGAGGTGAAATTAATAATAGGCAAGCAAAAAAGAGATTATGATTCTTATAATTTATTAGTTAATGGTGGATTTGAATATGGAGAAGATATTCCTGAAGATTGGTCTTTTTCTGGAAGTGATAATTATGGTTTAGTTAGTCCGGGAAAGGATTCTGAACAATGCTTTTTTTTGGAAAGAAGTGAACCTGGTTATTCTTTCTTAAGTCAAACTATAGTGTTAGATGGAAAACAGGTTAAAAAAATTACTGTTTCTTCAAATTACAAGATTAAAGATGTAAAGCAAGGAGAAAAGGATTGGGAAAAAGCACGGATGCATATTGAATTTTTAGATAATAATAAAGAACGTTTAACTGGTTGGCAAGTAGTAGGGGATAGAGTAGGGACAACTTCTGATTGGAGAAATTGGTCGAAGGATTTTATTGTACCTAGTGATACATGTTACTTACAAGTTTCTGCTGGATTGCAAAATACAATAGGTAAGATGTGGATAGATAATATAAATGTAACAGGAATTAATTATAATGGAGAGAAATTAAAGAGAATAGATGGTAGTACTGATACTTCTAATTGGTTTACATTTACATACGAAGACGTTGATTTTAAACCAAATATTATAGACTTAAGTTTTTTGCTGGATCCACCAGCAGGTAAACATGGATTTATTAAAGTTAAGGATGGAAAATTTGTTTTTGAAGATGATACGTCGGTGAAATTTTGGGGTACAAATATAGTAGGGTCTAATATTTTTATTGCTCACGAAGAATCTGAAAGATTAGCTAAACGATTGGCTAAACTTGGATGTAATTTAGTAAGATTTCATCATATGGACGCTTATTGGACAAGACCAAATATTTTTGGGAATAATCCTAAAACAACCCGTAAGTTATCTGAGGAGAGTTTAGATAAACTCGATTATTTAGTTTATCAATTAATTAATGCTGGAATATATATTTATATGGATTTGCTTGTACATCGGAAGATACTTGCTGATGATGGTATAGCAGACTGGAAAAATTTACCCAATGGACTTAAAGGTGTTGCTCATTTTGATAAAGACTTAATTCAACTTCAAAAGGAGTATGCTAAACAACTCCTAACTCATTATAATCCTTATACTAAAAGAAAGTACATTGATGAGCCAGCAATTATTGGCTCTGAGGTGATTAATGAAAGTAGCTTGTATTATTCTGATAGACAGAAAGACTTGCCAGAGACATACAGAATTAAATTAGATGAATTGTTTAATAATTGGTTAAAGAAGAAATACGGTAGTCATGAAAATTTAGTTAAATCCTGGGAAAAATTAGGTGCTATTGATTTAAGACCAACAGAAAATCTTAATGAAGGAAATATACGACGTGCTAAGATAAATATTGACTGGAATAAGTGGTTGGATAATGCAACTACACCTGACTCTGCAGGAAGATTTGCTGATACAAAACTTTTCTATTACGAACTTCAATATAATCATTATAAGGAAATCTATGATTATTTGCGACTTATAGGATATAAAGGACTAATTACTGGAAGTAATCATTGGGAATCATTTGATGGAGATATTTTATCCAATGCTAAGTTTGATTATATTGATAGACATAGTTATTTTGATCATCCAGATACTTCAAGAGGATGGGATCCTGCGGTAGTAACATTTAAGAATACTTCTGTTCTAATGACTTTGCATAATAACATTACTACATTAGCTAATTGTAGAGTAGTAGGTCTTCCATTTACTGTAACTGAGTGGAATATTCCTTATCCTAATGAATATAGGATTATAGGTCCAATAATGATGGCAGCTTATGCTTCTTTACAAAATTGGAATTGTGTCCTTCAATTTGATTTTGGTAAAAATCGTTGGAATGAAAAGATAGATAATCTTTTTGATATATCTCAATTACCTACTGTATTAGCTCAATGGATACCTGCAGCAACGCTCTTTCATAAAGGATATGTAAAACCAGCGTTAAATAGAATAGTGGAAGAGTGCGATACAAGGGATATATTTTATGATAAAGAACATTCTTTTAAAATAATAGGAAATGATATTGCTTTACCTTTAATATCTCAAGTAGAAAAAAAATATGTAGAAAATAAGTCATCAAGGGTTAGCGACATTTCGTTAATTAAAAAGTATCACAATTTAGAGGAAAAGGAGATAGTTAGTGATACAAATGAACTTAAATGGAATTATAAAAAAGGAGTTCTTTCAATAAATACACCTTATTTGCAGGGAGTGGTTGGGAATTTTTCAAATGAGAGGGTTATTTTAAATAATATAGATGTAGAAACATCTACCCCATTTTGTTCAATTACTATAACTTCTATGGATGGAAAGCCATTAAATTTTTCTAAGAAAATGGTCTTAGTAGCAGTAGGAAGGGAGATGAATAGTGATATGGAGTATAATGTTAGTCGTACTGCTTTAAGGGATGATGGGGTGTCTCCTATAATTTTAGAAAATGTAGAAGCTAAGATATTATTTAAAGGAATAGAAGATGTTAAAGTTTATCCATTAGATATAAATGGTAAGAGGAAAGGAGAAGAGATAAAAATAAAGGGCAATCTTTTACAGATAAGTGGAAAATATAAAGCCTTGTATTATGAGATTGTTCAATATAAATAAGGTACATCTTATAAAAAGAATTAATGTAATAAATAAGAAAGGAGGAAAAAGGTGGTAAATAATATAAGTAGTGTTTTTGCACCTAAATCTATAGCAGTTGTAGGAGCTTCTCGAAAAGAAGGTTCTGTAGGCAGGGTTGTGTTTTCTAATATTCTTTTAGGAGGATTTACTGGGATTTTATTTCCAGTAAATCCAAAAGCACAGAGTATTTTAGGGGTTAAATGTTATCCAAGTGTCTCTGCAATACCGGATCCAATTGATTTAGCAGTGATTGTAATTCCAGCAGAGGTTATTCCCTCTGTTTTAGAAGAATGTGGTAAGGTTGGTGTAAAAGGTGCAATAATAATTTCAGCAGGTTTTAAAGAGATAGGAGGAGAAGGAATAAAATTAGAAAAACAGGTTGTAGAAATTGCAAATAAATACGATATTGCTTTAATAGGTCCGAATTGTCTTGGAGTTATTAATACTGATCCATCAGTTTCTATGAATGCAACATTTGGTAGGTTTATGCCAAAGCCAGGTAACATTGCATTTATCTCACAAAGCGGTGCTTTGTGTACTGCTGTTTTAGATTATGCTAAAGGAGAAAATATTGGATTTTCAAAATTTATAAGCATGGGAAATAAAGCAGGTTTAAAGGAATTAGATTTATTGTTGTATTTAAAAGATGACCCTCAAACCAATGTTATACTAATGTATGTTGAGGATTTAACAAATCCTCAGGAATTTATTAAAGTAGCAAGGGAAATTACAGGAGATGGTAAGACACCAAAACCAATAATTGCATTAAAATCAGGTAGAACCTCTGAAGGTGCAAAAGCAGCATCTTCTCATACAGGTGCTTTAGCAGGTTCGGATGAAATTTATGATGCATTATTTGCTCAAAGCGGCGTTTTAAGAGTTGAAGCAATAGAAGAACTCTTTGATTGTGCTGTTGGATTTGCTAATTCTCCAATGCCAAAAGGAAATAAAGTTGCTATTATTACTAATGCTGGTGGACCTGGAATAATGGCAACGGATGCTTCTATTAGATATGGGTTGGTATTGTCTAAATTAGAAGAAAGAACTGTTACAGAACTTAAAAAATTTCTACCAAAGACTGCAAATTTTAATAATCCAATAGATGTGATAGGAGATGCACAGCATGATAGGTATGATATTACCTTAAAGAAAGTATTGAACGACAAGAATGTTGATGGGATAATAGTTTTACTTACTCCACAATCTATGACTGATATAGAAGAGATAGCAAATACTATAGTAAAAGTTGCAAAAGGTAGCACTAAACCGATTCTTTCATGTTTTATGGGAGTAGTAGATGTGTCAAAGGGTGTATATATATTAGAAGAGAATCATATCCCTCATTATAAGTTTCCAGAAGATGCTGCTAGAACTTTAGCGTCAATGTTTAAATATCATCAATGGATTATTAGAGAGAGAACAAGTATTAAGAAATATGAAGTTAATAAGGATGTAGTAATGAAGGTTTTAGAGAAAGCAAGAAGAGAAGGCAGAAATTATTTACCAGAAATAGAATCTATAGAGGTTTTAAATGCCTATGGTTTTCCAACTTTAAAATCAAGATTAGCAAAAAATAAAGAAGAGTGCATTAAATTTGCTAATGAAATAGGTTATCCTGTTGCTATGAAGATAGTTTCTCCGGATATAATTCATAAATTTGATGTTAAAGGAGTTATGCTAAAGTTAAAGACAGATTCTGAGTTGGAATCTGCATACGAAGAGATGATGGATAATGTAAGAAGATTAAGACCTGATGCAAGAATTTGGGGAGTAAATATCCAGGAGATGGCAAAAGGGGGAGAGGAAACTATAATTGGAGCAAAAAGAGACGAGATTTTTGGTCCTTTAGTTATGTTTGGTTTAGGTGGTATATTTGTTGAAACAATAAAAGATGTAAGTTTTGGTTTTGCTCCACTTAGACCTTCTGGTGCAATTAAGATGATAAAATCTGTTAAGACTTATAAGATATTAGAGGGAATAAGAGGAAAACCCCCTGCTGATATAGATAGCATAGTAGAATGTTTACTGAGACTTTCACAATTAATGGTAGATTTTAATGAAATTTATGAATTGGATATGAACCCTCTTATAGTTTATCCAAAAGGTGAAGGTTGTAAGGTGGCGGATGTAAGGATAATACTTAAATAATTTATAATTTTTAATTAATGTTTAGAAATCTGTTGTAAAAAATCAGAGATAACCTTTTTGTATTTTTCGTCTTTATCTTTAAGAATATAATGAATTTTATTTAAATAAGGATCAGATTTATATTTAACATTAGGCTTATCTAGTTTAAATAAATTACTTAAAGGAATGTTTAATACTTCAGAAATTCTTACTAAGGTTTCAAGAGAGGGAGCACTTTTTCCCCTTTCTATCTGAGATAGATAGCTCCAGTCTCTTTCAACTTTTTCACCAAGTTCTTCCAAAGTCATTCCTCTTTTGATTCTTTCGTTTCTAATTCTATTCCCAATAATCCTGTAAATTTCTTTTATATCCATTTTTCCTCCCTTATTATTTTATAATAGAAAAGTTATTACTTGTATAGTTTATATAACCAATAATAATATTGACTATAAAACCAAAAAATGTTAAATTATAATAAACAAAAAAAGTGGGAGGGGGTGAGTTTTTATGAATTTAAGTGAATTATTTTTAAAGGAAAATGTTGATGAGGAAGTATTTAACTTTATAAAAGAGTATATTAATACTTTTGAAAAATTGGATATAATAAAATATTTTGGCCGTAATTTATCATCAAGAGTTGATGAGGAAACTTTAATAGAGAATACTAATGATAAAAGAGAAGATTTGATAAAGTCATTAGATGAATTAGTTAGGAAGCATATAATTGAAGAAACTATTTTACAGGATAAAAAATTTTATGAGTTATCAAAAGATAAAAAAATAATGGAGATTGTGAAAAGATTTACCTCGTATTACGATAAAACAGCTATAAGACTTACTATCATAGGCTATATATTGGATAATATAGGAAAGAAATAAATAATTTTTAAATTAATCTTCCATTTCTTATCTATTAGTTTTATTAGTCTATGTTCTAAACCAACTTCCTTCCTGTTTTAATTATTTTTTTGTTGAATAAATTATAAAAAAGTTAGTATAATTTAGTATATAAAAATATGTAATCTTTTTTAAAGGGCGGTTAGCTCAGTTGGTTAGAGTATCAGCTCGACAAGCTGAGGGTCACTGGTTCAAGTCCAGTACCGCCCACCATAATTAAAAATGGTTTTAAATAGAAAAATATGGCTGAAACTTTAATTAGTGATGATGATTTAAAGATAATAAATCAAATTTTAAGAGGTTTGAGAATATCTATAAGTAACCTCCAACTTTATTTACCTCAAAGTCAAGTTGTGAAAGATGGTATTTCAAATCTTCATTCAATTCTGTCAGAGTATCTTAATAAAAATAACAAATTAATACTTAGTGAATCAGATAAAAGCATTCTGATTAATGGTCAGATTGTAAAAGATATAGATAAGAGTGCATCCATTTTTGCAGAGAATATGATTGCTAGTAATTTAAAGAGTATAACATTTTTAAAGGATATAACATACGAAGAGATTCTTGTTCTTTTGGAAAATATGAAGAAAAAGGACAGAAAAGAGGATTTAGAAAAAATTTTAAAAGAAAAAGGTTGCACTCATTTAGAAATTAATAAAAAAGTTTATGTAGCAGTTGGTGAGAAAGAAGAACTTAAGAATGTACCAGCAGGTAAAGAAAGTATAATGGTAGAAAAGACAGAGTCCGGATTGTCTGAAAAAAGTTCAGAGGTCGCTGTAACTAGTAAAGAAGAGAAAGTACAGGAAGAGAAAGTACAGGAAGAAATTAAAAGCGTAGATTTTCTTACAGAACAAGCACGTAAGATAGTTGAAGGTGATAGAAGAGAACTTATTTATGAGGAGAAAAGAAAAGAATTACAGAAAATGTTAAAGGAATTAGATGGCATTAATAGAACAGATTTAGCAGGTCAGGTAGTAGACAAGATTGCTGAGAACTTAGATGATTCTAAGAGTGATATTAGATTACAAACGGTAAAGTCTTTTAAACAACTTAATCCTACAATACAGTCTTTAACAGATAAGAATATAATAGATAGATTAGAAAATAAATTTATTAGTGCAGAGGAAAAGGAAACAGAGGAAAGTGTTTATAATGAACTTGCAGATTTACTTGAGGAAGCTGCGAATAGAAATATAAACGATGGAAATTATGAAAAGCCAATAAGGATTATTCAGATGTTTAAATTACATAAGTATGCAAAAGGTGAGGGTTTTGAGAAACGAAGACAATGTGCTGAAGCTGTAATGCAAAGATTGGCAAATAGCGGTTTAATAAGCATTATAATTAGTGACTTGCGTTCATCGGATAAAAAGAAGCAGGAAGAAGCCTACAAAGTAGTATTGAGTTTAGAAGAACATGCTGTGTTCTATTTAATTAGTACTATAAAAGAAATAGAAGATTTGCATTTAAGAAGGATTTTAGCATTTGTTATAAAAAATTTAGGAGAATCTGCTGTAAAATTATTGATAGCATCTATAACAGATACTTTATCTACTGATGAAGCTAAAAGGATAATAGAAGTATTAGATAGTGTTGGGTATGAAGATATCGTATCTAAAGAATTAAAAAATATGTATGCTCATTATAATCCTGAAGTAAGAAAAGAGGTATTAAAGACTATATCCAAAGTTTCTCCTTCTACTGCGGTAGATTTATTATTACAGGGTTTAGATGATTATGATTTGAATGTTGTAAGAGAAGCTATAAGACTTGCTGGTAAGATTGAATGTAAAGAAGTAGTTCCAAGATTATTAATGTTTATTTCGCCTAAGAGTTTATTCTCAAAGGATAAAATAGATGTTGCTATTCAAGAGGAATCTTGTATTGCTTTGGGTAGAATTAAAGATAAACAGTGTATAAATGTTCTATATGAAGTTGCTAAAGGTGGAAATATAATAAGATTAAAAAAAGATAAACCACTGTCTGTAAGGATTGCTAGTTTGTATGCACTTGCTAATTTTAAAGCAGAAGATACTAAACATATTTTAATAAAATTCTTAAATGATAAAGACATTAATATTGTAAAAGCAGCGAGAGAAGCAATAAGAAGACAAGAATCTGCAATTTCGGAGAAAGCGGAGGAGGTATCTCAAAAATTATTATGAAATGTTTTAATCATATAGACAGAGAAGCAACAAGTATATGTTCTATTTGTGGAAAAGGTATGTGTAAAGAGTGCGAGATTAAATTAGTTGATAGATTCTATTGCCAGAAATGCGCAGATGATTTAGTAAAAGAAGGGGCTATTATAGCATTAAAGAAACTTTATGAAGTTCTT
>Ga0123519_10004957_pt1 | contig 21371 bp, 19 predicted proteins | sample YelNatPaOPRAMG02_FD_87396 | JGI IMG/M metagenome (GOLD analysis project Ga0123519, IMG submission 87396) | Hot spring microbial communities from Yellowstone National Park - Yellowstone National Park OP-RAMG-02 (version 2) | ecosystem: Environmental > Aquatic > Thermal springs > Hot (42-90C) ...
AGAAGCGTCCAAGCTTACCCATAGAAACTGGATGATGATGGTGATGATATGTGTTATGCGCGGAACCGCCGCTTGAGGGCGTCGCGAATGCTCTGGATTCCAGTGACGCAACGCAGGCCATCGACATGAGATTCGAATGAGCTACGCAAAAACGAAAACCGAGCACCCAAAAATTACCCGTGAATCCGTAAGCCTTTATTGCTGCGCATTGAAAATAAAGACTAAATATACAAAAAAAAGAGATTCAGGAACAGAACGAGCAGTTCAACGTTCCACTGGAATCTGATGCGAGTGCCGTGCACGCACCAGCGTCAACACGTTGCCGCGATTCTCTGCACGCTTCAAACCATGTCTATATATATCAATTTTGAACAATGTACATTGCTGCGAATTCCCCACCGTTGGCGAACGCACCGCGAATTGAGCATTCGACGCGCCGTGCGCAGCCAACGTAGCTCAGCGGTAGAGCATTGGACTTTTAATCCAATGGCCGTGGGTTCGATTCCAAACCAAATCTTTTTCCAGTTCTGTCCATTTTTTGAATATCTTCACGCCATGCCCGCTTCCAGCACCATAGACTTGTCTATTCGCGCACCCGTTGACCACGAGACATCCGTAAAATTCCCGTGACGTCAAATCCCATCCGATACAAAACCCACACGAGCGCTCCTATGCCATATAGTCCGAATCTCAGAATCCAACGTCGTGGTAATATCTGGTTCTAGCACACAAGCCCAAAACACGCACTGATCACCCCAGTGTGTCCAAGCAATCGCAGAAGCACGCACGCTGCCGCAGTGAAGCCCTGCAGCGCCCTGCGCATCAGAGCTCAACGCCGACCCCAAGCTGCTACCAGCGCGCGCGCTCGCATTGCTGGGTATCGCCGCTCGACCTCCTGGCTCATCCATCAACACAGAGCAGCTCAGCATGGAGCACAAGCACCCGCGAAAGCACGACGCCAGAGGTTGCCGCGAGCATCGTGGCGCCCGACGAAGCAACCCCATCGCGCCGTGCGTTGCGGACGTCGGGGCGCGATCGCGCCCCGACGATCTGGCGGCAACGACGCTGTGTGCGAGTCGATCCCGCTCACACACACCCCGCGGCAGAGACGCTTATCGGAGCCAATACCAGCACGACCAGGGCACACTTCGGTAGCGAAACTTCTCTCCATAGCTACTTAGAAACGTTTATGGAACGCCTGAGGCCCTCTCGCGAGTTCTTTGAGGGAACCCGTGCTGAGGAACCTCCGCCACGTGGCCGGCGAAGACTGCTATTCCCGGCACCAGAGACGACGCCAGCGAGCGGAGGCATCGATCGGCTTGCTGGCAGCCGCTCGAGGCCTGTTCACGGAACGCTGCCTGCATCGCTGGTGTCTACACCTGATTCGAGTCCCAGCGGATGCTCCATGCCGCCGCACACAGAACGACGGCGCGAAACATCGATAGCCTCGCCACCGACCCGCCCCGGTCGACTCGGCCTTCCGCGCGTACTCCAGCAGCGATACCCGGACCTGCTGTGGGATCGCCGCATCCCCCAACTACTGCGGCGCCTTACAAACGAAAGCGATAAGAGCGAGACGCAGCTTGAGGCGCTGCGAGAGCTTGGCGACGAGGCGGTTTGGTCTGTTTCATCTGCGAAACAAGGGAACGGCATCGAGCTGATGCGTGACGGCAATGTGCAGACCTTTTTCCAGACCGATGGTGCGCAGCCGCATAAGATCTCAATTCAATTTCGTCAGAAAACCAAAGTCTCGCAAATACGGATGTTTCTGAACTATCAGTTGGACGAGAGCTATACACCGAATCGAATCGGCGTCTGGACAGGCACCGATTTCCACGACCTTCGCGAAACCGTTTTTTGCCAGCTTCATGAGCCACGCGGATGGATCACGATTCCACTGCCACCGCCGGCCGCTGTCCTGGAATTCGATGAATCCGGACTGGTTGTGTCGACATCGCCAGCAGCGAGCCCAGCGATGCAGCTGGTGACCGCGGTGGACGCGCGCGTCGAACCTAGACTCCGTACGGAGGACAGTTTCGAAATGCCTCCACCTGACGAGCCCATGCATACATCTGTTGACCTAGACCGCGGGGACAGCACCCTTCCTCATTCGCGAACAGAGAACTCGATGAACACCAGTGAACTGAGTCGCACGATGATGCGAAAGCCTCCACTAGAGTCCGCGTTGGAGGTTTTTCATCTTCAGATCGTCATATATGGAAACCATCAGAACGGGCGAGACTCGCATATTCGACAGATTATGATTGTCGGACCACGCGAGCAAGGCAGCGACTTGCGTCCGAGTTCGGAGCAAGGTCTGTTCTTTACATCGAAAGTTTTCGGATGTTACGCAGTTCTCCGATAGCATGGCAATTCTTGGCTGGCGCTCGTGCGCGAGAAGAAACCGGCTAGCAGCGCGTTTACCATGGTGTACGCCGGCTCTCCGGGTGCCATCCATAGCCGAAAGTCGGAACGAGATGCACATGTGCCTGAGATTCATCGACCCCGGGGCGGCTGCGCTGAGCATGCAATGACGGCGCTGAGAAGAAGCATCCAGAGAGAGCGCGTCGCGTTCTGCAACGGTAACGTGCAGGCACCTACCGGGTCAAGGTCGTACGACGTGGCGCCGATGCGGCACGGATAGCGAGCTCGTCGCTCCCAGCTGGAGTATCTCCAAGTTCCAGGTCATCGATCTGAGCCTGTAGTTCGCCAATCCGGTTCTGCAGAGCCTCTATTTCAGAATCGAGTTGTCCGATGACAGCCTCTTTGCTCTCTATAGTGGTTGCGGCGAATGTTATCTGGTCCTGCAATTGCCGCTCGAGCGCGTCCCGGGAGCGAGTCAACGCTTCACTTTTCTGTCGATAGTGGCGAAGAAGCTCCGACATTTCGCAATGCTCCCGTTCCATCTCGATACATCGACGCTGCCACCGACCGAGCGCCTCGGTTGCTTCCTGTCGATATGCATCGAACTGCTCTTCGAGCTCCTTGAGCGCTTGTAGAAGCTTCTGCTCGTAGTCGCGGCGCATGCGCTGGGTCTCCTCGCGCACGGCCTCCGCGTTCTCTTCCCGCACGCTCGCAAGCTCGGCTCGCAAACTCGCGACGGTGTCCCAGCTTTGTTGCAACTCATCCTGCAGTTGGTGCTTCTCCGCTTCGAGTCGCTGTATGCGCAATCGCGCTTCCTTTGACTGATATTCGTGGGTTGCCTCGAGGGCCCGCGTTTCGGCTCGGAGCTTTTCTGGCCATGCTGCGAGCCGCTCTTTATAGGATGCAAGTTTTTCCTGGAGTGCTTGCTGATTTTGACGTTCTATTCTGAGGGCCTCCTCTAGAGTGCGATTCTCTTCAGCAGCTGTATCCAGCTTTTCGCGATAACCATCGAGCAGTTGCTCCATTTGCCGATCGTCGGCGAGGTCCATTTCAAGTTGCGCACACCTTCGTTGCAACGACGCGATCAAAGCATCTCGCTTGGCAAGCTCGAGTACCAGCTGGGCGTTCTGGTTTTGTGCAGCACCAGCGACAGGAGCAGAGGACTCGTTCTCTGGTTGAACACGCAACTCGTTTCGGCAGCGCGCTGGCTTCCGTGCAACAGCTGTGTCAGCCGAAGTGCGCGCTGGCACTCCACGAGCACTGTTTCCCTGAGAACCTACACGTTGCCGTTCTGCTGTAAGGGTATCGCGCGTGGGGCTCGGCGCTCTTGCAGCTGGCGAGTGCTTTTGGACCCAAGGCGCTGGCGCAACCGGGTTTTTGGTTTCCTCGACCCCCGGTCCCGTTTCGGGCGCTGCCGACGTCGCCGCAACCCCCGCTTCACCAGAAACCGTCTTCACTGTGTTTGTTGTATCACGCAGTGCCGGCCGGGCAGCTGCTCGCTGGCGCACTCCGAGGCGTTTCGTCTGCGCCTTTCGCAGCTCAGCTGTGTGCTCTCGAATAATGCACGATAGTGTCGGCGATTCGCCGCCCTGTTGCGCCTCCGATGTTTCCGAAGAACTCGCATCACTATATCGAAGTTTCCGTTGCACGGAACCGAAGAAGCGCTCCCCTGACGAAAACATAGCTTCAGGTGACGCTTTAAACGCCTTGTCGTGCACGCCGACGTCGACGACCAGCCGGAGGAGGCGGTGTTCGGTTCTAGCCCCCCGGGATCGGCAGTGGCGATTCGAGTCTGCGCGCGGGAGGTTGCAACGGTCGATTCCGTATTGAATAGCAATGTACATATATATCCCAAATCGTTCGAAGACGATGTGATCGCGATGGTGCGCGGGTTGTGCACCCCCCCGGTCCATCGAATGGCATCACAGCGTATTGTCAGCATGCGCGATGGCTATCCTAACGCGCAGATGAGACATAACAGACACGCTCCTCGGTTGCTCGCACGTTGCAAAGAGACCCCAGATCGCTCATCCAAAGCGAAACACTGATTCGATCACGTGAACAATGGACTCATTGATGCGCCTCTGGTGTCTGGTTGCTTGCTTGCTTGCGGTTACGCTGGATTCTTGCTGAACCGAAAAACTGCGTCTATCCGGGTCTGGCGGAGCTGCGCAAGTGTTTGCAGACACTGGTGAAGAAATATCTGGCGCTTCGCTGACGCTTTTACGTGTCTCAGATACCAGCGCACGTTTTCATCGAGAAATACGAGCAAGATCGATAGAGCGAGCGGTCGGGTGCCACGCGTGCTGGCCAGCGCTTGAGGTGAGGCTGTAGAAGCGGTCACCGACACGATCGTTGTCGGTGTTCAGAAACAGAACCGATTGGCGGTGTCTATCGAGGCATCGACTCGGGGTGGTTTTTTGCGCTGGCTGGCGGCTGATTTCCAAACTCCGGGATAACCTCTGCAGATGCGCGCACGTCGCCGATAGGCAACTGGATGACGCGGGATGTGTCTTGTTCAGGTATTCGGGCCCATAATATAACGGACGTTTTTTTAAATGACGATGATGATGGTTGCAGTTTCTACATTTGCCATGTAGGGGTTTCTTGGTACCGAGCTCGTTCGCTCTGCATACTGGGTTGCTCTGTCACGGAATCAAATCTGCCACAACGCCGTTTACGGTAGACAATGAACTGCACTGGAGCGGGCTCTCGACCCGTGGACCACTGAGTTCATGCGAACGCACGGCGTTTTGCTTCTAATGACGCATCCCAGAGCTCCTCAACGCACACGATCCTCTGGGGTGAACCGCACTCGGGCCTGACCACTTCGGCACGTTGTCGGCGTGTCGTGCTGCGCAACGAGGCGATGTGCCATGCGCGACCGCCGGGATAGCGCTTCTGCAGTATCGCTGCGTTGGTCAGCCGTACGCGAAATGCGCAGCAGGAGCGCTTGCCTCACCTCGAAAGGTGTCGTCTTTTATCGTACAGTGTTTCTGCGACCACTTGTCGTCAAGCATCCCTTATGTAATCATCTCACCGTAAAGCCATGTCTGTCCAGTCGTCAACGGGCGGCTTGGCTGGCGCGTCGGCGGCGCACTCGCACTCTTCAGTTGACGGGGGTACCGTCGCGGGTTCCTTGCCAGCGTCGCCCGCGTCCTGCTCGAGACGCTCTTTCTGTGCAGCGGCCAGGTCCGCCTCCCATCGTCGCAGCAATGACCATCGAGGATCCAGAATAAACTCTTTCAAGAGCTGGCGGTACGAGCGATAGGCGAACAAGGTATCGTAAAACTCAGGAGCCATTTTCTTCAACTTTGGCAGCTTGTTCCAGGGCACACTCGGCAGATCGTGATGCTCGTTGTGGAAACCAATGTTGAACGCGACCCTGTTCGCCCAACCGTAGTACGAGTAGGTGCTCTGGAACGGTAGCGTCGGATAGTGCTCTTGAATCCAACGAGCGCCTAACGGATGTAACCCAACACTGAAGATGCTGGACAGGGTCAAGTAAAAAATACTGATCCAACCGCCTAGAAGCCAAACGCCAACCATGGCTACCAAGTTCACCACTGTGTTGATGCCAAACCAGACGTACTCGCGCATGTTCGGTATGCGGTGGCTGTAAGAAACCAGACGCAAACTCTGGAAAACGAAAAACAGCGCCAGCCACAGAGCCTTGCGCCAGCTCGAGTTGCCTACGAGGCGCGCCTCCCACGCGGCGGGCACATCGGGGTCCCGCTGCACACGGTTGAGCTCGATATGGTGCAGAATATGATAGTATCGGAACATCATCCCCGAGGGAAGCACGTGAATCGTATTCGCTATACAAAGTACTAGACGATTGAGCACAACTGACTCTAAAATGAGGTTGTGTGTCGCGTCGTGAATGAGCACCCACTGAGCGTGGTCCACCACAGCGCCAAAAACATACGCGAGCACCGCTGCGCTGACCCAGGAGGTGCGGCCACTTGTGCCAAGCAACACAGCCACGCCAAGCTGCAGCGCAACAAGCAGAACGACGTATAACGCAGACTTTTTGTTGGTACCATAGAGCTTGGAGACCTCGGGGTGCTCACGAAGGAGCCGGGCCCGTCGACTGCCGTGCGGGTGTTTCCGCCGAATTTGCTTTGAGGCCGCAAGCTCAGCGTTCTCCGTGGACAGCCCTAGACGCGACCAGATGCCAACCTGTTTCTCGAGCGCCACGTTCTCCTCGAATACTCGAGACGAGTTCATAGGGAAAATAACGGCAACAGGGCGTGCACAGCGTTCGGTTGACCGTTCACCAGCGCTCGCGTGCCGTGCACCGACAAAAGAACCTCCTCAACCAAACGCGTAGCGCGTCAACGTCAGCGCCGCCCTCACTAGGCGGCGATCACAGTGGGCGGTGTCCGCCCTGGAAGCGCACCCGCCGCGCAACGAAGCATCGCGGCGCGTTTGCATGATCAAACACGATGGACACGTGGCAGGCTCTCCGTGCGCCTCTGCGGTGGCAGCGCGATCCAGGCTTCGGCCACTGTCGTTTCGTGATCGCGTCGCTTTCGGCGATCTGCACTGGAATGCGTGCGTGCAGGTTTCCTGATGGTGTGGTGCGTCGATGTTTTCTTCGATGACAAAACGTTTACATTGACATTGGATCCCAGATTTCGGGGTGGGTATGAAGATTCACGTAAATGTGTACCATGATGCACCATACCTCCAAGTTCCATTACCCGTACTTCCTCAAGGAAATACTGGTCGTTTCGCACGTGCTATTGATCGCTGATTACCTGCCGTGAGCACCCGCCGTAGCGCTCACACCGCTGAACCAGATGCTGCACAGAGACAGAACAGCTTTGCCATACCACTGAGGGCGTCGGCTCGATGAATGCTTCAGGCGAGACGTAGTTGAGTCTCTTAATTATTCTGAGCGCCTGCAAGCTGCGCAGACAGACCCACGAAAAGCGGCAGCGCGAAGCGATGTACTAGGGGTCCACTAGGGCCAAGGCGACGCCCAGACGCAGCATGCCCGCTCCAAGTCCCAGAAGAAACTGCCTTGAGCACAAGTTGCTCGGATCTCAATCAAGCACCTGCCACTTGGCGGCATGAAGCACAAGTCTGGGAGACTCTTCCGGCTCGCGGGAAATTTCGCCCATACGGTGAAGCTTCGAAAATACGGAAACCTGTCCTCCATTTTTACGTATACCGTAGAGGGGAAAAGAAATCGTAATTTCGTTGCTAGTAAGTGATTAGTCTCTGTTCTTTGTTCTACGTAGTGTACTCGATACACGCACCTGGGAGATCTGACAGGCACGAGATACGATGCGCACCTCGCGGTTGAAGGGAAACGCGAGCCTGATCTATATGATCTAGCTGTAGAATACAAGTTGTATTTCCGTTGAAGGCATCGCAAAGAATAGTTTTTCAGTTCAATTGTGTTTCAGCCCTCAAGTAAGTATATTCAAGTGCTTTTCGCTGTTTGTCGGAGAAGCGTTCAAAGTGTGTTCTTTTTCGAATGAAAAATAAAAAAGGAAAGTTATGGAAAAGGAAGTGGAAGATCCTGGAGGCGCAGTGGCGCCGGCTGCCGGAAGTAAACGAAAAACGGTGCCGAGTCCAGGGGAACAAGACGAAGAATCAGAGGCAGGAGGCCGGGAGCCAAAAGCTACACGAAAGGCTACACTACGACGAGACGGTGGTGAAAGCCTGTCCTCTTCGATTTATCAAGGATCCGTACGAGCAAAAGTTGCAAAAGGCCATCAGAAACCGTGTCGAGTCGTACGCCATGAGTATTATGAAGGCTTTTTCAGGACTAATGAAATTGGTGACGTAGATGTTTCACGACGTGACGCAAATTGAAACATTCGAGTGTCGGGAAGAATTTTTCAACAAGACCTTCATCCGCCACCTGGCGGTTTGCACAGGGGAAACGCCGAGGAGGAATGAGCGGGAGCACGCCCTCCACGAAAGCTTCGCCAACTACCGCTTCAACGTTACTCGATACAGGGGAGACTGGCGCATGTACGAAGACAGGGCAATAAAGTATCTCACAAACCTGAAGAATCGTATGAACATAAACCTCAAGCGCTTCATGATACGCTCCGTCTTTGCAATGCGCCCGGGCCTGTCTCGCACAGGGATGTGGGCCATCATCGATGCCATTACGAACGATTCCCGGGATGAGCAGGAGATCGAATTTGTCGACAAGAAAGCGTCACGCAGGAGAACGAAAGAAGCTTCTGTAACCCGTGCGGCTATACAAGAGCACTGTGCAGTCTTGGGGCTGGCGAGTCCAGCAGAAAGTATATCAGAGTTGAAAAAGATGAGGAAGGATACCATCGCCTCATCCTGCGATCTTTCGTGTTTTTGGACCGAGAACTCGAACGCAAGGCGGAGATGAAACTGAGTGAGGAAAACAATGAAGAGTGGGAGAGACGGAAGGCTTTCCTAATGGGGAAGCGCTTCAACGTGGTTCCTATATGCAACATCAAGTCACATTTTGTGAGTATCGGCTCCAGAATCCTTCACGGTATCATGAAGGAGATCTGTCCGGAGTTCGATGTTAGCAGGGAGGAATTCTCCGGTGAAAACCGGGAGACGTACTGGAAGAGTATCTTCGATTTCAAACGTCTCAAAGCGAGCAAACAACAGCTATTCACTGGATTGATCGAAACCGATGGGGTATCCATATGTGTCCACTATCGGCGGTTGCAGGTGGATCGTCCCATTGTGTCGTCGGCTGCGCCCTCGGCGATGCACAAAGAAACCAATAGGGCGCACCCTGAGACGCAGGAATTGCAGGAGAATGAGAATGTCTCCGGCCTTGAGCCCGGCAACACGAATATCATGACCATCGTTCCTCCGAAGTGTGCGAAGGATGGTATCGACGGCAACTTATGTCAGAAAGACATGTGTCTTTCAAAGTTCTCAGGAGCGAGATACTACCGAGAATCGGGAATAATGAATGCGAGGAAAAAAGTCAGAAGTGGGGCTCATGAGTGAACGTGCCCCCAGGAAGCGATCAGCAGCGTGACGAGCCGAGGAGCGCACTTTCAAGCTTTCCTTTCATTCACGAGAATTCGCGCTGCTCATGATGAGGAGCTGTGGAACGAGTACACCACGCCGCCCCGTTGTGTTCGTCAGCGTACGAAAATGCACCAGGGGAAGCCGTGTGCATTCAACAACTTCAATGAGTTCAGCGCTCTCAAGGAAGACAAGAGTCAGAAGCTTGTAGTAGCGTACGGAGCAGGGCGTCCACAAAAGCGAGCGCACCAGCGCCGTCGACACGAGCATACACGGAACGCACGCACCGTTTTTCCACAATGCCGATAGATGAGTTCCGAACGTCCTGGATGCACCATGAGCTCGGGTGTAGACTTCAGAGGGTCGAGATGGGAAAGCGCCAGCGGACCCCTGAGGATATAGAAAAGCACAGAGCGGTGACACAAGAGCAAATGGAACGGGGGGCGAAACCTCGAGGACTACTTGCTTTAGTAAGCACAACCAGTGATAGCAAGAAACGCATCGAGTTCGTGAACCGAGACTTTCACGCCACAATCAGTATCAGGGGATGTGCGGTCCTCGAAAAGAGGCCCGCACTGTTGACGCTAACCAATTTTATCAGGCAGCCTCTGAGGGTTGCATTATGTAACGAGAAGGTAAACCCAGTCGTAGTCGTAGTAGTCGTAGTAGTAGGTGGCCACTCGAAAACAACGGCAAGGCGTCTGCGGGCGGGTATGCATTGATGTTTGGGGCGGGGGCGCCGCTCACCCCCCCTGTACACTGCCTATGCGACGTTTGACGCTTGGTCAGGTTGCGGTGCTGCCGGAGGCGGCGCTTCATGTCCGCAGCACAACTTATTCTTGGGAGTGGGTGTCTGTCTGTTCGACAGGACGAACAGTGCTCCCAGCTACGTAGCGTACTCAGCGGAATTCAACTCGAAGCCGCAGAGGAGGAAACGCAGCGGTTCTCGGACCCGCTGACCCCCGAGGAGCGACGCACCGTGAACCCCTGTGCACAGGGGAGAGCGGTATCGCCGCCAGAGGTACCGCGTTTGCCGCACGTACACACAGCCAGTGAGGTTCTTGAGCAGCTCGCACAGAAACCAACGGCATGCTCTCTTGAGTGGCGCGTTCTGCACCGTCCTTTGCTACCGGCAAGCTATCGCAACATTTACTTGCGCTGGTCTCGCCCGGTGCGACACATTCTGATTCTCTTCACCGTCTACTCTGATTCTGCTCGAAGTTCCGCGGTTAAAATATGTCAATGGCTTGAAGCTGAGTATCCTGAACTCATCCTCTACTCGGAAACAGAGCACACGCTACCGGGCACGTTGCACTTTCCACGGGAACAGACGCAGACACCCATCGACCTGGTCATCTGCTTGGGTGGTGATGGACTCGTTTTGCACGCGTGTGCATCGCTCTTTCCGAAAGCGGCACCACCACTGATGCCTTTTCATCTAGGATCTTTGGGCTTTCTCACACCCTTTCCGTTCAACAATTTCCCGTCATGCGTTCGGGAGGTAATGCGCGGCAGCGACGTCACCGTTACGCTGCGAATGAGGCTGGACTGTGCTATCTACAAGGATGGCGATGGTCAGCGACCCCTGATCCAAAAGACTGTATTGAACGAAGTCGTCGTCGACCGTGGTCCAGCACCGTTTCTCAGTAATCTGGAATGTTACTGCGATGACTTTCCAGTGACGCGCATTCAAGCTGACGGAGTCATCCTGGCGACGCCGACGGGTTCCACAGCGTACTCGTTGTCGAGCAACGGCTCGATGGTGCATCCTTCGGTACCAGCTATTCTACTGACGCCGATTTGTCCGCACTCGCTGTCATTTCGACCGGTGATCTTTCCAGACTATGTAACGCTGAAAATTCGCGTATCGCGTCATGCGCGGGGCTCAGCCTGGGTCAGTTTCGACGGACGAGCGCGCACGGAACTCCAGCGCGGGGACTACTTACGAGTTCAGATATCACCTTGGCCTCTAGCTACGTTGAATTATAACGACCAGACACAGGATTGGTTTCGTTCGGTATCACGATGTCTCCGCTGGAATGAGCGACCTATGCAGCGGCTGCTCTCGCTCGAGGGAAACGCCTGGGAAGAGTCGCCCCCGGCTGGCGCTTCACCGAGAGCGCCCAGTGATCTGACCCCGCCAGCTGGCACTGGAAGTCTAGAGCCGGCTCCAGCAACGCCACTGGACTCCTTCAAAGAGGAATGCGGGTCGCCGGACCTGGTAGAGCCCGAGCGGGAGGCATCTACTTTCAGTCGGATCGCCAATGCGTTTCGCTCGCCACCCGAGTGGTTTTTCGCGCGCAGCATGGAGAACGATCACTGCCCCAAGGGCGACAGTAGCGCTTCTCGCTAGCGTTATACAGTAGCTTTCCGTGCCGACCTCTATTCGGATCTGCTTCCCAGCTCGTCGAGCGAATCAGTTCAGATTGTTGGCACCGTTGCCACGGAGCGCAACGATGCCTCCAGCCTGGGGCCCGACTTGGACCGAACGGCGGCAGGGAGGCCTGTCGTCTGCATGAAACAGACGCCCTCAGACGTTTTGTTGCAGTCAGGGCCGGCGACACTACCCCTGCGGAATACGCTTCCACGTCCTGCTGCTGCAACTGCAGCGGTAACGTGTGTAACCGGTTAGGCGGCGACAGCCGCACGCTGGGCATGGCGGCCATTTCGCAGTGGTCGTGGTGCCCGGCTTCCGACCATGCCGCAATCGCTATCGGTTGTGCGCTGGGTTTCTCGTACGCCCCAAGTCGGCTGTGAAGCAGTCATGTTGCGTGCGAACGGGAGCTTCCCAAGGATTCTTGCTTGAAACACAGACGGGGCCCTGCGCGCTGCTCCCATCGCTGCCGGCTACGGTATGCTTGCCGTACACCCAAAGGCGGCTCGGAAGCAGTCATGAATCCAACTTGCGGAAGCTTCCCATGGATTCTTTTGTAAAGTACGGACGGCCTCGGGCGCGGCTCCGCGAACCCGAACCATACGCCACCGTCTCAAAAGGTATGACCAAGCATGTGTTCTATGTAGAGCATGGCCGATCGCTGCGTCTCTGCACCGCATGGTACAATACGATGCACGATGCCCGTATCAGCTTACGGTGAGACGGGTTGTCAAACTCGGGTGTACATGTTCAACATTGCGTGTCTTCCAAATTTTGTCAGCAGTAGCCTTTGTGGGCATTTTTGCAACTACTTCGTTTTCTCCCTGTGATCTCCTGCTTTCGATATACCGGTGTCTCTCGTAGCGACAACTCTGCTGTGCGCAGTCGACGGATGTTGATGGCAGCGCCCAAGACCCGATTACACAGCTCCCAGCAGCTCTTCACGTATTTCATGCGTAGGCGCAAGTTGCGATCTACGCTCCACTCGCAATACGTACCCTCCTTGTGTGCATCGTCGGTGCGCTCTTCACAACAGAAACACTTGTCTGAGACCAGGTGTTCGCACACGTCCACCACCACAATTCCTCTCCCAAGGGCGGACCTGTTGCGCGTTATAGATTGCGTCAACGCTCGGTATACGCCCCCGTTGACGAGAATCAAGGTCTCCGCTGGGTGCCTTGGTCCGTATCCGCACCCGGTGCCATACCGTCCGATCACGGGCTTCTTCTGGGCAATCTCATCGGCAAGTACTCGCTGCGCTGTACGTGCATGCGCACACTGTTCCTTTCGACAGAGGATTCATGGAACACGATGTTGTCCATGACTAAAGCAACACCAGTAGGAGGATCCAGGCTGGAGAGCAAGTCGTAACAATCCTTTCCGTCAACGCTCTCTTCGTGCAAGGCAGTGACGCACTCGCCACTGCAAGAGAGCGCGGCGATGACTCGATTCCGAGTGCATGACTCTTTTCCGACCGGGAAAACCGGCGGGAGCCTCTGGGCGCATATCCCCGCAGAGGTACCGTGCTGCAGGTATCGAATGCGCTTTTGTCAGTGGGTGAAAAGAGAATGTCATTTGTTTTTCGAATGGAAGAGATCGTCTGACGTGACAAGTTCAGTAAAGTTCCGACACGAGCTCGTCAACAGGTCCTCAGGCAACGACGTCGAGTGTTTGTCCTTATCAAGCTGTCGGTGCAATTCGCTTCGCTCATGAAATGCCTTGAAACAGAAGATCGAGAACCTGAAGCATGCGCGATTTGGGCATGTCCGACGTAACGAAAGGAGAAGCGTGAAGCCTCGTACGAATGCATTGGATAGACATGTCGGTTACGTTACGAATCCTCCTTCGAGGATATCACGAACCATGATCATGGCGGTGACGTGGCGAAGTCGATCGACATGGAGTCGTATGGGGCACTCCAAAACGACGACCGAGATTCCTAAAACTACTTATGCGTACGTGAGCCCTTTTTGCTGCACTTGGAATGCCGACGTTCTTCACGTCGTAAACGTAGAAAACATCGAAATTCAGGAGCAGAGCGACCATTCCAGCATTCCGTCTCCATCCGACACCAGTGTCGATACGTAGTTTTCAATGCCAACGCCTGGCAAAGACAAGGCACCACCGGACACCATCTCGCTTCACACGTTGGCCGTTGCGCGACATGCCATGGGTTTGTCAACGTGCGGGTCTGGCACGCCTTGGCTAAGCGCTATCTGAGCGGTCGCATGCAAGTTCACTCGAGCACAATGGAGCCGTACACGTGGCAAAGTAATATTTCCAATAACTCAACGTGGCATGACTCAAAATGCCATCTCTGGTGATCTCGCCCCGCGCACTAGCGCTGCGAAAGCGCTGTCGATCCTCCTCAGCAAACTGCTGGTATACGTGGTACCAGGACGGTAGGTACACCCGCTCGGGGTCAGCCGGCACCTGAACCAGATCAATATCGAAGAGCTCGATAAACTGCTCGTCGACGTAACGGGTTTTGGTGCCGGCGTAGCTGCGGTACTCATTGACGATCGAGCTCAGACTCCAGCCCTGTAGTTTCCGCAGACATCCAACAACGACGCCTACGGCGTGCACGCCGCTTGCACCGCAGATCAACAACGGGTGCGCTGCACGACAGAGTACAGTTTCGAGAGCCTCTTTCACGAGCTCCTCAGAACAGGGTTTCCAGGAAGCCTCAGTCGGCTTGAAGACCCGCATGCCGAGCTGCACGAGCTCCACCTGGTTATCCTCGAAAAACTGGGTGACAACGCGCGTCGGCGACTCTTGAGAAAGCATCAGCACAGTCTTCAGGTTTAGATGTTTTAGAAAAGGGAAACTGAGAGGATGTGGCAAGTTCGCGCGGTAAACGCCTTGCTCGACGATCCCGAACGACTCTGGCGGTGAGAGCGTCGCCAGCGTCTCTGCCTTGGTCGCACTCGAGCGGCTCATAGTTGTTGTTGTTGTTGTTGTTGTTGTTGTGAAGGAAGCAGTGCCTGCAAACACAGGTGCAGCTCCGTCCATTCAACAGTGACAGCGTCGTTGAGCGCTCATGCCACTAGAAGTGCTCGCGTTTCAAACGGCGCTCGTGTGACTGCAGAGTTCGTACGCTCAAGCCCGCTGACGTATAGGTTCCCCTGCGACTCTACGACGGTTTCAGTCGCCGGATGCTGGCGTTCTTCCTCACTTGTGCGTGAACCTGGAGGCTGCGCTTCACAACAGGGACAACTGCGAGCCGAGCAGCATAGCGTTCAAGCGCCGGTGCACGACCGACTCGTCGCGAAAGCGCTGCGCTTTAGAGCAGTGGAGACGGGTAGCCTCTGTTTTGCGGAGGTGTTCGCTGTTTGCGTGCGAATCGTTTTTAGAAGAACGATATAATTCGATGTAGATAAGCCGAAGACCATGTCGTACGTTTCAAAGCGCACGCTTTCGGGTCGCAACCGCGTGATCACTTCTATCCAGTGACAAACCTGGGAAGCCGCCGCTCTAAACGACGCCGGGGAGAACGACAGGGAGCAGGTCTCTGACGAGCCTCTGCGTTTTTTGAACCGGGCTCAGGAAATGTGCAGTACTTGAATCTACAGGCCCCGTCCAGTTTCATAGGTACAGGTTGCAATGGTCCGGCTGCCAGGGCCACGAGCTGCGCCCCACCCTTTGAAATGTATAGCGGGAACACGAGGCACTCGGCACTGCAAGCGCTACCATCATGCATGCATCAAGGTCAACCGCTTCTACGTGATCATCTAGGCTGGAAGTTAGCCGCACGTGACGTGTAGACTGCGTCAGCGACGACGACTCCGACTTGCGACAGCAAGCAGCGTCGCTGACCCCGGGTGAAGTCTACGCAGGCCAGAGGTATTCGTGGGTGGCGGTAGACGACGCTGTGGCTCGACATGGACGCTTGCGAAAGCGCTTAGAGGGGCACGTACTATCCGGATGCTTCGTGGTGTGCATGCTTTGAGTGCATGCTCAACTCGATCCCGCCTCTATCTACATGCGACTGCAGTAGCATCTGCAGCTTTTAGGGACGCTGCACACGCCCAAAGGAAACCGAGAATGCCCCTGCATACCGTGGAGCACGACGCATACGCGTTGTGCGTCGATCGGGACAGGGATGACAGAGGCGATGCGCTCAACACCAGCCATAAGCGCACAGGGAGCAAGTCGGGTACGATAGGTATGGGTAATAGGCGTCTCGTGCGGCGAAGCCAAGAACGATGTCGATCAAGCGGTCACGAAATGGAAGCGTTCGCACGCCCCAGACTGGGACCTGATCAGTGTGTGGCATCGCTTTCGATAGAACATTGCGTACAAGGCGGAATAACGTGATACCGCTCTAGTGCATCAGGTTGGATGCATCATGTGAACAAGCGAGAGAGAGAGACAGAAGCGACGCATTCCTGAGCAGACGCGAGCGCCAGTCCCGAGATTCCCTGATGAATCTTCATCGAGAGTCGGTAATGCTCCACTGTGCATCTTGAAAAAGAATAGGTTGACGCATGCACGAATATCATCCACGCTACGCAAGTGGCATCGTTGAACCATTCGCGTTGTTGCTGGGCGACAGCTCATGTCGCGAAGCGGTTACGCTGAAGCAGCGAGTGGGAGGCAGCTCCGCAGCTTTGGGTGCCTCAACCTTCGCAGATGCAAGTTCACACACGCAAGCTCAGCGCCACTGAAAGCAAACCGCGAACATCGAGCCTAGGACGGGTGTTTGGGGTCGAAAGCCCCTCGCAGCGAACCTCGCTGTTGGCTCCGAACACCAAAACGACGGTACGTGAAACCAAGGAACGACGCGTCGCCCTCTCCTAGAGCGTGCAGGTCTCGATACGAGTACCGAAGAAAAGGCTGCATTCGAAGCTGCTCCCGAAAGATTTTACGCGAACCCCGGAGCTCGCCTTGTTTGCGACTTGCTGGGTCCGCGTTCAGCGGGAACGCTCTAGTCGTGGGTGTCCTCGAGGCTGTCGATGACCTGGCGTTCGTCGAAGTCAACGAGGCGTCCGCTTGGGCGCCCTCAATGTCAACTACACGGGGCACCTGTTGGGGCTTTCGCTGATCAGCAGGCGGGAGCGTGACAGCTGGTCGCGGGCGTGCTGGGCTCGCCAGAGTGTTCGCGGGTGCAGTGCTCCGCGGTTCAGTGCCGGTGCGTCCCGCAGGCGGTACAGTGGCCTTGGCTTCCTGGCTTTTTGGGTGCGTATCGTCCTCGAAGTGGTCAAAGTAGCGAGTATCGGCATCATGACTGAGTGCGGGCACGAACGGTGCCCGCATCTCTCGCATGCGATTCCAGTCAAAGCCGTGGAAAAAGGGATGATGTTTGAAGTCCTCGAGACCTTCGCGGGCGCCCAACCTGTTTTCGGGATCTGTCAAGAGAGAACGGATGAGGTCTTTGGCTGCTGGAGACACGTTCGGTCTCGCGGGGAACTGCAACGTCGTGCGCCAATTGAGTATTTTGCGACAAGTCTCCACGGAGTTTTCCGAATAAAAGGCCGGATATCCGTAGAGCATTTCGAAGATGATGACACCCAGACTCCACCAGTCACACTCCTTGCCGTAACCCTTCTTCATGAGCACTTCGGGTGCGATGTAGTCCGGAGTGCCGACCGTGGAAAACATGCGGCGTCGTAGACCGCGTCGCCAGGAGCCTTTGCGTTCTGCCTCGCTCATAGCTGCGATACGATCCCCGCCGGTATACGTCAGATCTGCGCCCGGTTCCAACAACGGCGCCATGCCGTAGACTTGCAGCTCATAGGCCGCAGCGAGTCCAAAGTCGGATAATCGAATGTGACCATCCTTCGCGATAAGAATATTGTCAGGTTTGATGTCGCGGTGAGTAAATCCTAGACGATGCACCTGCTCGATTGCGGTTCCGATTTCGGCAGCGTAGAAACGTGTGCTGTCCTCGTCAAGGGTATCCCTCTGAATGAGCAACTGCATAAGATCGCCACCCGGTAGGTACTCCATGACAAGGTACAGGTGTTCAGCGTCCTGGAACGTGCAGTATAGCTTACAGACGTATGAAGCGGACTCTGCAAGCACCAGGAGGTCGCGCTCGGCTCGTACGTGCGCCACCTGGTCCTTGCGAAGCATTTCGCTCTTGCGGAGACGTTTCATGGCGTAGAGCTCGCCGGACTCGCAACTGCGGACGAGGGAAACTTCGCCAAACGCTCCCCGGCCGATAATTGCGATGTGTTCAAAGTCATCGAGGGTTATTCGACTGCGCATTTCGCGCGCGAACTCCTTTTCCCGTCGGAAGTGCTCGCGGCGTAGCATCTGTTTGTCCGCATCCGAGAGACGAAGGCGCTCGAGCCGTTCCTCAAGAAGTTGACGTCGTGCTTCGGACTCGTTGAATGCGTGGGCAAAGTTGCGATAATACTGCTCTATCAATCGTTTTGCGTACAGGACTCGCCGTTGGCTCTCATTGACCTGCCGCGAGGAGGCAACTGAAGAGCTCGCAACTGCTGCCTGCTCAACGGGTGCAGCTGGTGCGCCAGCGGGTGGAACTCGAGCCGGAGACTTCGATATCTCCAGAGAGCCTACCGTCGTCACTGATTGAAAAGGTGTTGTCGGACAGCTTGAAGAGCTCTTCGCCGAATCCGAATCCGCGTGCAGCTCGCCGGGCTGGTCCCTAGACATGCGCACCAAATGAGGTGATGCGCCTGCACCCGCAGGCTGGAGCATCATGAACGGCCCCTGCTGAAGTCGTTCCCCAGCAGACGCAAAGATGCACCAGAGACGCACAAGAAAGTCGCTCGCACGCCGTGTGTCGTCGTTGCGTCTTTACGTACTCACCGCGACGCGCCGTATAGCTTCAGAGGCAAAAAATGGAATCACTGGTGTGGATCGGCTGCTCGGGACGCCACGAACAGCTGCGTGGACACGTCTCCGAGACGTAGCCAGAATCACACACAGTACCGCAGCGGATCTGTTACACTCGTATCCCAGCAGTGCGGCGCACTGACAAGCGCTCACTCAGCGATACTTGTACCAGCGACCGTCGATCGCACCAAAACGTGCTGCGACGCGTGTGCACTGTGCTTGTCTCGTTCCAGCAGGTTGCTTTCAGGAAAACGACGACGACAAGAACAACAACAGTCCAGTAGTGATCTGGTCCCAAGTACCTGTGTTCACTGCTTCGGTGCTCGTTCTTGTCAATAGCAGTCAGTCGGTCACTCAGTCGTTCAGTCACTCGTGGTGCCGTGTGCCTCAGCCGGTCGCTGCCGCAGTCGACGGCAGTGGTGTGGGCGTGTCTGCACGCGCTCACGCCGGACACGCATCAAGCGCCGGGCGTGTCGAGGCCGCAGCTGCAGCAACGCTGCGATCGTAGGCGCACGGGTGGCGGCGGGAAATTCGGCACTGGATCGGTGCACACCGGAGAACGTCGACATTAGAACTTGGATAAATTGTACTTTAGCTGGTGCGTGTCCAGGCAGCACGCATGCCTCGAGAACCTCATGATTGCTCGAATTAGCATCTTTTCATGAATGGAAGAATAGTCAGGTGAGTATGCAACGTTGACGTGGATGATCTCTGATGGGCAGCGCTTGCCGAGCTCATCGGTTTACGGCTAGTTGGGGCAGGGCGCTAGCTAGCGTGTGCGCACACGCATACGTTGCTGTGAAAGGGACGCTGTTTTCGGGCAGTACGCTCCACTTCACTTGTGCGTTGATCGTCGTTCGTGGCTAGTGGGGTAGGGCGAATATCTGGGCGCATCGTATTGTTTGGAAATAGAATGGATGTAGTGGTCCAGAGGCGAGATGTAAAGTCGATGATGTGGTGCGGTGTCACCTTGTGTGCATCCTATTCATGCATCCAAATCTATGCAAACTGGCAACATGCTATCGACATTCTAACAGGATCGGAATCATCGCTCTACAAAGAACTGAATGGTCCGTTGACTTTGGCGGAACAGGTGGAACCTTCTCTGCAGCGGGAGATCGAAGCGACCCACAACATCAACGCGTCTGTGGAAGCGCGCCTTTCCTCGACACCCCAGCAAGATACCCTTCAAAGTGCAGCTGGACGTTTTACGATCGGTGAACTGGGCCCGCATCGGATGCACTTTTGCGCGCAGACGATGCGCATGTTCCTTCGGTCCATTCTCTTCGGCCGTGGACGCGACGCTCGAAAAGACAATGTGCCAGTGTTCCTGCGCCCAAGCGATGCCCCAGCGCAGATGCTCGCACACAACAGGAAAAAGTCGCTGCCGCCTCTGCCACCAGGTGCACGCCATCAAGGCGATCGCGTCCCCAGCCCTGAGCAGTCTCGCTCGAATGTCGATAGGCACGGGCGACAGCGCACGCACGCCGTCTAAACAGCTGCCTTTGATCGAGCATTCGAGACGACGCTCCGGCTCGCCGTCAACCAGTCGTCGGAGTCGGATTCGATGCCAATCTCGTCGGCGAGCTCCCGCGGCTTGCGCTCCATACCCTCGGCCATTTGAAGAATGATCTGCCGTGCCCGGGAACGCCTGAGACGCAGCGCTTTAAGCGCCCGTTCGTGCTGTTGCTGAATGTGCTGTCGTCGGCTGCTATCGTAGCCGGCACAGTGTACTTGGAGCTTTTCAATGCGCTCGTCGATCGTCGCAGTTTCGGTTTCTAGAAGAGCAACCCGCTCTTTTGCTTCCTCTGTTCGAGGCTGCGCAGAGAGCTCACTGATCTTAGCCTCCAGCACCTGGCACTCCGCTGATAGTTCCTCGAGCTCGTTCGCAAGTGTCTCCAGACGCGAGTCCAGTGCAGCTGTCTCTTCGGCAGACGGCAGGGCGATATTCTTCTGCCGAATCAGGTACAGTTTAGCCTTTCCATACTCTTTGCAGGTTACGTACTCTGAAGTTACCAGTTCAGTAAGTGCTTTATCCAAAGCAGCTTTCTTCATGTCTCCCTTATTTGCTAAACTGTCTAGAATATTTTGCAACGAGAACGGCCGGTTCTGACTCGCGAGAAAATCGTGGACGAGCTGCAAGTTCTTATCTCGAAATGTTGGTGCTGTCGTCTGATTACCGGTGTCCACGTTCTCCTCATCTTCATCTTTCGTCCGAGCTCTTTTCTTTCTCGTTGAAGGCGACTTTGCCGGCATGGACTCGCCCAGTTCGCGCAACGTCAGCACACGCGCTGTAGCGGGTAATCCCAGTGCGACACCGTCCAGCAGTAGACGGCACGGTGTTGGCGCCAGCGTTCCCGCCACCAGCATCGACAGTGCGCGCACGCCGCTGCCCGCGCACGCATCCAGCAGCAGCGCGCCTATCATGGCGAGCTTCGCAACATTCCTTCCCATCGACAGAACGTTGATTCGGACCAGGAATCCTCGATTGCGCACTTGATATCAGCGATTGGTAGTGTGTTCATCGTTCCACACGTCGGCTCCAAGTTCAACGACGAGTCACGGATGGTGACGCGCGCTGTCGCTCAGTGAGTAAATAGCGCATGAGGTGCGCGTGCATGCATTTGCATTGTTGGTTATTTGTCGATGCGTGTCCCAGGATGCGTGACTCTATGCCACTCATCACGAGCACGCATCGACATGTTTCTCTTGGAATATGGGATCGAAGCATTGCTCCAAATGTTCTGTGAATGCACGGGCAATCTGAATATCTAGGGACACTGCCCAAGGTTTTTTCAAGTTGCCTGTGATACTGGATGGAAGCATTGCTCCAAAT
>Ga0123519_10004968_pt1 | contig 21347 bp, 23 predicted proteins | sample YelNatPaOPRAMG02_FD_87396 | JGI IMG/M metagenome (GOLD analysis project Ga0123519, IMG submission 87396) | Hot spring microbial communities from Yellowstone National Park - Yellowstone National Park OP-RAMG-02 (version 2) | ecosystem: Environmental > Aquatic > Thermal springs > Hot (42-90C) ...
AATTCATCATATAGAGCTTGTTAAAAAAGAAAAAAGTAATTTTAAATTTCCTGAATTTAAGATTAGAAATAATTTAGCTGATTCTGCCAAAAAACTTTTAGAATTTTTTGAAAAAATATATTCAAAATATATAATTGTAGGTCAACATACAAATACGTCAGCAGGACCTGAAATAGCCTACATTGAATATATTACTGGTAAACTTCCTGCTTTAAGAGGTTTTGACCTTTTAAGTTATTCTTCTAAAACAAGAACTGAAAACATGACGAAAGATGCAATAATAGAGATTGAAGGGAACAAAGGTTCTACAGAAAAAGCTATAGAATGGGGAAAGGATTATAAAGGAATAGTAACCTTTTGTTGGCATTGGTATGCTCCCTCTGGAGGAAAGGATAAAACTTTTTACACAATTAATACAAATTTTGATTTAGAAGAAGCTTTAAAATCTGGCACTGAAGAAAATAAAGCATTAATGTTAGATATAGATTTAATAGCTAAGGAACTTTTAAAATTAAAATCAGCGGGTATTCCTGTATTATGGAGACCCCTACATGAAGCAGATGGAAGATGGTTTTGGTGGGGAGCAAAAGGTCCTAAAGCTTACAAAGAATTGTATTATCTTCTTTTTGACATTTTAACAAATAAATATGGATTAAATAATCTCATTTGGATTTGGAATGCCCCTCATCCTGATTGGAAAATTGATAATGAGTATTATGATATAGCGGGAATAGACAATTATATGCCTGCTGGAAATTATGGTCCTATGAAATTTTCTTTTGATTACCTTTCCCATTTAACAAATTATAAGAAGCCTCTTGCTTTGACTGAAAATGGACCTATCCCTGACCCAGATTTACTCTTTGAATATGAGTCTTATTTTTTATGGTTTATGCCATGGTTTGGCTCTTTTGTATTTGATCATAATATAAATTCAAAAGAACATTTAATTAAAGTTTATAACCATGAACGTGTAATAACCTTAGATAAATTTATTAATATTGATTATTACTAAGTTGATTACTGATTTAGTTTATCATTCATTTTTTAAAGTAATTTATCTTTCAAAAATTGGTTTGTAGCTCGCCTATAAGGGATTAATACAAAAATGTGATGAAGATCACTTTTAAAATATTGATTATAAAATGATAGAATATAAAGGTTAAAAAATTAAATTTTAGAAAAATTTCCTTAATTTTATAAGAAAGGAGGTGAAATAAAAGGATAATTTTTCCCCTTCATTTTTTTATTTTAAAAAATTTAGGAGATGAAAAATGAAAAGATATTTTATATTTACATTATTTTTTTTCTTTCTTTTTTCCATAAGCTTATTTGGTTTAGACACAGGCTATATTTGGATGAATAAGAATGACTGGGTAATGTTTACTGTAACATCATCTTGCAGTACAAAACTTTGGGCTGGTCAAAATTCAAATGTCACTTTTGAAATTAAGTATGGGTTAGGTAATAACTTAACAAATACAACAAATGTCAATGTAAATAAAAATAATTATATAACTTGGAATTTAACAGGAAATTATACATATAAATTTACAATCAAAAGTGGAGATATTGGCTGTGTATATATACCAAATTATACTGTAAATGTAATTTGGAAGAGAATAATTCTTTCTCAAGGAAATATATTAAGAACTTGGAGACTTCCTGATAATGCTTGGAAAGAATTTGCAAATAAATTAGTAGATAATCGTATTTCTGTAAGAGATTCAATCTTCAATACTTTTTATAATATTGCTTCTATAAATCCATCAAATGTAGCCTTACAACAAGGTTTAGGATCCTTACTTAATGGCATAGGTAATTCATATTTCCCTGAATCATCTTATCAGTTTTTTTCAGATTCTTTAGTAGATTTTTCTAATTCTTATGCTCAACTTCTCTATGACATTCAGTATAAAGTTACAAGATCTGCTACTTCTGCTTTTGGTTCAGCTTTATCTGAGGTTTATGGTGCAGCTTTTATGGGTTTGCAATATGCTCAATGGATGAGAAATATTTTATGGGAAGTAGTTCCGCAATCTATCATGTCAGCACAAACAGCATATGATAGAACAGTAGCTTTTCAAAGCTTTGCTAATAGTATTAGAAGTGCTGCATGGAGCAATTTAGACAATTTAAAGAATTATCTTATAGCTGAAAAAAATGCAAGAAATGAAAATAATAAAATCGCCTTAAAAAATGCTCTTGAATCTCAATTAGGAGTGCTTTATGGTATGACTGATGATACAAACACAATATATACTCATGATGAATCTATGTCTAATGGGACAGGATTATCTTTATGGCATATATATGCTAAGGCATATCGTATAGCAAAAAGTAGAGAAAATAATCCTAATTATCCAACTGCTGAAAGACAAGCTTATACAATGATAAAAATTTTGAGTAAAAAACTAATGGCAACAATGTTGAATTTATATATACAAACTTCATGGATAAAAAGATTAGAGGAGGAGACTTATCTTTTAAAACCTTAATGTTATTTGGGAGAAAACTTTTGAAAAAATCGTAAGAGATAAATTATCTTACTTCTTTTACTTTTCTTAAAAGAATAAGAAGAGAAAATAAACTTCCAAAAAGGCCTAATCCAATTAAGATTCTAAATCCCAAAATATCAATAATCTTTGCATTAAGAAGATATAATAAAGAGGAAAAAATTGTAGTAATGATAGTATTTATGGAGATATAAAAAGGTAAAATATCTTTCTTTGCAATATTAGTTATTAAAAGACCACCACCAAGCATATATGCATTAGAAAGAGAGATTATGAAAGCATAACATAATATTGATGAGATAAAGTTTTTCAAGATTAGATTTAACAATATCCCTATTATTGCTATAATATTTCCTACAATAAGCGTTATTCTATTTCCATATCTCTTTGAAATTCTTCCAAATAATAGATTTCCTAAAATATTTACACCTGCAGAAATTAAAGCCATCTGAGATACAATAGAAGATGTAGTTTTAAAAGTTTTTGTTATAAATACTAAATGATAAGGAAGAGACGTTGTAGCAATAAGTAGAAGCAGAAAACTTATAATAAGATTTCTAAAGTTTTTATCTTCTGCTAAGAGTTCCTTTGCATGACTCATTAATTCTCTAAGAGAAAGAGGTGAATTATTAATTAATGATCTTTCAGGCTCTCTTATTAATCCAAATAAAAAGGCATCCATAATTAAAATTAATATTCCTGTCAGGAATATATACATAAAGTTATAAGGGAAAGAGAATTTTGTTAAATATATGTTTAATACATATGAAGATAATAAAGAGATAATTCCACTTACACTATATGAAATCCCTAAAATATTTCCTCTTTCTTCATATGGAATAACTGAATCAAGAATACTAAAATAGAAAGGTCCATAACTTCCTACAAAGATACAAAAAACTCCCCAAAAAACAAGAAAAAGATAAATATTTATAATATCCCCAAATTTTGAAAAATAAGGGATAAGAAGAACATAAAGTAGAAAACTTGTACGCTGAATGAGTAATAAATTTGTAAATATTTTACCTCTTCGCTTTAATCTTTGAACATAATTTGCAAAAAATAAAGAAGGGATCATTACTCCCAAGTTTAAAAATAAGTTAGCAATACTTATATGTATATTGGAAGCATTGAATTTTAAAAGGAAATAAGGGATGGTAGTGGTTAAAGATAAAAATACCATCCCATTTATAAAAAAAATTGGGTCTATAAAAATTAAAATTTTATTCCATCTTAAATTATCAATTCTCACAAAAAGAAACCTCACAAAAATTTTTAATAATGTTCTAATTCAAAAATAAAAAACTCTAAAAGTATAACAGAAAAAATTAAAACATAAAAGAAAGATAAATCTTTAGGAAATATACAAAATTGCCTATTCTTTGCATTTATTAAAAAAATTTTTACGGATTTATTATCACCTTTATACACTTCTCCTTATTTTCATCTGCAAAATTAAGAGCCTCTTGAACCTTTTCTAAAGAAAAATGATGTGTAATAAGAGATTTTAAATTTATTTTTCCTTTAGCAACTAAATCTATAGCTTTTTGATAAACATTAGCATACCTAAATATGCTAAAAAACTCTAATTCTTTTGAGATCATTTCATTTATATTGATTTTACTGAAATCTTCTGATGTAAGACCTATAAAAACTATTCTACCTCCTCTTTTAACAAATTTTGTAGATTCCATTATTACCGAAGAACTCCCAGAAGCCTCAAAAATTATATCCACCCCTTCAGGAAAAATTTCTTTTACTTTATCTTTTTATAATATAATCTGCCCCTAATTCTTTTGCTTTATATAACCTAAAATCATTTATATCTACTACAACAACATTTTTTGCTCCATAAACTTTTGCGGTTTGGAGAGTTAGTAAACCAATTGGTCCAGCTCCAAATATTAAGATGTCCTCTCCTGGAGTGATTTTGGCTTTTTCACATGCATAAACACCTACAGATAAAGGCTCTATTAAAGCTCCTTCATCATAAGAAATATTATCAGGAAGTTTAAATACAAAATCTGATGGGTGAGTAACATATTCAGCAAAGGCACCATTTACAGGGGGTGTAGCCATAAAACTTATTTCAGGGCACAAGTTATATCTTCCTTTTTTACAATAAATACATTTCCTACATGGAATGCCTGGTTCTAATGCTACTCTATCCCCTACTTTAAGAAATCTCACATTAGACCCTATATCAATTATTTCTCCAGCTGCTTCATGTCCTAATATTAATGGTTTTTCAACTACAAAAGAGCCTATTCTTCCTTCTTTATAATAATGTATTATAAATCTTATATCTCAATAATTAAAACATCCAACTTTTCAAGGAAAAAAATATTACTCACTACCTTCTTTTTTCACAGTTATAAAGGCAAGAAATTCCTTAGTTAAGCTCTTTATCTTTTCCACCAATATGTAGACAAAATAAATAATACTTATAATATTAAAATGAAAAGAGGCATTACTAAAGTAATTCCCTAATCCTGAAACAAGAAACCATAAACCTGGAATTAAAATAAAAATAGAATACAAAAGGCTATAAACCCCCAAAATTACCAAAACACTTTTATTAGCTTTAAGCATCCTTAATCTTAACCAAGGCATAAAAAACATTAAAAAACCAGAAATTAAAAGAGCAAGAGAAAATATATATCCTTCTTTTGATATTAATAGAATAACTGAACTAATTTTTCTTTCTTTTTCCCTTATCAGATTTAGTAATATAAATATTACATAGGGCATAATCGCTAATAATGACTCTTTAAAAGACTTAGGATATGAGAAAAAATGAATACCAAAAAAGATATAGAGAGCAATAAGAAACCATTGTGTATACCATCCAAGATTCGTCTCATTTAGTGAAAATCCATAAAAGATTATGGTACTCTCTATAAGCATTAAAAAATAATTAGAAATAGCAGTGCATAAACTGTATTCTTTATACTTTAAAAATTCAAGATGAACTGGTGTATAAACTATACCTCCAATAAAAGATGCTATAAACAAAATAATAAATAAGATAGAAAGTTCCTCTTCTTTATCTCCATAATTCATATAAAAATAAATACTTATGAATAAAAATAAAATGGAAACAAGAACCATGAAAGTTATAAATATTCTATTGATAAAAGATTCTCTTTTCTTATTTTTCTTTAATATCATCTTTAAATCCCAAAAAAATTAATCTGAGGAGAGGATCCTTAAGATAAAATAAAAAACAACCCACATAATGCCCTTTACCCTCTGCCTCTAATATTACATAATTATTCTTATAAAGTCCTATTTTCACCTCCAAGATGTATATGCATAGTCCATATTTATCCCTCTAAGTTTTTTAAAATTTCTCAAGATAGTTTAACATATAGATAAAGTTGTAACTATATATTTGTATTTCCTTTTTAAATCATGTTAAACTAAAAATATGAGATTTGGAGATAAGCCTATCCCTGAAAATATAATGGGGTTAATTCCAAAAGCTCAAAGGATTCTTGATGAGAATCCAAATTCCTCACTCCCTCTAAAGGCTAAAATTATACAGGATAAACAGGTATTGGTAGATAAAGAGATGAATTCAAAAATATTTCATCATATAATTTCAGATGAAAAATGGAGAGTTCCTTTCTTTAAAAATGTGATATAAATCACTTCTAAAATTTTATTTTTGATCTTAATATAATAAAAAAAGAATTGAGATTTATAAAACATACTCTTTAAACACTCTTATAAATCTTAATTCTTTGAAATTTCAGTATTAAGGAGGTATAGGCATGAAAAAAGTTACCCTCACTTTCTTCTTAATCTTTTTAGCTATCTTCTTCACTTCTTCTGCTGCTCCAATATTGCCCCAGTATGGAGTTTTATTTGCAAGAGATGGTCAGACTATAACCTATAATTTTACATTCCCTGATGTCCCAGTTGTATTAACCTCTGCTCAGGTAAATGGAAGGGCTGTATCAAGTTGTGCTGTGGATGTGGAAAAAGATAAGTTTAAAATATCTCTAAGAGATGATGCAGGAAATAAAGTATCCTCTGCATGGGTACAGTGGATTGCATTTTTAAAAGACCCATCCCTCAAAATGGTAGGTGGAATAATTATTGCAAGCCATGGACAACATATATCATTCAATCTTCCAGATTATCCTGTTATTGTTACAAATGCCCAAATAGGAGGTAATGCTTTAATCTCTGGCGCAATGAACAACTCACCAACTGGATTTGACCTTTACCTTGTTGATAGCAATGGAAATCCAGTGAAGAATGCATGGCTCCTTTGGGGAGCTATTGTCCCAGATACTCAGCTGAATGGATTTAAAGGAGAAGTAAAATTACTAAGTAATGGTGCAAATATTAGTTTCTCACCTCCTTTCCCACAAGGTCCTGCATATGTATTATCAGCACAACCTGGAGCAATTGCTGGTGCTGTGAATAATAGAAATGATGGCTTTTTACTTTCCCTAATAAAGCATGATGGAACACCTGCACAAAATGTTTGGGTACAATGGCTGGGATTTGCTGGGCTTTCCACTACAACTCAAACTACTACTCCCAAATTAAGTTATACAGAAACTGGAAGTGGCTATGGTCCAGATATTTCATTAGGTCAGTATGCATATACAATTGATAATGGATATTTAAAGGCATGGGTATATGCATATGCAGAGCTACCAAAAAGTGATGTTACATCCTACTTGAGAGTTATAAATTATAAACAGATTAAAATTAATGCACCTGACAATAATTTTTATAATGCGGATTTAAGCATAACTGTAGATGTAAAAGGATTAATAGCAAAAATAGATTACTCTTTACCAGTTGGTGCCAGTGATACTCAATATTTAGGGAGAGTAGGAGTAGGAATAGTAGAATCAACTGACGCCTTTAGATTTCAAAATTACCCTGGCTATTCTGCCATAGTATGGCAAAAAGCCTCACGAGATTGGATTGAATTCTTACAATCCACAATTTATACCATATATGGCGGTGTAGGAGGTTATTTTGTACCTGGTTATGATGCATTAGTAACTCTTTTACAAGTAGCTACTCAATCTGTTGATGCAGCAGAATGTGTAAATGGAATATATAAAATAGATTTCAGAAATATACGTCTAAAAGGAAATACAACTTACTGTATATATGTATATATAGAAGGAAAGGCAAGAGCAGTTTGTGTAGGTGTTGCAGAATCTGTCTGCGAAGTAGATTTCTATCATCACGCCCCATATATTGCAGAAACAGAAAAAAGAGACCCTCTTGGAGGAAGAGGAGTTAAGATTCTAAGCTATAACATAAACTTCCGTTAATAAATATCTTTTTGAAAAAAGGAGAATATTTTTACTATGAAAAAATTTAAATTTACCTTATCCTTAATTCTTATAATTTTTTTAACCATAGGATTTTCAATTGCCCAAGAGGAAAAAGAAGAAATTATAATAGAAGAGGAAATTGAAGGTTTAGATTTAATTCAAAATGGCAATTTTAATACAAATGATCTTACACCATGGGAAATTGTGTTAATAAACATAAAAGAATCTAATTATTATGAGGCAAATATTTTTGTTGATTATTTTATGTGGGTAAGAAAAAATTCAGAGGCAGATGGAGGATTTGTAGGAATAAAGCAATCCTTAGGAAAGTTTGATTTAAGAGATAAGAAAAGTTTAAAATTATCCTTTGATATATTAATTTCTCTTCAAGAATTAGATTCTGATGGATGGGCAGGAGGAGAGTATCCAGCTCAAGTAGCATTAATATTTACAAATGAAAACAATGAAGAATATGTATATAAAAAATGCTTTATATTAAAAGGAAGCACAATAAATTATCCAGAGAATAATGTAACAGAAATTGAAGGCGGAGATTTTTATAATTTTGAGATAGATCTAATGGAAGAGCCTGAAATCTACAATAATATAATATCCCATCCATATCTTAAAGAGATTATTATAGGTGGAAGTGGTTGGGATTTTGTAGGAGCAGTAGATAATATATCATTAATTGTAAAATAAATATTAAAAAATTTTAATTTGCACCATAAGGAGGTGTTAAAATGAAAAAACTATTAATAATAGCTTTATTAGCTCTAACTATCTTTACTTTAACTTATTCTCAGCAAACTTCCAAAATAGATGGCAAACTTTCTCCCAATGAATACAACAACTATATAAACCTTTCCAATGGTGACTTTAGAATGTTTTGGAAAATTGTTGGAGATGAAGTTTACATTTTAATGATTGGTAGAACAAAAGGCTATGTAGCTCTTGGTATTGCCCCTACTGTAAAATCTGGAAATGCAGATTATATAATAGGATATGTCAAAGACAAAGAAGTAAAAGTATTAGATTATTATGCTCCTGAAAAACATGCTTCTCATACCGCAGATGAAAAACTTGGTGGTAAAAATAACATATTAGAATATGCAGGTACTGAGGATAATGAATATACCTATATTGAATTTAGAAGAAAACTTGTAACAGGGGACAAATATGATAAAGAATTCCCAAAATCTGGAAAACTTCTTATTGTATGGGCATTAGGAAGCTCTGATGATCCAAACTCCATGCATGCAAAAAGAGGCTACGGAGAATTAAATTACTAATTTTATCATAGGAGGTGCCTAAAAAGGCACCTCCTTTTTTATTCTATTACTTAGGATTTGCTCCAGTATTTCCATCTTTATTAAGCTTTAAAACATAAACATTATATGCATTTGGTCCAAAAGAGGCTGTACCACCCACTACTATATATCCACCATCGGATGTAGTTTTTATACAACTTGCTTCATCATTTAACTCTCCCCCATATTTTTTAGCCCACAGTTTATTTCCATTACTATCAACTTTTACCACATATATATCTTTATATTGGCTTTCTTGAGGTTTAGTCTCTCCTGCCAAAATAAAACCTCCATCATTAGTTTTTGCTAATGAATAGGCTTTATCATCACCACTTTCTCCCATCTTTCTCTCCCAAATTACTCCTCCTTATTCTGATATTTCCAATAAATAAAAATCATAGTCTCCGTTTTTAGTTGAGTTACTATATCCACATATAACATATTTTCCAGAATCTGTCTCTACAACATCACAGGCAACATCATCCTTAGTACTATCACCATAAATCATATCCCAAGCTTTAGCTCCATCTGGGATGGAGGAGGGAGAGAAATTTACCTGAAAAAGCAAGAGAGCTTGTGAGAATTATATCTAAAACTACTAAAATTTTAGGCATATCAAGAAAAACTAAAACTCCTCCTAATTTTGAAGATTTAATTGTTAAAGAGGCAAAAAGAACTGGCTTCAGATATAGGAGACTTAAAGCCTTCCTTTCTATTCTAAAGAGGAATGGAATGAATATTTAAAGATGCTTAGAGTAGATCTTGACCCAATACCAAAATGTTATACTTTTGAGGGCTTATTAAGAGCTGTAGAATTTTTTACTAAGATTTTATCTGACCTCTTTAAAATTGGTACCTATGTCCCTACCAAGTGCCGAATTAATTTCATTATTATTCGTTCCCTTTGTGAAATTCAAATAAATTTAAAGTATTATGGGAAAAATAAAAATCCTTTATACGTTTCTCAGCTAATTTTACATAATCTTTATTTATCTCATATCCTATGAAATGTCGTCTTGTTTTTATTGCTGCTATAGCAGTTTGCCCACTTCCCATAAATGGATCTAAAATTACTTCTTCTTCATAAGTATATAGTTGAATTAGCCTATATGGTAATTCAACTGGAAAAGGTGCAGGATGACCTATTTTTGTCGCTGATTCTGCAGGAAATATCCATACACTTTTAGTAAACTCAAGAAATTCTTCCTTAGAAATTGTACTTTTTCTTCCTACATTATCTCGAGAAAACTTATTTTTAGAAAAAACTAAAATATACTCATGAACATCTCTTAAAGTTGGATTCTTAGGTGAGAGCCAACTTCCCCAAGCAGTAGAAGAACTACTGCTTGCACTTTTATACCAAATAATTTCCCCCCTCATTAAGAATCCTAAATCATGCATATCTTCTATAATAAAAGCATGTAGTGGAATATATGGCTTTCTTCCAAGATTTGCAACATTCAAACATACTCTCCCTCCAGGAACAAGCACTCTTTTTACTTCAATCAATACTCTTCTAAGAAACTCTCTATATTCATTTAAGTTAAGATTCTTATCATATTCTTTTCCTACATTATAAGGAGGAGATGTAACTACCAGATGAATACTATTATCAGGTAATTCTTCCATTTTTTCGCTTGATTTACAAAAAATCCTATCAAGCACATCTTGAGGTATTGGATTTTCTATATATTCTACTATTTCTTCCTTAGGTAATCCTTCATATAGTCTACTTGCGTAAAAAGAAGATGAATCATGATTAACTCTTCCGGGAGAACCAAAAGCACTTGTTTTTGTACTCTTTTTCATTTTCTTATACAGCATTCATTCTACCTCCCAGAGGTCAACCCATCTTTTATAAGGATTAAATGTTATTTTCTCCTTTTTCCAATATATCTCTATCTTTTTAGAGCTATCATCTGCTAAAACGTAATTTAATGTCTCTTTAGTAATTTCAACTCCTCTTGGATTTGTTCCTTTTTTCGGAAGTTTAATATATCTTTCTCTTCCTATTTCATTTAAAACTCTTTTCTGTACCTCAACTGGAATATAGTAAAATCCTCCTATATTATCCCAATTAATTTGAATAAGCAATATATCACATGAAGGAGTATATTTCTTACTAAATTCTTTAGCTTTTAATGGGTCTACAGTCCATATTAACTTAATTCCATTTAAATTCTTTCCAGTAACTGTCTTAATAGATATAGGATAACCAAATAATTTTACATCTACTTCTGGTTCAGTAATAGGAATTTCAGTTTCAACATTCTTTTCCCCAAATTTATAAATAAGCAAAGCAATTATTATTTTTTCTCTCAATGATCCTACCTCCATTCCAACTTTACCTGCTCTTGAACTTTCCAACTCTGCAAGTTCAAATAAATAAGGAAGTCGCTTTTGAATCTTAACTATTAACGCCTCATCTTCAAAAATCTCTATAATTCTATTTGTCACTTCTTTAACCCCTTTTTTAAGAATTACTTTATTTTATTATAAAGATTTTCTTATTAAAAATCTAATTAGGTTTGACATCCTTAATATTATATTGGTAGTATAAAATAATTTTGTGTATGAAAAGGAAAGTTAAAATGAGGAATAACTCCTGATAGTTATATATAAATTAAAAATCTTAAATCAGGAGGATAAGATATGAAGGGAAACAGGAAAATAAATATAACTTTAAAGGTGAGATATTAAGCCAAGCAATACCTTGATAATTTATACATAAAATTCTTGACACTATGGGCTCTAACAAATTTGTTTGAAAATTGAAAAATTTCTTAACTTAGGAGGGAAAAATGAATTATAGAAAGCTGGGAAATACAGAATTGATAGTTTCTGAGATTGGTCTTGGAACATATGCAGTTTCTGGAGTATATGGAAGAAAGAACCCTGAGGATATTAAAAAAGTTATTTTAAAAGCGTTTGAATTAGGCATTACATATATTGATACTGCTCCCGTTTATGGTGATGCTGAAAAACTACTTGGAGAACTTTTGAAGGGAACAAGAGACAAAATAATTCTCTCAACAAAATTTTCACTTATTGGTGTTAATGATGAAAATATAGAAAATTATATCACTTCTTCTCTACAAAATAGTCTTAAAAATTTAGAAACAGATTATATTGATTTGTACTTTGTCCATTTTGATTCTCTTATCACACCTGTGCAGATTATTGTTGATACATTAGATAAGCTTAAGAAAGAAGGAAAAATCAGATACTATGGTATAGGCCATATAAACTTAGATAGAATAAATGAATATAGAAAATTTGGAAATATTTCTGCTTATATGATAGAAATGCATCCCGCTCAGATAAAACCTTATAATAAGATTTTACCTATTGTTCAAAAAGATAATTCAGGATTAATAGCTTTTAGTACTTCAGGAAGAGGATTGATGTCAGGTAAGATAAAAAAGCAAAACTTTGAAGAAGGTGATATTCGTAATCTTGATCCTGCATTTTACGGAGAAAGACTAAAATATGGGTTAAGAATTGCAGAAAAACTTGCACAAATTGGCAAAGAATACAATAAAAGTGCAATTCAAGCTGGAATAAACTGGATTCTTTCAAAACCTTTTATTTCATGTGCCTTAATAGGTCCATCAACTATTGAACATCTTAAAGAGAATATAGACTCAGTTAATTTTAAATTGAAAGAGGATGATGTTAAGATTATTGATAATATAATTAAAGAAGAGGAAGAAAATTTTAACAAAAATGTCCTAATGGAGATAGAAGAAATAATTAAAAATCCAATTTCAAGATCCATTGAAAATGAGTATAAAGCTCTTATATACGTAGCTGAAGAAGCTATAGACTTAGGACTTGCTGATGAAAAAGAAATACTTCCTATAATTCAAAATCTTCTATTCTTAAAAAAGATGGACGAACAGAAAAAGAGGGCAGAATTAATAGAAGCCAAAGAAAGAATTAAAAGCATTATCCTCAAGAATATGCCTTAAATAATGACACAATAAAAGAGGCAGAAGAAGTTGATATAAAAGGGAAAGAAAAGCTTAATAGCGAATATAGAGCTTGTAAAAAATAATGCCAGATTAGGGGCAAAAATAGCTATAGAATTAAATAAGTTATTAGAAGGTATATAAAGAGAGTAAATCATGTTATTTTTGGGAATTGATGGGGGACAAACAAAAACATTATGTATTATAGGAGATGAAAAGGGGAATATTCTTTCCTTAGGGAAAGGAAGAGCACTAATCCATATTCTTTCCCCAGAGGGGCCTAAAATTGCAGAGAAAGCTTTTAAGGAAGCTGTAGAGTCTTCTACTTCCTTTATTGGAGAAAATTTTGAAATTGAGGTAGCTTTTTTGGGGCTTACAGGGGTTCCATATCCAGACTCTGAAGAGGCAAGAGCCTTTGAGAAAATAGCACAAAAAGTGATTAAAGCAAAAAAAATATTTATAGATAGTGATCCCGCTATTGCTCTCGCAGGAGCCTTTTCTGGTGGTCCTGGCATTATAGTTATTGGAGGAACAGGATCAGTATCTTTTGGATATGATGGTGAAAAATATGCAAGATGTGGAGGCTTTGGATATCTCTTCGGAGATGAAGGGGGAGGGTTTCAAATAGCTTTACAAGGACTAAAAATTGCTCTTAAATTTGAGGATGGATGTCATCCATATACCCTTATAAGAGAGAAGATTTTAAGAGACTTTAATTTTTCCTCTATAGAAGAAGTTGTGAGAAAATATTATTCAGGAAAAATAGAAAGATCAGAAATTGCATTTATGACAAGAAGTATAAGAGAATCTGCAGAAGAAGGAGATAAATTTGCAAGAGAGATTCTTTTTAATGCAGGATTAGAACTCTCAAAACTCTGTAATTGTGTTTATAAAAAGCTAAATTTTAAAGATAAAGTTTTTGTTTCTGGTATGGGAGGAGTTTTTAATATTTCCTTTGTTAAAGAAAGTTTCATAAAAAATTTAGACCCTCAAAAATATATTTTAAAAGAGCTTGATTTTCCCAGTATAGTTGGAGCATTAATAAAAGCTTATCAAATGGCTGATATAGAAATAAATGAAGAGATAAAGAAAAATCTTAAAAATTCAAATAAGTTTTATAGTTAAAAGAGATTTAATCCCAAAAAACTTAAGAGAAGAATTATATTTAATATTGTCACAATTATACCAATTAAGATTAATACTGTATTATCTATTTTTGAATTTACAAATTTTCCCATCACCTTTGGAGATGAAGTAAGTTTAATAAGGGAGAAAATAGTATAAGGTAACTGAATACTTAGCATTATTTGGCTCCAAATAAGTCCTTGAAATGGATTAGAGATAAAAAATATTATAATTAGAGCTCCTATCAATGTAATAGATATTCCTATACGAGTATGATTATCTTTAAGATCAAAAGGTTCCATAGATATTCCAGCCCATATACTTCCACCTGCCATTGCTGCAGTTATAGATGACGAAAAACCTGATAAAAGAAGAGAAATTGCAAAAACTAAAGAGGCAAGATTTCCAAGAAGAGGTTTTAAAGTTATGTAAGCTTGAGGTAGCTCTGTAATTATAGTATTATTTTTGTAGAAGGTTTCTGCTGAGATAAGAATCATAGAGCTATTTATTGCCCATCCCACCATCATTGCTACTATAGTATCAAGATACTCATATTTTAACTGCCTTTTTATAATCTTTTCATCCTCTAAATTCCATTGCCTACTTTGAATAATCTCTGAATGTAAGAATAGATTATGGGGCATAACCACTGCCCCCATAACACTCATGATAATTGGTATAGAATTTGGGGGAAAAGAAGGCATTGTCCATCCTAATATTGCACTTTTCCAATTTATTTTGACCAAAGAGAGTTCAAATATAAAGGAAAGTCCTATAAGAGATACAAAACCAATAATATACTTCTCAAGTTTTCTATAGTTATTTGAGATCAACATATATATTACAAAAAGAGTTGTAAGAGTTGCCCCTATATTAATGGGAATTTTAAAAATCATATTAAGTCCTATAGCTGATCCTAATATCTCTGCAAGAGCGGTAGAGATAGATGCAAGCATAGCTGTAAATAAGATAAAATAGCTTGTGATCTTGGAGAAATTTTTAGAGATAGATTCTGAAAGACAAAGTCCTGTTACAATTCCAAGGTGAGCTGAATTATGCTGTAAAAATATGAGCATAATAGTAGAAAGAGTAACCATCCAAAGTAGAACATAACCAAACTGAGATCCTGCAGATATATTTGAAGCCCAATTACCCGGATCTATAAATCCTACTGTAACAAGAAATCCAGGACCTATATATCTCAATATATCAAGTGCTCCCAATCTGGGCTTATGATCTATAAAAAATTTTTTGAGATTCATATATAAAATTCATCTCTTTTCAGATAATTTTATTTTAATTATAATTATACAAAATATAAAAATAAGGAGAAAGATTTGCAATATTTAATTATATTAATCTTCTGGTTTATAGGATGGTTTCTTTTTAGAAATGTTAAATTTTTAAGTTATAAAAAGCCTAAAAATAATAATTTTCTAATCTCTGTAATAATACCAGCAAGAAATGAGGAGCAAAATATTGGCAAGATTCTTAAAACAGTAAAATCTCAAACTTTAAAACCCTATGAAGTAATAGTTGTAAATGACAATTCTTCTGATAGAACTCAGTTTATTGCTGAATCTTATGAAAATGTAAAAGTTATATCTCTAAATGAAGAGCCACCTCCTTCTTGGGTTGGAAAACCATGGGCTCTATGGAATGGTTATCTTAATTCTTCAGGAGATCTTCTTTTATTTCTTGATGCAGATGTAGAGCTATCTGAAAATGCAATTGAGAGTATATTAGCAGAATATGAGAAGTATGGTGGAATGATATCCGTATGGCCATATCAAAGATTTGAAAGATTTTATGAACACCTTACTCTTCCATTTAATTTGATTGCAGTTTGCTCAACTAATCCCTTTTTAAGTAAGAAGAAAAAACCTATTGGTGCTTTTGGACCTATAATATTAACTTCTCGTAGAGATTACGAAAGTGTAGGAGGACATAAAGAGGTAAAAGGTGAAATAATTGAAGATTTAAAAATTGGAAAACTTTATGTAGAGAAGGGTATAAATTTAACAAATTTATTGGGAGGAAATATAGTTAAGTTCAGAATGTATCCTGAGGGTATAAAGCAGATGTTTGAGGGTCTTACTAAGAATATGGTAAAGGGGGCTATACATTCTGGAATTTGGAACTTTTTATTAATATTCATGTGGTTCACAGGGATTTATTCTTCCATAAACTTAATATTTTCTAATATCAATCTTATTAATTTAATTTATTATATCCTTTTCATCTTTCAAATACATGTTCTTACAAGAAATACAGGGGATTATAATTTTTTTGATTTTATATTATATCCATTACATTTTTGTTTCTTTTTGCTAATCTTTTTAATTTCTTTTATTAAAGCTGTATTTTTAAAATCAATTAAATGGAAGGGAAGAAAAATAAATGTTTAATATTCTTGTAATTTTATTACAGTTTTTTTCAGGTTCAATCATGTATTCATATATTCTTGCTAAGATAGCTCATGTTGATCTAAGTAAAGTTAGAGATGGAAATCCAGGATCTTCTAATCTTTGGAGGGAAAAAGGATGGAAGTGGGGATTGCCTGCTCTTTTATTAGATTATCTTAAGGGAGTTTTCCCTCTTTCAATTTTTATAACAATGAATCTTGTTAATAATGAATATATAATAGCTACTGCAGCACTTGCAGGTATTATGGGTCATGCTTTTTCTCCCATGTTAAGATTTAAAGGGGGAAAAGCAATAGCAACTACTTTTGGAGCATGGTCTGTCTTAACAAAATGGGAAGCTCCTACCATACTTGGAACAACCTTTACAATATTTACCCTAATAAAACCTAAGGATACAAAAGTTGAAGAAGATGCATTTAGAGTTCTTTTAGGATTTTTAGTTCTTTTCATCTATGTTATATTTAAATTCTATAGCCATGAAAAACATCTATTATATTTCTACTTAGGAAATTTTACTATTATAAGTTATAAACATTGGAAAGAAAGGTTCTCCCTGAAGCTGAGGTAATAAATCTTCAAAAGTAGGTCTTTCATTTTTGTATATTACACCTATTGGAATTTTATCGCCCCATTCAAGAGCCTTCTCAAAAGCTTTATATATATCAGTATAAACTCTTTCTCTATACCATTGAAAAGTATTTATTTTATTAAAAGTTACGCAATGACTTCCTCCTTCCCCATAAGTATTTCCATCACCAGACTCACAAATTACAATAAAGATTTTTATTAGCTATTTTTGCACCTACTGTAGCTGGAATATCTCTTCCATAAAGTCCATTAAAAAGATTACACTTAAAATAATGGGGAGCTTTTGCAGCTTGTCCTATACCAGAAATCATAAGTACTTTATGAGGAGGAATTTCAAGCTCTGCTAAAGCCCTTTTTATACAATTTAATATAGACCAATTTCCACATCCTGGACACCAGGCAGGGATTTGATTATTATTAAAATCTTCCATTCTCACCCCATAATCTCTTTCACTCCTTTCACAATTTCATCCACAAAAAATAGCATTCCATTATACTTAACTAATCCCCTTTTTACATTTATACAAGCTTCTTTCCTTATCAAAGTTGCAAATTGTCCCTCATAGTTTTCTTCAATAGTATAGAGCTCTTTATTTTTAAAATTATCTAAAAACTTTTGAGGAAGTGGATAGATATCTGAAAAATGTAAATACCCTATTTTATAACCTTCCTTTACAAGCTTTTCTATAGCTTCTTTTATTACCCCATAAGTAGAACCCCATCCTATAAAAACTGCTTCAGGATCTTCTACTCCAAAATATAACGGCAGACCCATTTATTAAAATTTTATTCCTTTATCCCTCTTTAAAAATTCTTTACATTTTTTACCACTATTAACTACAAAATTAAATTCTGCATCTAAAGCTTTTATATTTATCTCCAAATAATCACTTTATTTAAACTTTAATTTTTTTATGAAAATATATGGAAAATCCTTCTTTTCAGTTCCTATATGAGGAAGAATTTTGCGTATGCTCATTATATTATTCTCAATTTTCCTTGACAAATTATCTTTTTTCTTTTTATAATTATATTGTGATAATTAATTCTCACAATATGATAAAAGATAGGAGGTGTTTTAAGATTGCAAAATTTTGAAACCCTGAAAGAAAAGATTAAAGGTGTTATTGTAGTAATGATTACCCCCTTTAAAGAGAACTATGAATCAGATGAAGAAGGACTTAGAAAACTTACCCGTTTTCTTATTGACAGTGGTATTAGAGAAGGGAAAGGAGTTTTAGTCCCTGCAGGAAGCACTGGTGAATGTGCAATGCTTACTGATGAAGAAAGAAAAAGAATCTTTCAGATTGTAAAAGATGAGGCAAAAAATGAAGTACCTGTTATTGGTGGATGTAATCATACGGACACAAGAACCGTTATTAAATTAGTTCATTATGCAGAAGAGGCTGGACTTGATGGAGTAATGATAAGTCCTCCATATTACTGGAAGCCAGATGAAAGAATGATTTTAGCTCATTACAAAGAAATAGCAAAGGAGACAAATTTAGGAATAATGGTTTATAATAATTGGTTTGCATCTCAATTAGATATTCCAGTAGATTTAATGGTTAAACTTATAGATGAGGTTCCTAAAATTGTTGCTCTTAAGGATAATTGCAATATAATTAGCAAATTAGCTCAAATGATTGAAGCTTTAGGGGACAGAATTTCTATAGTAAATGGTTCTGGAGAGCCTCATGAGCCTTATGCAGCACTTATGGGAGCAAGAGGTTTTGTGACAGGTGAAGCATGCGTAATACCTAAGACCTGTGTTGCCATATATGAAGCAGAAGAAAAGAAAGATTGGGATAAAGCTAAGGAACTTCTAAAAAAATCATCTATAATTTGGAATTATCTATTAAATGGAAATCATATTGCTGATTATATTGTTAGAGTAAAAGCAGCACTTAATATATTAGGACTTCCTGGAGGAATTCCAAGATTACCTCTTCAACCTGCATCCTCCAAAGAGATTGAAGATTTAAAGAAATTACTTTCAGAATTTCCTCTTCCTGAGCTTTGGAACAAAAATTAAAAGGATTAAAATGGAGGGGGGATATTTTTAAAAAATTAAAAAGGAGGAAAAAGCAATGAGAAGTATAAGGAAGGTTAGTATTCTTCTTACTATTATTATCTCTTTGATATTCATTGTAACAACTTCTGCTGAACAAGTTTATGTTATGAAATTTAGCTGGATAGATCCACCAGATCCCTTTGGACAGTCTACAAGTGGATATGGTTATGTTCTTAAGAGTGAGGTAGAAAGATTAAGCGGTGGAAGATTAAAGGTAGAGTTATATCCATCTGGCCAATTAGGAGATCAAAGATCTTCTGTGGAGCAAGTTAAAAAAGGAACCATTGAAGCATGTAATATAAGCTCTGGAGTACTTGCTTCTGCATATTATCCCCAATTAGGTGTTTTTGATCTACCCTTTATTTTCACATCAAGAGAACATGCAAGAAGAGTTTTTGAAAGTTCCTTTGCAAAAAAGATTATTGAGGACTGTGCAAAAACAACTGGCATAAGAATTATGGCTTTGCAACCATTTGGATTTAGACATATATTTAATAGTAAAAGACCAATAAAAACTCCAGATGATTTAAAGGGTTTAAAAATAAGAGTTATGGAAATTGTTCCTCACCAAAAATTATTTGAATCCTTAGGTGCAACCCCTGTCCCTATGCCTATGTTGGAGCTTTATACGAGCTTACAAACAAAAGTAGTAGATGGAGCAGAAAATACATTACAAAATATTGTTGCTCAGAAATATTATCAAGTTTCAAAATATTTAACTTTAACTGGTCATCTTATGGGAGTTGGAGCAACCCTTGTTAATGAGAAATGGTATCAATCTTTACCTCCTGATTTAAGAAGTGCTTTTTATGAAGCAGAGAAAGTAGCAAATTTAACATATATGGGTTTAGGTGAGCTTTTAGATGATTCTGCCTTAGAAAAATTAAAGAAAGAAGGTATGGAGATATATGCTCCCACTGATAAAGAATTAAAGTTATTTAAAGATAAAACTTTACCATATGTAAGAAAATGGATGGAGAAAGAGTTAGGAACACAGATTGTGAGTGAATTCCTAAGAATAGTTGAAAGGGCAAAAGCAGATATTCAGAGAGAGGTAAAAGCCACTGAAAAACAATGAGGTGAAGTAATGATTTTTAAAAGATTGGATTCTATAGTTAATGCTATTATAGAAAATCTGTCAAATACTTTATTGTTCCTTATGTTCTTTGTAGTAATGTTGGAAGTAATCTCAAGATATGTTATGAAAACACCTTTCTTTTGGACTGACGAATTGGCAAGATATTTGATGTTTTATATGGTAATGTTTGGAAGTAGTATTGCTTTAAGAGAAGAGCGGCATCCCGCTCTTCTCTTTATAATAGAAAAATTTCCTAAAAAGATAAAAAGTCTATGGTTTATCATTGTAGATATTATAATATCTATTTTATTAATTATTATTTTCAAAGAAGGTTTATCTATGGCAATTGATGCATTGAACATGAAGACTCCTGCTTTAAGAATTCCATTCTTTTGGGTTTATTTAGCTCTACCCATAGGTTCTTTTTTAATGCTCTACCAAATTGCGACTAAATATATCTATAGATTTATGGGGGAGAGAAATAAATGAGTTTTGCTCTTTCAGTTATGCTTATTTCATTTTTTATTCTCATGTTCTTAGGGTTTCCTTTATCCTTTACTATGATTTTGAGTTCTATCTTATATTTTCTTTTTTCAGGGAAGCCATTATACCTAGTTGTTCATAGGATGTTTACAGGTATAGATACTTTTACTTTGATGGCAATACCCTTTTTTATTTTGGCTGGAGAACTTATGGTATATTCGGGAACTGCAAAGAAATTACTTGACTTCTCAAATCTTCTTGTAGGAAGATTTAGAGGAGGATTAGGCTATGTCAATGTTTTAGCAAGTATGCTTTTTGGAGGATGCTCAGGATCTGCTATCTCTGATGTTGCAGGTCTTGGAACTTTAGAACTTGAAATGATGGAAACCGCAGGATACGATAAGGCTTTTAGTACTGCTGTAACAGTTAGTTCAGCTATTCAAGGTCCTATAATTCCTCCAAGT
>Ga0123519_10004970_pt1 | contig 21345 bp, 18 predicted proteins | sample YelNatPaOPRAMG02_FD_87396 | JGI IMG/M metagenome (GOLD analysis project Ga0123519, IMG submission 87396) | Hot spring microbial communities from Yellowstone National Park - Yellowstone National Park OP-RAMG-02 (version 2) | ecosystem: Environmental > Aquatic > Thermal springs > Hot (42-90C) ...
CGGCATGCAGGGGAGGAAGTTTTTTTCTTTGGTTCCAGTCGTCACGGCAAATGCCATTTGGAACATAAAAAAACTTCTCCGGTGCTAATCCATGAGCCATCATGTATTCCTTTGCACACGGGAGCATGGATATCACTGCCGACGAATGCCGGTAGGCATAATTTTCGGCCATTTGCATCGTTGCAATAAAAGGATGGTATTTACTGTATCCTCCCAGCTCCATAGGGGACAGGGGCCACAAATCATGCACCTCAAACACCAACGGAGCTTTACAGGCCGATGCCATTCTTCTGGCAGGATAAATATCAAGCGGATAGGTAGAAGAAGCAATCACAACGTCAAAATTATATTTTCTGGCCAGGGCGCTGGCATGCCACCAGGTTTTTATTACAAAGATCAACATGTTGAAGATACGCCGCACTGAATTGCCTTCATAAGGAGGCGTTTTTATCCACACGTATTCCACTCCTTCCCTTTGTTCGACCTGCAGGGAAGAAGACACCTGCGGCTGATGTGTTCGTACATGCGAATGCGAAGCAGCAATCACCACAACAGCATGTCCTTTTTTTTGCCATTCCCTTGCAAGATAATAAGGACGGTATTCCATTCCGAGCACCGGCGATCCGGCATAATGATTAATGATTGCAATCTTCATCCCTTCAGCAATTCTTTTTCTATCACAGCCGCTGCCTCACCGTTCCCATAAAGAGAAAGATCGAAAGACACCTGCCGTTGCATGGCTTCGGCCACTGCGGCAACAATGTTCTGTGTTTTTGTTCCTGTCACGATGTTGACCTGTTGTTCTACCAGTTCAACCCATTCAGTTTCTTCCCGGAGGGTCACACAAACCTTCCGGAAGAAAAATGCCTCTTTTTGCAATCCCCCGCTGTCGGTCATTACCAGTTCACAATGCTGGAGCAGGTAAATCATCTCCAGATAACCTACAGGATTTACCAGCATAACCTGTGACCCCAGAAAAGTGGTATTGTCAATTTTCTGGCGGGTACGGGGATGAACCGGAAGAACAATGGGTATTTGCGATGATATTTCTTTTAAAGCGGTTGCAATCTGCCTGAGACGATCAGGATTGTCTGTATTTTCCGCACGATGAATGGTACAAAGAATAAACCTTGGTGGCACTTCGAAGAAAGGTTTCCGTGCAAAATTGGCATAATAAAGGGCGGCATCCTGCATTACATCGCCCGATTGAACGATGCGGCATTTAAACCGCTCAAAACCTTCGTTTTTAAGATTCTGCATGGCATTCGCTGTAGGACAGAAGAGCAAATCGCTGATGCGGTCGGCAATTATTCTGTTAATTTCTTCGGGCATGTTCATGTTGAATGAGCGCAACCCTGCTTCCACATGAGCAAGTTTAATATGCAGTTTTTTGGCCGCCAGTGCCCCGGCAAGGGTTGAATTGGTATCGCCATACACAAGAACCCAGTCGGGTTTTTCACACAGCAATACCTTTTCTATTTCCTCGAGCATACGACCTGTCATCGCTCCATGAGGAAGACTATGAACATAAAGATTGTAATGAGGATGGGGAATTCCCATTTCTTCAAAAAACACCTCACTCATGTTTTCGTCGAAATGCTGTCCTGTATGGACAATGACCTCTTTTATCTGCTGCGTTTTCCGAAAACGGCGGCTTAGCACCGCTGCTTTGATAAACTGAGGCCTTGCGCCTATGATGGTAACAACTTTCATTATGATTTATGCAGTTTTATATATGGCAAACTCCCGTCCATGAATGCGGTATATTTTTCTTTCTTTTAAAAAAGAATAACGGTCTATCAGTTCCTGATGCACAGGATTGTTATAAATGATATACATCCTGCGAGGAAAATTTCTGAACGATTCTTTTACTTTATCCATCCATGCCGTCATTATTTCAGCATCAAAAGGATTAAAAAGAAAAAATACCGTATATTCTTTATCAGGATTCACCTCCGTTGCATCCTTATTGATTACTTCCACAGGCGACATTGTTTTCTTTTTTCTACGAAATTTTTCTATGTTCTGCCGGCAAATATCACATAATTCAGCTGAAAATTCAATACCCACCACTTTCTTAAAACCTGCCACCGAGGCTATCAGCAACGTTCGTCCTTTGCCTGCTCCCACGTCCACCCATACATCCTCTTTAGTAATTTCTATTTTTCTGAACAACTTTCTCAATGCTGAGACAGGCGAAGGATCATATTTGGTTCCATGTTGTCTTTTCTCATGATCAATTCGTAGGTCCTGCAGCAGAACCCTCGACTGAGTGTCGGTTCCATAATACCAGTCAAAAAAAATCCCTTCAAGATGATTATAAAAAATCATCACGGAATTCCTGATTCCTTTTTCTCTTATTTTATGCCACCATGGTGCCATCAGAAAAAGTAGCAAGGTATTTTTTACACAGGCAAAAACCTTCATGCATGAATAAAAACTTTTCATACAATTGCCTGAAAGGTTTTATGCCGGATATTTTTTTCAAAATTAATAAGGTTAATGAATTAATCAATATTCTGTAAATGAAAGGGAGATAAACCATGCGGGTGGCAGGAACAGGAATGAATAACATGTGTTGTTTGAATCTTTCAAGTCCTGGCATGGAACGGTATGACTCAAGACCGTAAGAGATTTCAATAAAACCTTCCCTGCGGATTACTTCATTAATCAATGTAAACAACATGGCATTTACGGGGCAAGACGAAGAATAGTTGTAATCCATAAAAGGATGATAAATGACATATTTGTTTTCTGTTTTCACCACGATCATGTAAGCAATCATCTTCCCGTCTTGAAAAGCTGCAACAGGATGCACATCCTTATCACCAAGCAAAACATTCACGTAATGTGCCCATTTTTCCTTATCGGTGAGGTAAGCGACTTCGCGCTGATGCCTGGAAAGAACAATCCGATTGATACGAAAACCTTCATTTATCATCTCCTTGAGCGAAGGTCTTCTGATGTCGCAGCTTTTTAAACCTTTTCGTATCTGATTTCTGATCTTGGAATCAAATTTTTCGAGCGAATAATCAGAACCCCTGAAGATGTATTCGGCTGTATTTTTCTCCTGAAAAGTGGTTTTAAACAAAACCGGTTTTTTGTACTTTTTCCCACACGCTAACAACTCTTCCCTGCGGGGGTATACATCACGAAGGGTGGGAAATGAATACACCACCTGACCGGTTACAAGCCAGTGGTATTCCTTCACTTTTTCCACACAAAAACCCGTCTGCCGGTAAAGCATTATAAATTCTTCTGTTGTCATATTAACGAGACCGTTTGATCTTTCTTATCTCTGCAAGGGCATCTTCGTAAGTCACAAACTGAACTTTCTTTTCGCAAAGATACTGAATCAGCCAGGTATACCATGATCTCCACACAATAAAACGGTTAGAAAAATACCGGTCGTGAAACAACACGGTAAAATACGCTATGTGGTTCTGTTCAGCCTCTTCAATGATTTTTTTCGTCAAGCTCTTGGCCTCTTCAAGTGTGCGATTACTGAATTTTCTTTTTCTGTCAGCACAAACCACTCCATCCATCAGATGAAGAGGAAATTCCGGAAAACCCTCTTCAAAATAAGGATTTTCCATTTTCATCACTGTGCTGTCAAAAAGATATCCTGCCTGCCTTAGATAAGACAGGGTAGTATTTGAAAAATGCAGATAATGCATCCGGATTCCAAAAGATTCTAATCCGCTTATCTGGCGAAACAACTCCCTTTCCCTGCAAATCTCTTCAAAAGAATCAAAGGCAATGCCATGAACTCCGGTGCAGAAACCACGTGAAAGGATTTTCTGTATCCACGGGGCTGCCGCATCAAGAGAGTATGACAGTCCATAACCCTTTGCAACAGCAATAAAGAAGGTAGAAACCACTCCGTGCGAAGCATCAAAAGTCATCAACTCATCAAGATTCTGCCATTTATTGGTGAGGAGGTCGGCATAACGACGGCAGTATTCCTTAAAAGAAACTACCCCTGCCATCATTTCGAGAGTATTCCGCACGTAATATTTCGGGAGAATCAAATCTTTATAATGTTCCCATACAGTAAGATGATCCACATCATGAGAAACAATCACTTTCATCGGAAAAAGGGGTTTAAAAAGTATTCCGTCTGATAAATTTTAAAATTATTTCAATCCATACCACAGCCCTGTTAAAAGTATATACAGGAATGAGTTTTCCGCCAAAATCCCTGAAGAAAGCTTCCACCTCGGGAATCATCGATCCTTCAAAATCAAAATATTCAAGACCGAGCGATCTGGCATGACGGATGGCTTCCCACAGGCAACAGGCCCCTGCACCGGCATGTTTATGGCTGCTGTCATATCCTCCCAGTAAATAATAAGCACGGTTGCGGTAATGTATACAAAAAGCTGCAGCTACAGGAACCTCTTTCCATGAAGCAACAAAAGCAAAACTGTTTTCCGGCAGGCTGTATTCGTTAAGAATCTTCGTGAGCCGGAATTCATTTAACTTTTTATTTCTTCGCGAAAATGTTTTTTTCACCAGCTCCATCACCAAAGTCATGTCTTTTGTTTGGTTCACTGTTATCCCATCTTTGAGGGCTTTACGGATGTCATATCTTCTGCCAGAAGAAAAATCTGCAAATATTTCTTCTTCCGTTTTTTTCAAAGAAATCACATAGGTATAATGAGGAATCACTTTAAAATTATTCCAGTAATAAGGTTGTGTATCGGTACAAAAATCGGGCAAGGCGAGGGAGACCAACGAAAATCTTTTTTGCCGGTAAAAATCTGCTATCAGCGTATGTACTTTTTTTTCGAAAGAATATTTTTTCGTGATTGACTCTTTTCGTGGAATGAGAAAAAAACCATTATGCGGCGTATAGGGAGGAAGAAAAAAGCAACGTAGAAACAACAGATTTATCTTATAATGGAAAAAACCTCCTGCGATCTGATTATTATCATCAAGAATCATAAAGATTTCAAGACAGGAAGAAGGATACATGGCCAGCCAGCGACGTGTAAAAAACACAGAGCCATATTTTTCTGCGAGCGAGAAAAATTCCTGGTGGTCCAATGTAACTTTTTCAATCTTCATTCAGTAATTTTTTATATAAGCGAAAAAGTGTTTCCTGTTCCTTTTCCCAGCAGAGTTCTTCTTCCACTCTTTTGCGTCCGTTTTGCCCGAGGCGAACAGCAAGGGCTTTATCCTGTAACAATAAATCAATTTTTTCTGCTATTCCTGCAGAATTGGAAGGATTTACAAAAATAGCATTTTCAGAGCCAAAAAAATGAATCCAGAAAGGGAAGTCCGACATGATGACCGGCAGTCCGCAAGCCATATATTCAAATGTCTTAATGGCAAATGTGTTCATGTGATTTAATTCGGGTAAGATGGTTACTATGCCCACATCCGCTTTCTTGATGTATCCATATAGTTTTTCGACAGGCATCCAATCTTTCCATTCTACTTTCCCATGAGGCATGTGATCGAAACATTTCTTTTTGTATTCTTCTCCTTCCCACTGGCCAATAAGCAACAAGGTGGCATCGGTACGAACGGAATGCATGGCCTCAATCAGTTCATAAATGCCCCTTCCTGCGTTTAATCCGCCCACATAAATAATAATGGGTTTTTTCTTCTCGATGTCCAGCGATGGAATATTATCTATCAGGGAAAGAATGGGAAAATTTCTTACGAGGTAAAACTTATGGACATGCCGCGGATAGGCTGATAAGAAATTGTGAGGATTCTGCGGATTGTCTGCAACATAAATCCATGCATCAAAAAAACGTACCGACAACTTTTCAACAAGCAAATACATAAAAGCAAAAATTCTCCTGAAAGGCCGGGGAACCCATTGCTTCACACTGGTTTCACAGGAAAGTTGCAGGTACAAATTCTCATGAGAATCAAAAACAACTTTTTTCCCGGACAACTTAAGAAGAAATCCTATAAGCAACAGTTCCGGATCGTGCAGATGCATGACTGAAGCTCCTGTTTTAAGGGCTTTCCGCATGGCAACAAAGGAATTGAAAAACCGTTTGAAACGACCGGAATATTCCTTCAGCCCTACGATGTGAACTCCATCCCGCTGTTCATCTTTACTCCACACACCCACCACATACACAACATACCCCTGACGGACAAGTGAACGGCATTCCTTATAAAAAATTCTTCCGTCAATGGCTTTGTGTACCGTTGTAATATGACACACTTTCTTCATGACTCACATAATTATATAACACCGCTGAAAATACTGCATAAGGAAGAAATAACTGATATCCAAAGAAAAAATTATTGGTAAACATAAGAAAAGGAATTACCCCACTGTACAACCGGAAGGCAGAAAAAAGAATCTGCAGGTGTGAAGGAGCATCAGGAGGTAGTTCCCATCTGAGCAGTTTTAAGGGAACCTTATAAATAAAAACAAGCAGAGAGATAAAACCGACGATGCCGTAACGGCGTAAAAGAAGGACATATTCTCCGTCCACAATGGTGGTGTGAATTGCTTTTGCAGGACCCCAGCCTATCCATAACGATTGTTTAAAAATTTTCAGTTCGTCTTCCCACATGTGAAGACGTGTGTTAAACGAGGTGTTGGTCCCGGAAAAAAATGTTCTTATCCCTTCATAAAGATAATAAAACCGGGGAAGGATAAGGAGGATCACCAGAATTCCCACCAATAATAAGCAAAGACGCAAAGTAAACGAATACGCCCTGTTATGAAAAACGGAAAACAAAATCACTGCAGCCATGGAGAAAAAAGCTGTGCGTGAAGAGGTCATGAGCACAACAATCATCAGAAGAAAAAAGACAATCAGCGAAAAGATTTTTTTCTGTGACAGATAGAAATAATAAAAGAAAAAAAGGTACAACAGGACAATAAAAGCGCCAATGTTGGGATCGCCACCGGTAACAAAACAACGGTGAGAATAATCGATCATGTTCCGCACATGAAGGTCGCTGGTATACAACTTGCCCACCAAAGGAGCCAGATTGAACAGATTAAAATATTCAATGACAGAAATAAGAAAAATAAGGGGTACTGAAAAAAGAAAGAACAAATACATATACCGGAGCATTTTTTCACTTTTGGTACAGTTGACCAACAACATGGCCAGCAAAGGAATAAGGTATCGAACGATTTCATTTACATCACGCCACGAAAAAGGAACACCAAGGGCAACATATCCCCACAGGGTTGAAATGACAACGAGGAAAAGAAAAATGAGGTAATAAACATTGTAGCGGTTGATCCGTATTTTCATCAGGTAAAACAAAATGAGAGGAAAAAAAAGAAAAACAAGAAAAACATGCAAACTCACCGCCACTTCTCCGATGTAAATAATATTGGGCAACAGCAGGCAGGAAAAAATCACCACTGTCAGCAGAAATTCAAGCGAGGTAATATGGGCAAGCCGTATCTTCATCATTTTGATTAGCGGGAATAAAACTGAATGATGAGGGAAGCAATCCGGCGGACCTCATCAACGGTTAACTCATAAAACAAAGGCAATCTGAGCAGGCAATCGGCATACCGGTCGCAATTGGGCAAGGGACGCCCGTCGTGTTTCGGAGCATAATAAGGACTTTTGTGAAGTGAAAGGTAATGAAACACTGCCATGATGCCATGCTGCTTTAAATATTCGATAAGACGGTCCCTTTCTTCAATGGAACGGCACAAAAGATAAAACATGTGGGCATTGGGCGTGGCATAAGGAGGAATATGGGGCAACTGAACCACTTTTTTCTTTTCCAGCGGTTTTAACTCTTCTTCGTACACCTTCCAGAGGTTTTTTCTTTTCTGTTGAATGGCATCGAGATTTTCCAGTTGAGCAAAAAGAAAAGCGGCTGTGAGTTCCGAAGGCAAAAAAGAGGAACCTATATCTACCCATCCGTATTTGTCCACTTCGCCACGGTAAAAAGCTGTCCGGTTGGTGCCTTTTTCCCAGAGGATTTCGGCCCGTTTGACAAAACGGTCATCGTTAATCACCAGCATGCCTCCTTCGCCCGAAATAATATTTTTTGTTTCATGAAAAGAAAAAGCCGCCAGATGACCAAACGATCCGAGAGGCCTGTGCTGATAATAAGCGTCGATGGCCTGCGCCGCGTCCTCGATGAGAAAAAGATGATAACGCGAAGCGAGTGACATGATTTTTTCCATGTCGCAGGCTATGCCGGCATAATGAACTACCACGATGGCCCTGGTCCTTTCTGTAATCAAGGGTTCAATGGCATCAGGATCGATGTTGGGATTCTCAGTTGCCGAATCACAGAAACGAATCATAGCCCCTCTTAAGATAAAGGCATTGGCGGTAGAAACAAAGGTGTAAGAAGGCATGATGACTTCATCGCCGGGCCGGATATCAATGAGCAGGGCGCACATTTCCAGCGCATCTGTGCCGCTGGTGGTCAGCAAACATTTCCGGAATCCGTACCGCTGTTCAAAAAACTCATGGCAGCGGCGCGTAAACATGCCGTTGCCCGAGATCTTCCCCGAAAGGACAGCCTCCCGGATGTAATCAATTTCTTTCCCGGTAAGAAAAGGTTTATTAAAAGGAATCCGCATTTTTCTCAGGTTTATAATAATACCATGCTTCCGTAAGGATAATTTCAAAAGCATTTTTTTCGTAAAAACGGAGAGCCTGTTTATTTTTTCCTTCGGTCACCACAGTCAATTCCGTTGCTCCCTGGCGGAAGGCATAATACGCTGCAGCCTCGATGAGCAAAGAACCGATGCCCCGGCGCTGAGCAGAAGCGCTGACCGAAATCAGCCCAATGAAACACGCTGTTTCTCTTATCCGGAGCGTAATAAATCCAAGGCAGCGGTTGCTGTCACGGCACACATAACAAATGTGATCAAATTCCCCCTTCAACGCCTTCCGGTACCAGGTATGATAAAACGCATGGATTTTCCTGCTGTCTGTGATGCCACGGTAACGGCTGTATTCCACCAGCGGAGCGATGCAATCATCCACGTCGAGAAAATCTTCTTTCCATTCCTCAACGCCTGCAGGGAAAGCCACAGAAGAAGAAATTTTTTTCCGCAACGTGATCCGTTCATCCTCAAATACAAAGCCCATGGATTCAAGCTTACGAACAGAAACAACATCGTCTTTCCGGCATTTACACTGAATCACATCCACATGATTATCTTTTGCCCATTGCACAATTTCTTCTTTTTTCACCGGAGCAATCTCTTGTTCCTCAAGTTGTGCAATGGTAAGATTGAAAAAATCAGAATCCCATGGCAGAATTTTCATGCGTTTTTTTTAATCTGTACATATCATTTAAAGTTCCGCATTACATACCTGCAGCCATTGCCGGACAAGGTTTTCTTCTGCAAGTTCATGCGAAATAATATTCTTATTCTTCTGTTTATCTTCTTCCCTGCAGGAAGCAAAAGTAATAAAATCGAGTGAAGGAATTTCAAACGAATCATAAATCACTACCCCCAGGTCATGCAAATACCGGTAGGTGGTTGTAGTGCTTTTGAGAAATACCTTTTTCCCCATCATCAGCATGGGGAAAAGATTGCCCAGTCCCTGTTGCCTGTCGTGAAAAAATACAAGTACATCCAGCGAAGCCAGGTAAGTGGCATACTCTTCCGGAGGCATAAAATCCAAAAGAGGATAAAATTTTTTTCCAAATAACATGTATCCCTGTTCAACCACTTTCTTCACATATTCATTTTTCTTCCCTCCCCAGCTCTGTCCATAAGACAGAGGGCAATAAATGCGTATGTCTTCACTGGCATAACGGGAAAGCATGCGGAATACTTCTATGTGCCGGTTGCTGTCATCGGCTGAATTTCCCACCTGAATAAAAAGTGTTTTTTTTGAAGACGCAGGAAGATCAGAGGAACAGACAAGAGTGGTTGGATAGGCAGCATGAAATGTTTTTCCTGTGTGGCCATATTTTTTCTGCGCCAGGGCAATGTCGCCCGGAACAACACAAACGATCCCCCCGAGGCAACGGATGGCTTTCTTTCTTAATGCTTCATACAATTTGTACTTGAAAGATGTTTGTGGTTGCAATCCAAAGTAAAGATCCCCTCCCCAGATAGACCATACAGAACGGCGGGCATAGGTTTCACAGGAAAGAATAAGATACAACCTTGGATCCTGGAGCCCATGAATGATAAAACGGTCGCCGGTCTTGCTTCGCAAAAAATACCTGAAAAGACCAGGATGTAAATGAGGACTTACATCGTACCGGACAGAAGACAAAGAAGAAAAACGCGAAAGATTAGTACCTGTAAAAATAAAGAAATGCCGGTCAAGGTCAAAGGCCTGCCGGTATTTTACAAGAAAATCAACAAATCGTGCCGGATAGGTGGATGTGGTATTAAGAATGTGATAGATCATAAAGAAGCATCGTGTTGTTTAATGATATAAAGATACCATCCTAAAACGGCAATGTAAATCAGAAAGGCCGTTCCTGAAAAAGCCAGCAACATCATTTTAAAATCGTGATACTGGGCAAACATATACACCATGGCGATCAGAATCAGGTTGTTCACCACACTCCACACCATGTTAAACTGCTGCTTCATGAACACCAGGGGCACAGAAGATAATGAAGACACAATAAAATTCACTGCAAAATAAGGAATCATGTAAGTAACGTATTCTGCCGATTCAACCCATGCCGTTCCAAAAAGGAATCCGAAAATATCTTTCAGAAAAAAAAGAATGAACACAATAACGATGACCGACAACAGAAAAAAGTTTTTCAGGATGGGCATTACCACCTGCATAAGAGGTAAACGGGAAGACCGGTGAAACGACATTTTCTGGTACAGCACCTGCGAAAACGAAAAACTAAGGAGGGTAAGAGGAGCCTGCACCAGCCGGAGGCCAAAATAGTACAACCCCAGCACATGGCCGGAAAAGGAAGAAGTGATAATAAAAGAAATGCTGCTGTCTCTGGCCTGGTCAAAAAAAACCTGTATGGAATTATACAGGGGAAACTGCCGGTATTCCACAGCAACTTCCTTCACCGACGAAAATGAAATTTTTCTGAGGATTGAAAAATTTTTCCTCAGGTAGCCCCTGAGCATAGAGACTGCAGCAAGAAGATCTCCAAACAGCTGTCCGGCAATCAATCCCACTGCTCCTGCATGAAAAACACCTCCGGTGACATGAACAATCCCTGTGCCTGTATTCCGCAGGATCTTGTTAACGGCAAGGACATGATATTTTTTTTGGCGGTTGTACCAGTAATTCATGGTTTGAAATACACCAAGAATCAATACATTGAATGGCACAAGATACAACCATGGCGAAATAGCAGGATTTTTTAAAAGAGCAGTTATGCCTCCATTGAAAAAAAACACCGGAATCATCACCGTCAGAAAAATGCCGGCAATGATGAGCCCGCAAAGTTTAACAACCGCATGAGCCTTGTCATCAGCGGAAGGAAGTACAACAGCCAGTTCATACCGCGCTGTGGCCACAATGGCTACAAGATTCGTAAGGGTAAGAAAAAGGGCGTAGGTTCCAAAGCTTTCAGGAGAATACAACCGGGAAAGAACCGGCGATAAAAAAAAAGGAATCAGCTGGGCAAGGGCAGTCCCTGACAGAAGCACAAAAACATGCCGTAAAAATTCGGAATTTTTTATCCGTTGCAGCATCAGGCTTCAAATTTATTTACCATCAGCGCCAGAAACGATCCGGCCAGAAACCCTGCCAGGATACACAATAAAAAATATTTTACATACCCCGTTTCCGGTTCCAGAGGAACGAGAGGACGGGTAAGATACACAAAATCCTTGGGCATCCGGACCCTTGAGTCAATATAAATTCCTGTTTTGTAAGCCTGCAGAATATCGTTATAAATGTTAAAATTATACACCTGTGTTCCCCCATGATGATTGTCAAAGAACACCTCCTTGACTTTCTCCATTTCCTTTGTTTTTAATTCATATTCATTTTTTAACTTCACCAGTTTTTCTTCTTCCACATTTTTTATGTGCTTAATATATTCATTGTGGTTCAGATAATCCAGCAAAAAATCAGCTATCGCATTGATTTCTTTCGGATTGTATACTTTCAGAAGAATTTCTACCGACTGGGCATCAGAAGAAACTTCTGCACTTGCCTCTTTGAGTCCTTTAAAAGGCAGTGGTTTCCCGTTGTTTTCTCCGTTCATGTATTTGCTGTTGCAGTTGTACACATCAGAAAAGTCAGACACAAATTTTTTAATCTCCATAGGAGAAATAATAACAAATGATTGGTTGTTATCTAAATTTTGCTGAGGCTGGATCAAATAAGAAGTAATTTTAAAAGAAGAGGCATATACTTTTTTTCTAAAAAAACTCAGATAAAAAGCCGGCAATAAAAAAATCAATATAGTAAATAATACAAGACGTGAATGCTTGCGGATAATCCGGAAGATATTCATCAAATCCACTTCAAGGTATTGATCTCTGGTGTCCATAATTCATTCATTTAATTTCTTTCAAAAGTACAAAATTTGTCCCGATTCGCCTGAAACCACAAAAATTCCAGCTTCTTTTTTTTATGATAAAATACTGTATCCTTGAGACATTCTCCTGCGTTTGTTTTGAATTCTGCTGACAGTCGCATCAAAGACGTAACTTTTATTGCCGGCAAACCGTATGACAATAATAAAAACACAAAATCTGCCTCTTAATTTTTAAAGTTATGAAACGGGAATGGATGATCCAATTGCTTGAAAACCAAAGAAGTTCATGGGATGTTGTGGTCATCGGGGGAGGTGCAAGCGGCATAGGAGCTGCTCTCGACGCCGCCACACGAGGATACCGTACAGTCCTCATCGAACAACATGATTTTTCAAAAGGTACCTCAAGCCGAAGCACCAAATTGATTCACGGAGGAGTCCGTTATCTTCAGCAAGGGGATGTGTCGCTGGTTATCGAAGCCCTGCACGAACGAGGGTTGCTCCTCCGCAACGCTCCTCATCTGGTACACCATCAGAGTTTTATCATTCCTGCCTACGACTGGTGGGAAGGTCCTTTTTACAAAGTGGGCATGAAAGTGTACGACCTGATGGCGGGGAAGCTGGGGCTGGGACCTTCCGAACACCTTTCGCGCAACGAAGTACTGCAAGCCATTCCCACACTGAAAACCGAAGGACTGCGCGGAGGCATCATCTACTACGACGGCCAGTTCGATGACTCCCGTCTTGCCATCAATCTTGTGCAATCGTTCGTGGAAAACGGCGGCATTGCCATTAATTACATGAAGTGCATCGGTCTTATGAAAGCAACCGACGGAATGATCGCAGGAGTAATTGCCCGCGACGAAGAAACGGGAAAAGAATACTCCCTGCCTGCCAGAGTGGTTGTGAATGCCACAGGGGTATGGGCCGATGACATTCTTAAAATGGACCGGCCGGAAGCCCTAAAAACAATTGTCCCCAGCCAGGGCGTTCATGTGGTGATTGACAAAGAATACCTGCAAAGCCCCCACGCCATTATGATCCCTCATACAGATGACGGACGCGTACTCTTTGCCGTACCGTGGCATGACAAAGTGGTTGCGGGCACCACCGATACCCCCGTACCTCATGCCGATATTGAACCCCGCGCATTACAGGACGAAATTGATTTTATCCTTCATACCGCCTCCCGCTACCTCGCAAAACCTGTCTCCCGCAAAGACGTAAAAAGCATTTTTGCAGGACTTCGCCCCCTGGCCGCTCCCGAAGGCGAAGAAAAGACAACCAAAAACATCTCCCGCAGTCATAAAATCATTGTCTCTGTGTCGGGTCTGATTACCATCATCGGAGGAAAATGGACTACCTACCGCCGCATGGCACAGGACGCCATTGATAAAGCTGCTCTTATCGGTGGATTGCCGGAATCACCCTGCCGCACTCACCACATGCCCATCCATGGAGCCGTGATTGCTCTCCCGAAAGAAGACCCCCTGCATGTTTATGGAGCCGACAGTATTCAAATAAAAGAACTGATGACCAGCCAGCAGGAACTTGCAAAACCATTATCTCCGCTTCTGCCCTACACAGGTGCCGAAGTGATATGGGCTGTTCGCCATGAAATGGCCCGGACAGTGGAAGACGTGCTGGCACGCCGCACCCGGGCATTGTTCCTTGATGCCAGGGAAAGCATAAGAATTGCGCCGGAAGTCGCCTCCCTCATGGCCAAAGAAATGAAAAAAGACAATCACTGGATCCGTCAACAGGTTGACTCCTATACCCATCTTGCCCGGGGATACCTTCTGGAATAATGAATTCATGTTGAATACAAGGATGCCCTTCCTCTCCGGAAAAAATCCAACCCCTTTATTATCAAAATTTTATATGTTTTTTCTTCTTTCTTTTTTAATTTTAACCCTTCTCTTTTTGCAGAAAGGAAAGAAAATAACTACTTTAGTAATTACTTCGGCATCAAATGAAATTACTGACTTATATAAAACTGATGTTTTAATTTTTTAAGACGATGAAAAAATATTGCTTCTTGATGATATTGTTTGCAGGTTTCATGGAAAAAACCTATTCACAGGCAGAAGTTGATACAACGTCCACCATTATGCTGGCCGAAAACCAGGAAGCAGAACAGGCTTATAACCAGGGACTGGAAGAAATAAAGAACAGAAATTACACTTATGCCTTAAGTCATTTCACCGATGCGCTTAAATACAAGCCCGACCTGTACCAGGCTTATAACGGACGTGGCACTGCATACCTGCTGATGAAAGACTATCAGAATGCCATCCGTGAATTCCGGAAAGCTTTAAAGATGAATCCTCAAAACAAGGGTTCTCTTTATTACAACATCGCCATTGCCTATCAGCTGGATCATCAGTACGACAGTGCCATCAATAATCTTAAGTTGGCTGAAAAAACAGCATTCAAAAGTCCAAAAGTTTATTACAACATGGGATTCTGCTTGTATCAGCAGGGGAAATACACAGAGGCCATTGCGGCATACGACAAAGCCATCGCTGCCGATCCAAAGTATGCCGATGCCTATAACGACAGAGGAAGTGCCAAACGGCAGGCAGGAGATCTCGAAGGAGCCATTCAGGATTATTCAGAGGCTATCAACATTTCTCCGAAGGCTATGTACTATGACAACCGGGGAACTGCTTACAGACGCATGAAACTATTTGGCGAAGCCATCGAAGATTATACCATGGCGCTACGCCTGAGCCCCGATGCTTATGCCATTTACAACAACCGGGGAAGTGCCCGTTACGACAAAGGAGACTACCAGGAAGCCATCGAAGATTATAAAAAGGCTATCTCGCTTAAACCTGACTATGCCCCTGCTTACAACAACCTCGGAACGGTTTATTATGTCATTCAGAATTATCCCGAAGCACTCAAGGCCCTTAACAAAGCCATTGAATTAAATCCTTCTTACGGATATGCTTACTTCAACAGGGGCAATGTAAAAGAAGAATTAAAAGATGTGGAAGGAGCTGTAAACGATTGGAAAAAAGCTGCTTCCCTCGGATTAAAATTGGCTGAAACAAATATTGACGACTATAAAAAGAAAAAATAATAAACCAATGTTGATTGAAACTGCTATATTTTTAGAAAATTGGATGAAAATTTTCTGAATGCTTTCAACAAAATTAAAAATGAGAAAATGTTCATGACCGGGAGGAGAATAAAATCATGGATATTTCATGTGACCATAAAAATAAAAGTACACAGATGAAGAAAAAAATTCTTTTCATTGGTATCTGGATGGGGATGGCAATTACTGCATTGCAGGCACAGGAATATATTCAGACCAACATTGCAAAATTCTGTTCGGGCAAAAAAATTTCAGAAAAAGAAGTAAAGACGCTGATCAAAGAAGCTGACATGTATTACCTGCAGGGATTAAAAAGTTCATACATCCTGGCAGCCCAATCATACCAGAAACTGATGGCACTGAATCCTGACGACGCTTCCGTGAATTACAAACTGGGGGTCAGTCTGATGATGTCGCTGCAATCGAACAAGGCCCTTCCCTACCTTCAAAAAGCCTATGAAATTGACAAAAATGTTGCTCCTGATATTCTCTATCTGCTGGGCCGTTGTTATCATCTGAACTATCAGTTTTCAAAAGCGAGAGATTATTATCAGCAATACCGGAAAATTGTTTCAAAAGAGAATGACGACTTCATGCTGAAAAAAGTGAAACAACGCATCAAAGAATGTGAAACAGGCATGGAGCTGATGAAAAATCCGGAAAAAGTAATCATTGAAAATGCAGGGAAAAACGTAAACAGTGAATATGCTGATTACGCCCCTGTGATTTCGGCTGATGAATCGGTCATGCTGTTTACCTCACGAAGGTCCAATACCACCGGTGGAGGAATTTCGTTAAACGACAATGAATTTTTTGAAGACATTTATGTATCTCATGACAGTGCAGGCACATGGAGTTTTGCCCGTAACAACCAGGAATTACTCAATTCAAAAGCCGATGAATCGGCCATTGGTCTTTCGCCGGATGGACAGATATTATTCGTTTTCAGGGGGCGCAACGGAGGAGATATTTATATGAGCCGCCTTGAAGGGGACAAATGGTCAAAACCCGTGTCTCTGGGCGGTAACATCAACACCCCCTATTCGGAAAATTCGGCTTCGCTTTCTTACGATGGCAACATTCTTTACTTTTCAAGCGATAAAAAGGAAGGCAGCCTTGGCGGATACGACATCTATCTGTCACGCAAGCTACCCGATGGTTCATGGGGTCCCCCTGAAAATCTTGGTCCTCCCGTTAACACAGAAAACAATGAAATGGGTGTTTTTATGATGCCCGACGGACGTACCATGTACTTTAGTTCCGATGGCCATAAAACGCTGGGAAAGTTTGACATTTTCAGAACTTATCTGCAGGATAACGGCAAATGGTCCAAACCTGAAAACATCGGGTTTCCCATCAACACTCCCGAAGACGATGTCTTTTTTGTTGTGTCAGCCAGTGGAAAACACGGGTACTATTCCACCACCCGGGAAGATAGTTACGGATACAATGACATTTACCGCATTACTTTCTTAAACCCGCGCCGGCAGATTCTTCAAACCAACGAAAACAAGTTACTGGCCATCTCGGAAAGCACGATAGGAGAGACAGAAATCGATACTTCTTACAAATTAAAAACCATCCGGCTGACCATTGTGAAAGGACAGATCACCGATGCCTCTACCCACCAGCCTCTTGAAGCCACCATTGAAATTGTGGACAACCAGAAAAACAAAACCATCTATACGGTTTCTTCCAACAGCAAAACAGGAAAATATCTTGTGTCCTTACCTTCAGGAAAAAACTATGGAATTGTTGTGAAGAAAGAAGGATATATGTTCCATTCCGAAAACTTCGACCTGCCACTTGCCTCCTCCTACCAGGAAGTCATCAAAGATATTGCCCTGCAACTGGTTGATGTGGGGTCACGGGTGGTGCTGAACAACATCTTCTTTGATTTTGGCGTAGCTACCTTGAAATCGGAATCCATTCCTGAACTGGAACGGATTGTGGCCTTCATGACCGAATATCCTACATTAAAAATCCTGGTGTCAGGCCACACAGACAACATCGGTGCTGAAACCGTTAACCAGAAACTGTCTGAAGCACGTGCCAAAGCAGTGGTGGATTACCTTGTTTCCAAAGGCGTTGACCCAAAACGCATGGAATATAAAGGATTCGGATGGCAGAAACCCATTGTCACCAACGACACCGAAGAAGGACGGGCACAGAACAGGCGTGTGGAATTCCAGATCATCAGTAAGTAAATCATCACCGGTCATTCCTCCCCGCAAAGGAGGAATGACTTTTTATTGTTTCATGAACAGTGGAAAAATTCCTTGAACTTGTCGCGCAGGATCTTTATGACAAATTAGGCGAAAAGCTTTCATCGGCTCATGTGATCTTCCCTTCCAGAAGGGCACACCTGCATTTTAATTACTACCTCTCCCGGCTGATTCAAAAACCTTTATGGACGCCCCGTTATGCTTCCATCGAAGACTTTTTCCGTGAACTTTCTTCTTTGCATCCGGCCGATACTCTTTTACTCAATTATCTGTTATATAAAGAATACAAGAAAATCATCCACAGCGAAGAATCCTTCAGCTCTTTTTATTCCTTTGGCACCATCCTCCTTGCCGACTTTGACAACGTTGATAAATACCTTGTCAATCCCGACCAATTGTATACCAATCTCAAAGATCTTAAAGAAATTGAAAAAAACTTTGACTACCTCACTCCTGAACAAAGGGAAGCACTCAGTTCCTACTGGAATACTTTCACTAAGATCAAGACTGACAAACAACATCATTTATTTTTTCTTCAACTGTGGGAGAACCTTGCCGATATTTACCATTCATTCAAAGACACTCTTCGCAAAGATGGAATTGCCTACAGCGGAATGATGGCCCGTGATATTATTGAAAAAATAAAAAACAATCACCCGCCGGCTTTCCCTTCAGAAAAGTATATTTTTATCGGCTTTAATGCTCTTACCCGCTGCGAAGAAGAACTGTTTTTATTCCTGCATCAACAAAAGAAAGCCCTTTTTTACTGGGATTATGACGAATATTATCTTTCCCATCCCCATCATGAAGCAGGCTATTTTCTTAAAACCTACATAAAAAAGTTTCCCAACCAGCTCAAGGAAGATCATTATAAAAATTTTTCTGTTTCACAGAAGAACATTCATGTATATGCCATTCCTTCAGTAACAGGACAGGCAAAAATACTTTCCTCCCTGCTGCCTCCCCTTTTGCAACCGGAAACTGAAAGATGGGACAAAACGGTGATTGTATTGCCCGATGAACAATTGCTCCTGCCGGTGCTTTACTCCCTTCCTGAAGAGATACAAAACGTGAACATCACCATGGGATATCCTGTCCGCTTTTCTGCCACAGCAGGATTGATAAAACTTTATCTTGAACTGTACCGTCATGCTTGTAAAAAAACCGAAGACAGAAATGTTTTTTACTACAAATACGTGTGTGACATTCTTTCTCACCCGTTGGTAAAAACCTGTACCGGTAACGACAGCCAGGAGATCCTTTCCTCCATCCTCACAGAAAACAAAATTTACATTCCGGCAAAAGAGCTTCATAAAAACGACTTGCTGACACACCTCTTTTCCCTTCCTGCCAGTCCTCCGGAACTGCCCGGTCACCTCATGAAATTATGCCAGCTGCTGCTGCCTGCAGACGAGGAAAATTCCCTTCACGACATTGAAAAAGAAACGCTTTACGTTCTTTATACAACCCTTGTGAAATTCAAAAACCTGCTTCAAAAAATCGAAGAAACATTCAGTGCCGACCTGATGATAAGACTTGTTTTGCAACTTGTGCAACCGCTCACCCTTCCTTTCGAAGGCGAACCACTTAAAGGAATGCAAATCATGGGACTGCTGGAAACGCGAACCCTTGACTTCGATAACGTAATTATTCTTTCGGTCAACGAAGGGATCCTGCCCAAAAACATTCCACCGGCCTCCTTTATCCCTTACAACCTGCGTAAAGGTTTTGGTCTGCCCACCATAGAACATCAGGACGCTATTTTTGCTTACTACTTCTACCGCCTGCTGCAACGAGCTTCCAACATTCATCTGACATACAACTGTGAAAACAATAAAGACGGCCTTCCCAATGAAATAAGCCGTTACCTTCTCCAGCTTAAGTACGAAAGCCACCTTACCATACAAGAACATCCTGTTTCCTATCCCATTACTTTCCCGGAAAAACGGAACATTGAAATTCAAAAAACCGAAACCATCCGGCAAATACTTAAAAAATATTATGGCGAAGGAAACGACGCTCTCTCTCCCAGTGCCATCAGTCATTATCTCATGTGCCCTCTTAGATTTTATTTTCATCATATCGCCGGCCTAAAAGAAGCTGAAGAAATTGAAGAAGAAGCCGATGATCTTATTCTCGGTATTATTTTCCATGGGGCCATGGAAAAACTTTATCGTCATTTTATCAACAAAGAACTACCGAACAACGACCTGAAAACACTTCTGAAAAACAAACAGCTTATTCCGCAAACTGTCAGAAATCAATTTGCAGAATATTTTAAACACCACAACGGTAAAACTTCTTCTGACCAGATCTTTCTGCAAGGGAAAAACCTTATCGTTTACAATGTCGTTTGCAAATACATCAAAAAAGTCATTGAAGAAGACCTGACAAATCATTCCTCCTTTACTTTACAAGCAGTGGAAAAAGAATGTAACGCAACGTTCAAGGTAAACGAATTGAACATTAGATTAACAGGAAAAATGGACAGGATTGATTGCTTAGAGGATGGGACCATCAGAATCATTGATTATAAAACCGGCATTTCAAAAGAAAAAAAGGAATCGATAGAAAAACTTTTCAATGAAAAGATCAATCATCACTGGATACAGATGCTCATTTACACGCTGATGTGGAAAGAAAAACACCCCGGACAAACCATTTATCCCTGCCTGTATTATCTCAGAAACAACACAGTGCAAGAAGTTCCGTTCTGGGAAGAAGAAGAACTTAAAAAATTCAGTGAACAACTTTCTCTTTTTATTGAGGAAATGTTCAATCCCGAGATTCCTTTCCGGCAAACCGCCGATCCGGATCAGTGTTCGATATGCCCCTATCAGACGATCTGCGATAGGTAATCTTACAAATTCAGCGAAAGCTGATAGAAATTTTTCAGAAAAGTTTTGCGGTGATAAGGCGAAAGTCCATAACGTTCAATGGCCATTCTGTGTTCGCGGGTGGCATAGCCTTTATGTTTCTTCCAGTTGTACTGCGGATATTCTTCATGCAACCTGATCATGTAATCATCACGGTAGGTTTTGGCCAGAATAGACGCTGCCGCAATAGACATGTAAATGGCATCGCCATGCACCACACAGGTGTGAGGAATATTTTTGTAAGGATAAAAAAAAGACCCATCCACAAGGATATGTTCCACCTGCATGGACAATTGTTCCAGTGCCAGGTGCATTGCCTTTACCGAAGCTCTGAGAATATTGATTCTGTCGATTTCTTCAGCATCCACCGAAGCCACTGCATAACAAAGCGCTGCATGTTCGATTATCGGGCGCAGTTCATATCGTTTTGCCGGCGATAACTTTTTCGAATCATTCAATGCAGGATGAAAAAAATCCGGTGGAAGAACCACGGCCGCTGCATACACAGGACCCGCCAGGCAACCCCGTCCGGCTTCGTCGCAACCCGCCTCAACAACTCCCTTGCAAAAACAGGATTTTAAAGGCATTTGGGTTATTTCATTATATTTGCAAAAATAAGGGTATTTCTTCTTGAAAAAAAAATTCGTTCTCAATCTGATTCTGCTTGTTGTCCTGAACCTGCTGGTTAAACCTTTCTGGATTTTCGGGATTGACCGGACAGTACAAAACCGGGTAG
>Ga0123519_10004971_pt1 | contig 21344 bp, 15 predicted proteins | sample YelNatPaOPRAMG02_FD_87396 | JGI IMG/M metagenome (GOLD analysis project Ga0123519, IMG submission 87396) | Hot spring microbial communities from Yellowstone National Park - Yellowstone National Park OP-RAMG-02 (version 2) | ecosystem: Environmental > Aquatic > Thermal springs > Hot (42-90C) ...
AGCAAGCCCAAAATCCATAAGTTTGACCCTCCCATCATCACAAATCATTATGTTTTCAGGTTTTACATCCCTGTGGACAATTCCTTTTGAATGGGCATAATCAAGAGCATCACAGATGGGAGAGATTATTTTCCTTGCAGATTCGAGACTCACAGGAGCATTCTCTTCGATGTATTTTCTCAGGGTTATCCCTTTTATGTATTCTGTTACAAGAATCAATTTACCCTCGAACATCTCTGTTGTGTAGTATCGGAGAATTGAAGGATGCTCAAGGGTATAAAGAGTTTTTATCTCTTTTAGAAAAGAAGAGAAGGAGGCTCCAGGTGATGATCTGAAAATTTTAAGAGCAAACTCCTCATTTATTATTGTGTCCTCAGCAAGTTATACATCACCAAATCTACCACCACCAAGATAAGACTTTATCTTGAATTTTCCTATTTTCTGGGGGATCATTTTATTGCTTTTGTCAAGACCTTCTAAGGATGAAGAGAGAATGCTGATAAATGATAGATTCTTTGTTCATGAACAAGTGCCTTTCCCAAAACCCCTCTCTCTTTGAATCTCCATTCCTCTCCCAGTGCAACTCCTGCAAATCTCTTAACCTTCCTCACAGTTATAATAGCAGAGAAAAACTCCTTTCCATTTTCCATGTTGAAAGAGCCAGGTGTTGATGAGTCCTCTATGGCATCAAGGGCATAACTGATCAAGAGTTTCTTCATGAATTTCCTGAATAGCTCAGGATTTAAAAATATATCTGCACAAAGAATTCTCTTGTTTGTTAGAGCAAGGAATCCAATCTGATCTTCATAGGGTGTGTATTCAGAGAAATGGGCAATTTCATCCTTTAACTGGTCAAAGGTGTCGTGCATGGATCTTGTCTGGGAATGAGTTTTTAAGGTTGTCTGCTTCCTTTCAATCTCCCTCCATATGCTCTGCTGGTCAACTTGAAAGCCTCTTCCCTTGGAGAGACTCTGATAGATTGACTGGGAGGTTAAAGCCCTTAAACTTGGATAAGCAATTGTTGAACCAGAGAGGAACTGCCTATTTCCCTGCCATCTTCCTTCCTCAACACAACTTACTGGAACAACTTTTTCAGACCTTCCTGGAAGGAGGAAGGATGTGACAAAAATCCTGTGCTGGAGAGCCCCTACAAGTTCCTCACCCTCTATCCCAAAGAAATCAGAATCTGTGAGATTTTTAATATTCACACTCCCTACAGTAGGCTGAGATAGTTCCTCTATTTTAATTCCATCTCCTGAATCATCGAGAGTTAAAGGAGTTTCTTCTGTATAATTTGAGGAATGAACAGGGAAAACTATTAGATTTGAAATTATACTTGGTTCCCCCAGATTTAAGTTACCTGCTAAATGACCCAATTCTTTCATAATTTTATATTAATTTCAGAAAATTTTGTTGTCAATAGATATCAAAGGATTTAAGTTCATAGGTTCCAGGACTGTAAAAAGAAAAGATAAAGTAGTTCAAACTATAAAAGGCATTGAACGAGTTATATGCAACAGGATTTATTTCAAAAGAGATTTGTAAACTTCTATCAAATCCTTCTTTGTTGCCCCCTATTAAAAACTTGGGATTTTGATTTAAACTTTTCTAAGTTTTTTGAGGAATGTAGGATCTACATCAAGACCAAGCCCTGGCTTTTCTGGAAGGGTTATTGTTCCACCTTCAACCTTTATACCATCAATTACTGGATAAACAGCGTGGGAGGAGTCCGCATCAAGATCTGCAAAAACAACATTCCTGCTTGATGCGACAAAGTGGGATGCTGCAGTTAGGGCAACTTTTGTTTCAAGCATTGAGCCAACCATGCATTTAATCCCAGCAGATTCTCCAATGCTGGATATTTTTATTGCATTCCTTATTCCACCAGATTTCATAAGCTTTATGTTGAAATAATCGCAAGCCTCAGCCTTTATGAGTTTTATTGCATCCTGAGGGGAGAAGAGGGATTCATCAGCCATTATGGGAATTGGGGTTTCATTCCTTACAATTCTCATTCCATCTATGTTCCAAGCTGGCACTGGTTGCTCGCAGAACTGTATCTGAAATTTTTCCATTTTATTTAAAGCTTCTATTGCCTGGGGAACATTCCAGCCCTGATTTGCATCAATTCTGACTGGATATTTGTATCCAACAGCCCCTCTTATTGCATCGAGCCTTTCAATGTCAAGGGATGGATCCTGACCAACTTTTATTTTTATTATTTTATAACCCTTATTTATAACATCCTGAGCCATTTTAGCCATATTTTCTGGTGTGTCAAGGTCAACAGTGAGGTCTGTTTCAAAGGAGTTTCTGTCTCCTCCAAGAATTCTGTAGAGGGGGAGCCCTGCAACTTTTCCAAGAATATCGTAGAGTGCCATATCAAAGGCTGCGATAATTGACGGATTTGTATGGACAAATGTGCCAAAATCTTTAAAAATCCCCTCAATAGCAAGGGGGTCCTTTCCAATGAGAACCTCTCTTAAAGCTCTTGCAACTGCAATATTAGTCTCCTGGGTTTCTCCTGTTATTGGAGGAAATGGGCATGCCTCTCCAATTCCCACTATTCCCTGGTCAGTGTGGATTTTTATTAGAACATCCTTTGCTCCTTCCATTGTTCCAATGGCTATTCGGAAAGGCTTTACCATGGGTATGTCAAAATAGTAAATCTCAATATCCCTTATCTTAATCCTTTTTGCCTCGCTCTTTGCCTCCTTTAGCTCCTTTTTTTCTTCTCCTCTAATTAGCTCAGGGAAAATGAAACCAAAACCTAATAGCTTCAAAAAATTTTTCCTTGTAATTCCCATATCTCCTCCTAAAAAATCAAATTTTTCTTTTTTAAAATAACAATATACTCATAACGCATTGTAAATTCCTTTTCTCCTCTTACATTGAGGGAGCATTCTCATCCACTAAAACCAGAATTTTTCCGAAATTTCTCTTTACCATTTCTTTTCTTAAGTTTAGTCTCTCAAAAGTTTCATCAAGAATAAAGTCAACTGATGGGATTGTTTTCTTTGCTTCTTCTATCAATCTTTCCATAGTCTATAATCTTTTTATCATACCTATTTTAATTTGGCAAATTTCTAAAATATAGAGCCTATGGATTCAATTCCTTTCCAGCATGCAATCAAAAGGAATATCCAAGCCAAGACTCCGTAAAGGAAAATCCATTCTGGATGGTTGTAATTGGGAAGTAGACCTTTTTTCTTGCTAAGGATTAGAACAACAGCAAGGGAAACAGGGGGAATTAAACCATTCAATGCTCCAGCAAGAATCAATAGAGATACTGGTTTTCCTACTGCAAGAAAGGAGAGGGCAGAGATAAAAATAAAAATTAGAATTAAAACTGGATTATCCCTTTTTATTATAGTTCCCCTTAAAAAAGAAATTGAGGTGTAGGAGCATCCAACAACAGAGGTTATAGCGGCTGACCAGAGAATAAAACCAAAAATCCTAAAACCAATAACACCTGCACCATGAAAGAAAGCCGATGCAGGAGGATTCTGAGGGTCAAGGATAACACCCTTTGAAACAACACCGAGAACTGCAAGGAAAAGTATTGTTCTCATTAGACCTGTTATTAAAATTCCTGTTACAGAAGCCCTTGAAATTTTCTTTATATTCTCAACCCCCTTTACTCCAGCATCAAGGAGTCTGTGGGCTCCAGAGAAGGAAATATACCCTCCAACAGTTCCTCCTATCAGGGTGATAAGGGCAAGGAAGGAGATCTGGGAGGGATAGATTGCTCCCTTTAGGGTTTCTTCAAAGGGAGGTTTTGATTTAAATATTACATAAAAAGTTAAGGTTATCATTGCTGTTCCAAGAAGAGTGGCAAAAAGATCCATCCTTCTTCCGTATTGCTTTGAGACAAACAAAAATATTGCAATTATAAGGGATATTCCAACTCCTATCTTTACATCTATTCCTAAAAGAGCATTTATCCCAAGCCCACAACCTGCGAAATTACCTATGTTGAAAATCAATCCACCAAGAACAATTAGAATTGTCAGGAATGTTCCAAGCCCCTTAAAAATTGTTTCAGCAAGCTCCTGTGCCCTTTTTCCTGAAACGCAAATAATTCTCCAGAGATTTAGCTGTATTCCAATGTCAATTATAATTGAGGCAAGGATTATAAAGGCAAAATCTTTTTTTAGTTTTTCAGTGAAGACAGCAGTCTGGGTTAAAAAACCAGGTCCTATTGCAGAGGTTGCCATTAGAAATGCTGCTCCTAAAAGGAGACTTGTTGTTTGACCGCTATCAATGAAAATCTTTTTCATAATTCACCTTTGGATTAATAATGAATATTACAACAATTGGAAAGATTTGTCTAAGGGAAAGGAGTAAGGAAATTTGATGTCCTTTAATGTTTGTGATAGTATTCTTTATTAATTCAGTTTGGAGATTTAAAAATGTCATACATAACCCATCTTGAATGTTCTCTATGTGGGAAAACTTATGATTTCAAAAAAATTAACAATCTTTGTAAAGAATGTTCCAGACCTTTACTTGTTCGTTATGACTTGAAAAAGCTTAAGAATTTTAAGCCATCGCAAGTCTTCGAGCCTGTTCGCTCCATGTGGAGATACAAGAAGTTAATGCCTGTTCTAAATGATGAAAACATTGTTAGCCTTGGAGAAGGTTTGACACCTCTGATTCATGCTAAAAGACTGGGAGAAATTCTTGGAGTTCCAAATCTCTACATAAAAGATGAAAGCCTTAATCCAACAGGTTCTTTTAAGGCAAGGGGATTATCCTGTGCTATTTCTAAAGCGAAGGAACTGGGCATAAAGGAAGTTGTAATACCATCCGCTGGTAATGCAGGTGGAGCAACTTCTGCCTATTCTGCAAAGGCTGGGATTAAAGCCCATATCTACATGCCAAAGGATGTTCCTCAGCCTTTCATCTTAGAATGTAAGGCAACTGGAGCAGATGTAAAGCTTGTGGATGGACTTATTTCCGATTGTGGAAGGGAGGCTAAGAAGGAGGCGGAAAAGTATGGCTGGTTTGATCTTTCAACCCTGAAAGAACCGTACAGATTGGAAGGTAAAAAGACAATGGGATTTGAGTTGGCAGAGCAATTTGATTGGGATTTGCCTGATGTAATAATCTATCCTACAGGAGGAGGAACAGGGTTGATTGGTATGTGGAAAGCTTTTAAGGAGATGGAGGAGATGGGATGGATAAAGGGGAAGCTACCAAGAATGGTAACAGTTCAAAGCTCTGGTTGCGCTCCCATTGTAAGAGCTTTTGAGAGGGGAGAAGAATTTGCAAAACCATGGGAGAATGCAAATACAGTAGCTGCAGGACTAAGAGTTCCATCCGCTGTTGGAGATTTTTTAATGCTAAGGGTTTTGAGGGAGAGTAAAGGAACTGCTATTGCAATAGATGATTCTTCAATTCTTTCCGCTCAAAGGAAAATATCTTTTTACGAAGGAATATTCGCCTGCCCTGAGGGAGGAGCTACCCTTGCTGGTTTGGAAGAGTTGCTCAGGATTGGATGGATAGAGCCAAAAGAAAAGATTGTTCTTTTCAATACTGCTACTGGTTTAAAATATCCTATGGATTTCTGAAATTTTTCCCCTTTGGGAGAGATCAACCTTTTCTCTCAAGAACAAATGTAACAGGGCCGTCATTTATGAGATAAACCTCCATCATTGCTCCAAATTCCCCTGTCTCAACCTTCACCCCTTTACTCCTGAGAATTTCGACAAATTTGTCGAACAGAGCCCTTGCTCTCTCTGGAATCTCAGCATTGTCAAAACTTGGCCTTCTTCCCTTTTCCAAAGAACCAGCAAGGGTAAATTGGGAAACCGCAAGGATTTCTCCTCTAACATCGAGAAGACTTAGATTCATTTTTCCATTTTCATCGGGAAAAATTCTCAAATTTACAATTTTATCAGCCATAAAATCGAGAATGCTCTCGCTGTCCCCCTTTTCTATTCCTACAAGGAGGAGCAAACCAAGTCCAGTTTTTCCAACAATTCTCCCTTCAACCTTTACATGGGATTCCTTAACCCTTTGAATAACTATTTTCATTTTCGCTCCTTCAGAATTCTAAAGCTTTCCAAAATTTGTCTTCTGTAAAAAACTAAAGAGAAGAAGGAGTAAATTATTATGCCTTCCCCAATTAAAATAAACAGAACAAAAGCTCTTTTGATAAAGCTCTGGGAAGGGGAGAAAATAATTTCCTTCATAAAATAAACAGCGAAGCCCATTATAATTGAGATTAAAAGAATTTTTATTGTATCCAGGGAAAGATCCTTTGTAAGAATTTTCCCTACTCTCTTTTCGAAATATATCCATAGAAGTAAGACATTGACGAATCCAGCAATTGTTAAGGCAAGGGCAATTCCAGCATGGGAGAGAAATTTGATTAGAATTAGAGAGAAAATTATATCAAAGGCTATAGAAATCATACCAAACTTTACAGGAGTAGCGGTGTTTTTTAGAGAGAAAAAGGCTTGTAAAAAAATCTTTACAACAGAGAAAAAGGGGAGTCCAAGGGCATAAAAACAGAGGGCGAAGGCGGTCTTTTCAGTGGATTCAGGAGAAAATTTCCCCCTCTCAAAAAGAACATTTACTATTGGGGTAGAAAGGGCAATGAGTCCGACAGTTGCTGGGATTGTAACAAAGAAAGTAAGTTTCAATGAAAATCTAAGGGTGTTTTTCATTGCTTCAAAGTCTTCTATTGCAGCCTGTTTTGAAAGTAGAGGAAGAAGAACAGTTGCAAGGGCTACGGAGAAGACACCAAGGGTTAGCTCCATAACCCTGTCAGAATAGTAAAGATAGGAAACTGAACCCTGTGGAAGAAGGGAAGATGCTATGTAAGAACCAATTAGAATCTGAATTTGAGTGGCAGATGCACCAATTATAACAGGAACCATCAATTTCCCAATCCTCTTAATGTCAGGATCAGTAAAATTTACTTCAGGATTAAACTTCATGCCAAGTTTCAAAAGGGAAGGGACCTGAGAGAGGAACTGAATCAATCCTCCCAGAGTCACACCAAGGGCAAAGATAAAAGAAGGGTTTTTGCTTGACCTGCTAAAAAGGAGGACAAGGGAAATTATTGTGATATTAAAGAAAATAGGGGTTGCAGAGGGTAATGCAAATTTCCCAAAGGAGTTCAGTATTGCCATTGCTATTGATGTTAGGGAAATGAAAAATATAAAAGGGAAAATAATTCTGTTGAGATAAATTGTTAGTTCTATTTTTCCAGGTATCTTTTCAAAACCTCCTGCTATAATTTTTACTATTAAAGGAGAAAAGATAACACCAAGCAAAGCTATAATTCCAGCAATTATAACCATATCCCAGAAGAAGGCATTGGCGAGCATCCATGTCTTCTCTTCCCTTTTCTTCTTTACTTCCTGAAAAACGGGTATGAATCCAGCAGACATTCCACCTTCACCAAGAACCCTTCTCAAAAGATTTGGAATTCTGTAGGCTATTGTAAAAGCGTCGGAGTAAAAACCTGCTCCCAAATAATAAGCTTGGAGCATATCCCTGAAATACCCTAATATCCTGCTTATTATTGTGAAAAAAGAAATTGAAAATGTTGATTTTAAGATTCCAGTTTTTTCACTTCTCATTTTTCATAAGGGCTTGTTTGACTTTTTTTGGCAAATGATTTATAAATAAATATTTTGAGGAGGAATTCATGGCAAAGAAAAGCAGGTCTGTTCTCAAACAGCAGAGAAAAAATGAAAGAAGGAGAATGATAAATAAAGCTAATAAATCAAGATTGAGAACAGCAATTAAAAAATTGAGGGAAGCAATAGCAGAGAAAAATGTTGAATTTGCGCTAAAATTTAGCAAAGAAGTTTTTTCTCTCATAGATAGAGCTGTTAAGAAGGGAACAATCCACGAAAATACAGGTTCAAGGTATAAGTCTCGTCTCCAGAAACAGCTAAACGCCCTCATTTCCCAGTGATCCTTCACCTTCAATAATTTTTGCTATCATCTCCTCAACAATCCCTTTGTTGAAAGGGTTTGATTTTATCTTAATATCAGTATCGAAAATTATTTTAAGAATAAACTCATTTCTCTTCATCCTTTTATCAAAGGCATAAAGTAATTTCTCCTTTTCCCCTTCGTTAATATTTCTCCTTTCCCTTGTTTGATACTCTTCCCCCAATAGGTTGTTGTATCTCCTGCAGTAAACAGAAGCAATTGTTCCAACAATAAAGACTGGTTCGAAATTTTCCAGGATATCCTTTAGAATCCTGAAAGCTAAAAACTTATCCCTTTCATCCATTGCTTTTATTAAGGAATCGATTCTAAATCTTCCCGAATAGGTTACTAAATTTTCAATGTCTTCCCTATCTATTCTATCCTTATCTCCAATGTAAGTAAGGATTTTCTCAAGGTCATTGAGGCTGAGGCTAAGATCTTCCTGGGCTTCCTCAAGGAGAATAGCCATTGCAGAGGGAGAAATTTTTTTCCCCCTCTCAATTATCCTCTCCTCTATAAGAGATTGAATTTCATCCGGTTTTAAAGGGTATAAAAAGAAGATTGTGCAGTGAGGAGAGCTACTGAATATTTTAAAAAGCTCTTCTTTTCTTTCTTCATCAATTACCACTAAATAAGAGGATTGTGAAGGAGAAATAAGGTAATTTTTAAGAAGAACAATATCCTTATATGTTTCACCCCTTTTTTTTCTTGAAGAGAAATTTGTCTTTACAATTACAACTTTGCTTTTTGAAAAAAAGGATGATGTGGAAAGGATATTTACAATTTCTTCCCAGCCTGTTTCTTCCAGCTCAAACTTAAAAACCGAGTAATCCCTTTCTTCATAGGAGATTTTATTTTTTATTATCTCCTCTGAAAGAATCTCAGCGAGATATTTCTCCTTTCCAAAAAAATAATAAACAGGGCTGATTTGCCCCTTTTTAATTAAACTTCTAAGGGTATGAAAGTTCACTAAAAGCCCTCAAGAATCAAGGAAACAATACTTTTAGCAATCTGCTCTGATAATTTTCTCAGCCTTTCTGTTTCCGCTGAAAAATAATCAGTTCCTTCCCTTAAATCATACTCATCAGTAAATCTCAATTCTGAATTTGGATATATCTCCTCACCCTTGGATGAGAGAAGTTGTGCTCTCACCACTACAGTAATTCCATATTTGGTAGCCCTCGCATCTGGGGAAACTGTTGTTGGATAGGTACTATATGAGCTTATCACACCCTTCAAAATAGCATCTGCAAATTCCTCCCTTTCAACCACCTTTACCCCCCTTCTTATTAGCTCCTGAGTAACTGCAGATGTCACTATTTTCTCTATCTCAATCCTCTGGGTATTATTCTGGAACATAGGAACTGCAATTGTTTTTATACTTGTTGGAAGGGATTTCCCGGTGCCAACAAGGGCATACCCACAACCCATTAGAAAGGTAAGCGTAAAAATCTCAAGAAAAATTTTAATCTTTCCCCTTTTTGCCATTTTATTCAACATGGAAACTCAATATTTTATCCTGAACCCAGACCTTTTTAACTATCCTTTTTTGGCTCAAATAGGAAGAGATCTTCTGATCCTTCATAACCTCTTCTGTAACTTCCTCCTCCGTGGAACCAACAGGGACAGTTATTCTACCCTTAACTCTTCCGTTTATCTGGACAACAACAACCGTCATCTCTTCTCTGGCAAGTTCTTCATTCCATTGGGGCCATTCTGAGACAGAAAGGATTTCCTTCTCTCCCATTATCTCCCAGAGCTCCTCGCAAATATGGGGGGTGAATGGTGAGAGGAGTTTTACAAGGGCTTTAAAAGCTTCTCTAAGGGCTCCCTTTCCACTGGAAGTTCCCATCAGAGAATCCTTTTTCTGATAAAGGTAATTTGTGAATTCCATCATACTTGAAATAGCAGTGTTAAGATGAATTCTCTTCTCAAGATTTTCTGTAATCTTTTTTATCAATTGATGGGTCTTTCTAACTGCCTCCTCAGAATCTTCATCAAAACTTTCAACTTTAAAATCCTTAACAACTTCCCAGTTCTCGGTTATTAGTTTCCAAACTCTATTTACAAATCTGTAGCAACCTTCAATTCCTTTATCAGACCATTCAAGATCCTTATCAGGAGGAGCTGCAAAGAGAATAAAAAGCCTTAAAGTATCTGCTCCGTACTTCTCAATCATATCATCAGGATCAACTATGTTCCCCTTAGATTTAGACATGGCTGAACCACCAAGGGTCACCATACCCTGAGTAAGGAGTTTTGGAAAAGGTTCTTTCTCCCTTACAAGTCCAATATCCCTTAAAAATTTTGTAAAAAATCTTGAATAGATAAGATGGAGAATTGCATGCTCAACACCACCAATATAAATGTCAACTGGCATCCAGTATGATGCTTTTTCAAGGGAGAAGGGCATATCTTTTTCATGAGGGGATGTGTATCTGAGGAAGTACCATGAGGAGTCGAAGAATGTATCCATTGTGTCTGTTTCCCTTTTTGCTCTCCCTTTACACTTTGGACAGGTAGTATTTACAAATTCTTCACATCTTTCAAGGGGATTCCCAATCCCTTTAATCTCAATATTTTCAGGGAGCATTACTGGCAAATCTTCATAAGGAACAGGAACAAGACCACATCTTTCACATTTTATTATTGGAATCGGTGTTCCCCAGTATCTCTGCCTTGAAATACCCCAATCCTTCAATCTGTAGAGGATAGCTCCCTTTCCAATCCCATTTCTTTCCACAAATTCCGTCATTCTCTTTCTCGCCTCTTCTGAATAGAGACCAGTGAAATCTCCAGAATCCACAAGAATTCCATCCCCCTCAAAGACACCTTCGTAAGAAATCTCTTCCAATGGTTTTATAACCTCTTTTATTTCAAGGTTATATTTTTTTGCAAATTCGTAGTCCCTTGAATCGTGGGCAGGAACTGCCATAATAGCTCCTGTCCCATATTCCATAATCACATAATTGGCAACCCATATTGGAATTTTAGATTTTGTGAAAGGATTTAATGCGTATTTTCCTGTAAAGAATCCCTCCTTCTCAACATTCTCAAGTCTGCTTAAATAGGTCTCTTTCTTTGCCTTTTCAAGCCAATTTTTTATTTTATCTATTTCATGAGAACCCTCAATTAAAAGGGAAACCATTGGATGTTGCGGTGAAAGAACCACGAATGTAGCTCCATAAATTGTATCAATTCGAGTTGTGAATACTTTAATTTTTTCATCCAAGTCTAAAACAGGGAAATCTATGTATGCACCCTCTGATCTTCCAATCCAGTTCTTCTGCATTATTAATACTTTCTCGGGCCATTCTTTGAGAAGTTCATGATCCCTCAACAAGTCCTCAGCATAATTGGTTATTCTTAAGAACCACTGCTCCAACTCTTTAAGTTCAACTTCAGATTCGCACCTCCAGCATCTTCCACCTATGACCTGTTCGTTGGCAAGAACGGTTTTGCATCCAGGGCACCAGTTTACAAGGGACTCCTTTTTGTAAGCAAGTCCCTTTTCAAACATTTTTATAAATATCCACTGATTCCATTTGTAATATTCAGGCAAAGAGGTATTTACTTCCCTTTCCCAGCAATAGCTGAACCCCATCCTTTTCAACTGTTCCTTCATGTAGCTTACATTCTCATCAGTCCATTTTTTTGGATGATAGCCATATTTAATTGCAGCATTCTCAGCAGGAAGTCCGAAGGCATCCCATCCCATTGGATGAAGGACATTAAACCCTTTCATTCTCCAGAATCTCGCGACAACATCTCCAATTGTATAATTTCTCACATGCCCCATATGGATTCTTCCAGAAGGGTAGGGAAACATCTCAAGACAATAGTATTTTCTTTTTGATGAATCTTCCTTTACCTCAAAGACCTTCCTCTCCTCCCATATCTTCTGCCATTTAGCCTCTATTTGTTTAGGGTCATACTCTCTCATAATAAATCCTTTAAAGATTTATATTATTACAAATCCCCCAATTTATCAATCCTTTGTGATAAATTTTATTTGAAAATTTAGAATTTGACGAATTAATGAAGAGGTTAATATCATGAAATATTCAGGGAAGGAAATGCTACCAAAAACCGAAAACAATAGCCCATTTGTTGGGTTTGAGATAGATAAAGAGTTTTTGGAGGTTTGAGATGATTAGGTTGATTGTATCAATTTTTATGATTTTCTTTCTTCTTGGATGCAGTGAAGAGGTAAAAGAGAGTAAAAGTAAGGAGAAAGGCTCAGAGGAAAAGACAAATCTTTTTGATACCCTTTTAAAAATAGGTGAGCCATCTCCCTCAGAGGAGTATGAGTGTGTGGGAGAGTGGAATGGGGATACAATTGGAGTTGATATTAGTGTTCCTAAGGGTATTACCATAGATAAAAGCGGATTCATATATTTTGCTGCTACAGGCTCTGGCTCTATAATTAAGGTAAGCCCAGAGGGGAAGGCAGTTATGAAGATTGACTGTTATGCTCCTCGTGATGTTGCACTTGATTCAAAGGGAAATATATATGTGGTTGACATGACTGGAGAGGAAATCTTTGTTTACACTCCTAATGGTGAATTGTTGAAAAAGTGGGGGAAAGGGAAGGTTGACCTACTCAATGGAATTGCGATAGACTCAAAGGATAATGTATATGTTGCAGGAGGATGGACATACGAGGTAACAAAATTCACATTCGATGGAGAATTTATATCTTATATTGGAAAGCCGAGGTCACCTTCAATAAGGCCTGGAGGAGGTCCGAGTGAAATCTTTCATGCAGAAGATATAGCAGTTGATTCGAAGGATAATATTTATGTAGCAAGCTGGCTCAATCAGACTGTTCAAAAATTCTCTTCTAATGGAGAGTTTTTAACAATGTGGGGAGGTAGAGGACATGCAAATGGAAAATTTGAAAAAGGGCCTATAGCAATTGCAGTTGATTCAGAGGATAATGTCTATGTTGCAGACTTTGAAGGTGATATTCAGAAATTCAGTTCCAATGGAAGATTTATAGCAAGGTTTGGAAGGGAATATAGCAAGCTTAAGAAGTATAATGATTGGTACATTACAGATGTTGCAGTAGACAAAAAAGGGAATGTATACGTTGTTTATTCTACCATGAGAAAATATGGCAATGGCAAGCGTGATTTTTCAGGAATAATTTTAATTTTCCGAAAAAGGAGTGGGAAATGAGAAGGATAAAAAAGTTATTAAGTATTGGATTTTTGGCTATTATCTTCTGTTCCTTCCTCTATCCCTATTCAAATCATGACCAGCTTACTCAAAAATCTTTGAATGCAAAATTGAAAATTTATGAAAAGGAAGATCCAGATTGGTATCATTTGTTGCTAAACTATTTTGGAAGGATAGTAGAAGGAAGTGTAAATGAAGACATTCATCCTGTAAGCAAGAAGATAGGGAATTGGAAGGAGTCAGAGTGGAGATGGTTATTGAAAGCAATTATTGCATCTCTTCCTATTCCTCCCCAGTGGAGACTTGCAATTGAAGGGGTCAATCTTTCTGTTGAGTATCTTCTTCCAGCTATTCTTGATGCATTTCAAACAACATCCCATTTCTATGATCCATGGACTGGGAAGGGTCTGTCCATATCTAAGGAGCATGCATTAGAGAGAGCAATTCAGTTATTCAATGAGGCAGTTGAGGAGTTTGAAAGGGATGAGGGCAAAGCCTTTGAGCTATTTGGTCATGCCCTTCATCTTCTTCAGGACATGGGCTCACCATCCCATGTTCATTCTGATGGGATTCACCTCCTCCATTCTGTTGCAGGAAAAATTCCAGGATTTGAGAATTTTGGATATGAGAACTATGTAAAGAACAACTGGTATAACAAAGGATGAGATTGTAGTTCATTAGGATGCCAATCAATAGATGAAGCCCATCCAGTTGAAGAGATAAAGAAGGAGATAGAAAGGAGATAGGAAGGAGAGGGAGTAGTGATATTGTCTCATTGATGTTGGAGCTTTCAAAGGAGACATATCTATGTCCCTATGACAAGGATTTTAGCCATACAAATTCAGAGGATCAAAATAAGGAGATTATCAAGGGAAGAAATATTATCTTCTTAACATGCGTGAACGGAGGCCGGCTTGAGAATCTTTTTAAAGAGAAAGTGAAAGACAAGAAAAAACCTTCTGCTAACCAAAAAAATGATTCTCCAGATGATAATGCAGGAGTGATAGGAGATGTATTGGAAGAGAAGGGGATTCTTCTCTTTGGATATGATGACCTTTATGCAAGAACAGGAATAAAGAAGGGGATTTTAACAATTAATTATGCGAGAAAATTGGATGCAATGTATGGAGCTCTTGCTATTTTTGCAGAGGATGCAGTAAGAAATGGAAATTATTACCAATATAAAGAAAAGCTTCAAGAATTTTGGGAATATCAGAAGGAAATAGAATCAATGGAGAATCTACCAAAATACAGAGAAGCCCTTGAAAGAGGAGCGGATATAGCAATACTTAAAAATGGCTATTATGAAGAGATGAACCGATTTGCATTGCATGTTCTTAAAGAACCAACAAGAATTGTCGAGGAAAATTTTTCTCCTTATGATTTAAGGGATAACCCGATACTTATAATTCCTTCTGGAGGACTTTTTGGACTTGAGAATTCGGAGGCATTCAAAGCAGTTTTAAGGGATTATGTTGAAAAGGGAGGATTTCTGATAGTTTTCTCTCAGCAGCATGGTTATGAATTTAATGTTTTACCAACTCCTGATGGAAGACCAATTAAGGGATATGGATGGAGGGAGGATCTCAGTTGCCATGTAACCTCAGTCTATCTTTCCTCTGAGCATCCAGCACTTTCTGGAATGCTAAGAACGAATCCTTCAATTGCTGTTGATGGATACTTTGAGGAAATTCCAGAGGGCTCTGTTGTTCTTTTAAGAAGAGTAAAGAACGGCTATCCTGTTGCCTTTTATTATCAGTTGGGTTCAGGATATGTTTTTGTAACATCAATGTATGAGGATTGGGGCTCTGCAAATTATCAATCAACCTCTGAAGGAAGAGCATTTGTCAGAGATTTAATAACCTGGGCAAAGAAGCCCCAAGCTCTTCCAACCTACAACCTCTCAGAAAATCCAAATCCAACTGTATCTTTAAACCTTGAGATAAAAAACTCCTCTGATAAGAAAGCTGATAAAGTGAAGATTCTTTTACTGAATCCAGACAAAGATAAAATGAAAGAGGTAGAGTATCCACTCTCTTTAAATCCGGGTGAACTCACTACCCTTCCAATAAGCACAAATCTCCCCCAGAGACATTTAGGAATATGGCACATAGACTACATTCTTTATGACTCAGAAGGAAATGAAATTCAACCCCAGACAGAGACAGATTCAGGAAGATTTGTTTTAAAGCAGAATCTCTCTGGAAATTTCAACCCTGAAAAATATCAAATTTGGGTTACAACTCCGACTGAAGATGTATTTGAGAGTGATGAGATTGTCTTTACATTTCATTTTAAAAACAATACTTCAGAAGATTGGAATGGCTCAATCGATGTTTATGGATTTGAAAGAGATGACTGGAGATGGTTTGGAATTGGAAGAATTGAAAATTTCACTGTTCCAGCTGGAACTGAAAAGACATACGATTATCCAATTGTTCCAGCAAATTATGAAATAGACACTACTACTCTGAGAGTAAGTTTCAAAGTTGATGGAGTAGGAACTGCTCATAGAAGAGTGAGTGTTATAAATCCAAAATGCGATGGAATTATAGCACCATCAGCACCATATTATATTAAGGGACAGGAGCAGTCTTACACCTTAAATATCCAAAATCTTATCCCGTATTCCTATCCTATCACTGTGAAACTGTGGATGAGGGGTGAGATTTTAAACAAGGAGTTCGAACTTCCAGCCAATGGAAGCATAAAATACGACCTCACTTACTCACCTTCTGAGAATCAGGGAACAGGAACTTATTGTATATTTGGCGAAGTTTATTATAAGGGAAGGATTTTGAAGCATTTAGGGGAATGTGTTATTGTTGATTGGAGCAGAGTTTCATTGACTCCTTCATTTCCAGCTGTTTTCAAATCAGGGGATTTGAATAATTTCTCGTTTAAGCTTTTAAATCAATCCAATTTGCTAAAGGTGAGCTCAGGAATTCTCTCTTTGAAACTTTTATCTCCTGAGGGTGAAAAGCTTTATGAAGATGCAAAATCTATTTCCCTTGAGCCTAAGGAAGAAAAAGTGGTTCAATTCTCTATGCAATTTCCTCCCTTGAAATTTGGAAATTACAAGATTCTATATACCTATTTTGATGAGACAGGATGGAAGGTTGAAAATGAGAAGAAAATTTCTCATTCAATAAGTGCGTCCATTCTCTTCGACAAAGAGTTCTACAATGTTGGGGAGAATGCAATTCTTTCATTATCTTTAAGGGGGAGGGAGGTAGAATCAGACATTGAAATATCAGTTATCGCTCCATTTATTGGATATTCAGAGAAAAGAGTCATTCATTTCAATCCTCTGGAAAGCCCATCCCTACAGTTTTCTTTGCCTGTGACCCTATGGTCTTCCTATTTACCACCTTATTACATTCCTGTTGAGATAGGAATAAAATCATCGGAGAGTGAATACAAAGTGGAGGGGAGTTTTGGACTTTATCCAATAAAGATTGGAGTTAAAAGTTCTCTTCCCTCCGTTTTAAAAGTGGGGGACTCACTGAGCATAAACTATGAGATAGAAGGAATATCTGGATTTGTTGCACCTATTCCTGCTAATTTGAGGATTTTAATTCCAGGGATAAACTTTCAATTATTTCAACCTCTTATAATAAATCCATTTCAAACTATCTCCATCCCAATTTCACTATTAATCCCTGACAGTGCATCCTCTGGAACCTATCTTGTTCTATCAACCCTTGAGCTTCCAAATGGAAAGAAGATTGAAAGAGCTGACAATTTCATTATTCCTCCACCATCCTTCTCCTTCTCAGTCGATAAGGAAACTTTAAATGCAGGAGATGAGATAAGGGTAAAGATAGAGAATAGGGGAGGAGTTAAAGCAGATACATCTTATAAAATTGAGATAAAGGATAGAAGAGGGGTTTTGATTCTATCAAAGAATGGAAGTTCAGAAATTGATCCTGGCTCCTTCACTGAGGAGACTCTTAAAATACCAGAAAAGGCAGTGAGTGGGGTTTACTCGCTGAATTTACTTGCAGAGGATAGAAAAACAAAAGTGTCAGGAAGTCTTTTTAAGTTTCTAAATATTTCTGGAATCTCCTCTGATTTGACTGTCCAAACAGAAAAGGAATCTTACTTTAAATTTGAGGATATAAAGGGTTTGGCTCAGAGCTCAAATCCTCTTGAAGATTCAAGGATAAAACTTGAGGTAGTAAAGAAAATTCTCTCTGAGGGAGGGGCTGAAACCATTGGTATTTCTGACTTTCTTAATGTTAACTCTATACATTCAATAACATCTGATAACTCTGGAACTCTTTACTTTGCAACAGAAGGTGGGGTTTTCTCCTTTGATGGAAACAGTTTCAAAAAGATAAGGGAGGAGCAATCATCGACTTCTCCTGATTCATTCTTTGCAGATTCAAAGGGAAGGTTATGGCTTGGTAGATATTATGAGGGACTTTGGGTTTATGAATCAGGAAGCTGGAAGAAGGAGCTTCCAAATATAATTATCAACTCAATAACCGAAGACCCATCAGGAAACATATGGTTTGGGACAGAAAATGGGGTTTTAAAGTATGATGGGACAAGCTATTCATCAATTTCTGGTTGTCCATTTACCTCTGTTTACCGAATCCGCTCAGATGGAAATGGGAAGATTTGGGTAACAGGATATGGAGGAGGAATAGCGGTATACGATGGAACAAACTGGATCCATTACAGGAAGGAAAATTCCTCAATTCCTTCAGATGGTATAAGAACTTTTGAAATAGATAAAGATAATGTCATATGGCTTCTCTATTATGATGAGCTATGGAAATTCAATGGAGAGAATTCTGAAAAGATTGAGACTCCTTCTGGATATGACGGCTTTTCTGATATTGAAATAGATAAAAATGGGAAAGTATTTGTCAAAGGTTATGACTCTGAGAGCTGGAATCAAGTCATTCTTGAATACAATGGAACCTGGAATGCCATTGGAATATTTTACTCTGAACTGGATGAATGGATAGATGATTTTTATACTGATATTAATGGAAATCTCTGGGTTTGTGGATGGAGGGGAGCAAGGGAATACGATGGTTCAAAATGGAGCTTTATCTATATTCCCGGGTCTAAAGGTTTAATTGAAGAGCCTATTGATGTAAAGATGGATTCAAAGGGGAATGTATGGATAGCAACTCCTTATGGTCTCCAGAGCTTTGATGGGAAAGATTGGTGGAATATTCTTGATGATGGAAACCACTCAATAGGATACCTATATGCGATGAATATTGATTTCTCAGGAAAGATCTGGCTTGCAACCTCCTCTGGAATAAGAAGTTTTGATGGTCTTAGATGGTCTGAGGGTATAAAATATCCTGAAAATATTCCCTATTATGGTAATTACTCAGAATATTTGGATTATATAACTTCAATTGCTGTTGACAAGGATGGTCACATATGGCTTGGAAATATAGTTGGCGGATTAGCTTTGTTCGAATATAATGGATCAGGTTGGAATTTCAGGGAAGCACCTGAGAATTTATCTGGAAGTGTTTATGGGATTGAGACAGACTTAAAAGGGAATATCTGGATATTGTGGGGAAGCTATCCTGTTAGATACAACACTGGTGAAGTGTTCTGGGATATAAATGCTGAAAAAATATTTGTTGACAAGAATGATACCCTCTGGGCAGTTGGAGACAGGGTCTGGAAGTTTGACGGCGAGTGGAAGAGGTTCACTGAAGAGGATGGCTATCCTGAGGAAATTCTGACTGAGGTTGTCTCCTTTTCTGAGGACATATCAGGGAAAAAATGGTTTGGAGGTAAAGGTGAGTTATGGGATGAAGAGAATCAGAAATTTATTGAGAAGTTCTATATCCTGAGCTTTGATGGTGAGAAGTGGAGCTGGAAAGATATAACTGAGCAGATGCCAAAGATCTCAATCCCAGATGTCGGTGAGGGACTTTTTATACCAGATTTTATGACAATCACATATTCTGGAGAGATATGGTTTTACGGAGAGGAGTACTCTCAAACATATTCAATAAGAATTGGTGGGAAAGGGATTGAGGAGAAGGTATTCTGGACTGAGGAAAAGCCTTTTAGTCAAAGCTACGAAGCCTCTATTGGAAAACTTCCTGAGACTGGAATTTTTATACTGAAAGGAGAAATATACAACTCCCTTGGTCAGAAGGTTGCAGAAGACTCCTTCCAATTCTCAGTATTCTCTGAGGGGATCTCTGTTTCTGCTGGAATATCATCATCCTATGTCAGATTGAACGGAACAGCTTCCCTCTCAGGAAATGTCTCAAATGGTGAGGAGATTGTAGCAGAAAATATAAATCTAAAGGTCTGGAAAAAAGCTGGGGGTGAAGAGGAACTCATTCATGAGGAAATCTTTAACATACAACCAAAATCCTTACACCCTTTTTCTCTCAATCTTCCAACCAATGAGATAGGATTGGTTTCCCTTAGGGCAGAGGTATGGAAAGATGGAACACTTATAACTCAGGAAGAAATTGGTTATGAGGTCTGCTCTCCTCAGCTGGATGTATCTGTCTTCTCTCCTGAATATTGGGGAGATGAGGAGTTTGATATTTTGGTTGATGTCAAAAATTCCGGGAAGGTTGAAAGTTCGGTTAAAGTTAAAGTTCAGAGCCTTTCCTTTGAAGAGGATGTATCTTTAAATCCCAATGAGGAGAGGAAGATTCTGATTCCAGCAAGGATAACTCAAACAACAGACTTTCAGATAGAATTCTCAGGAGATTATGAAGGTTCAATAACAAAAAGGGTTGAGTATGGATACTCTGGCTCTCTCGAACTTTCCCTTCTTCCAATTTATCCGAAGGGAGAAATAGAAGTTCCAATATCAATCAGGAATAACGGGAAGATGGATTGGAGCAAGAATTTTGTCTTTGAACTTTTAGATACTCAGGGGATTCAAATTCAAAGGATAGAGAGAACATACACCCTATCCTCTCAGAGGGAGCTATCAGATAAACTTTCCTTCATACTTTCTCCAGGAGAATACACAATAAAATATCACTCAGAAATATTCTCGGGTGAGGGGAAGATAAGGGTTTCTGATCCCGGGATAGGAGTTTTGAGCATAGAAGATAACCAGAGATATCCAGAGGGTAAAGTTTCAGTTCCATTTACCTTAGAGAATAAGGATTCATTCCCTGGAGACTTTGAGATTGAATTCACTCTTAAAAGAGGCAATGAGGAGATTGGGCATTATACAAAGAGATATCTCATTCAACCCAATGAAAAAGTTGAGGACAGATTATTTTTTGAGCTTTCAGAGGGGCTATACAACCTTGAGATTAGAGGAGGAAAGCTTCCACCATCAAATGTATCGATAAATGTCCTACCCTATGAAAGAATTGCATGGAGAATCGCTCAAGATGATGTCAATGGAGGGTTCCTACCAATCTCAGTAAACTTAGATAATAGTGGATTTTCAAAATTCATTGGCTCAATCTTAATATCATCAAGCTTCTTCCAGGCTGAGGAAAATGCTTAGGTTGAATCCCTTGAAAGTAAAAACTTTACTTTTAGTATTCCCCTTGATTCTGCGGAAATTGGAGAGAATTCCTTTAAGATTTCCCTCTTAAATTCAACGGGAGAAGAGATTCTGAAGGAGGAGAGAAAGGTTTTTGTTCTTGGCTCTGATATTAGGATTTCTGAGATTCCATCTGGACTTTCCTTCAATGCGGGAGAGAATGCGGAGATTCCATTTAAATTTAAAAACTTTGGAAATAAAGAGGGGAAAGCCACCTTCTCCTTCAGGACAATGGATTTTGACGAGAGATTTGAAAGTGTAATTCTTAAGCCCGGTGAGGAGAAGGAGCTCAAAGTTCAATTTCCGATAGATGAGGATATAGTGGATGGAGAATATTCCCTCTTCTATAATTTTGAAGAAAAGGAGGGAGAGGTAAGATACAGGGTTCAGGGAATTTCTATAGATGTATCTGCTGAGCTTGACAAACCCTCATATAAAGAAGGGGAGACAGCCCACCTAACGATTAACATATCTAAGATCAAAGAGGGGAGCTTGGAGGGATTTGTAAAGGGCAATTATCTCGAATATGAGGAGGAAAAGGAATTTACCCTTTCATCCTCTGTCTCTATAGAATTTGATATACCTCTGCAGAAGATCACGCCTGAGAAATTGTTTTACGGAGTATATCACAAAAGTGGAAGAGGGATTCACCTGAATTCTATATACATTTACAAGGATGAAGATGTTAAAG
>Ga0123519_10004975_pt1 | contig 21334 bp, 4 predicted proteins | sample YelNatPaOPRAMG02_FD_87396 | JGI IMG/M metagenome (GOLD analysis project Ga0123519, IMG submission 87396) | Hot spring microbial communities from Yellowstone National Park - Yellowstone National Park OP-RAMG-02 (version 2) | ecosystem: Environmental > Aquatic > Thermal springs > Hot (42-90C) ...
ACATCAGCCTGTCAAATTCATCGCAGGATGAGAATACTGCTATAAACACAACTATTGGTACATTGAGTTGCACAGATGCAGAAAATAATACGAATGTTACATATAGTCTGGTAGCAACAGGAGATTATGCGAGCTTTAATATAAGTGGTACGAGTTTAAGAAACAGTGTGGTATTTGATTATGAGACAAAAAACAGTTATAATATTACGATACGAGTAACAGATGAGGGGGGGCTTTATTATGACAAGGCATTTACAATAACAGTTAATAATGTTAACGAAACACCCACAGACATAAGTTTATCAGCCTCAAGCGTTAACGAGGGAGAACCAATAGGAACGGTTGTGGGAACCTTTTCCACAACAGATCCAGATGTAGGACAGTCGTTTACATATACGCTTGTAAGCGGAACGGGTTCTACAGATAATGATAGTTTTACTATAAGCGGGAACCAGTTAAAAACAGCAAAGATATTGGATTATGACAATAAAAATCCTCTTTCTATAAGGGTAAGAAGTACCGATAATGGAAGCCCCAGCTTATATTATGAAAAGACATTTAATATCACAATAAATTTTGTTAATTATGCTCCTACAGATATAACATTATCAAATAACAAGGTATATGAAGGTAAGCCACTTGGAACGCGAGTGGCAACATTATTTACAACAGACGCCAATGCAAATGATTATCATACCTACAGTTTGGTATCTGGAGCAGGAAGTGATGATAATGGAAGTTTTAGTATAATTAATAATTGTTTATATACTGCCGCAGTATTTGATTATGAAACAAAATCTACATATAGTATAAGAATAAGGACCACCGATAATCATGGTTCATATTATGAAGAAGCTTTTACAATATATGTAATGTATTGTGGAGGAACTTGTGTAGACGATTATTCTCAATGGCCATATTGGAAATATATCTATTTAAATACAACAGCAACAGGAGCAAATGTAAGTAATGATGTAGATAATTTTCCTGTATTAATAAGATTAAATCCTTCTAATTTTTCGTGGTTTAACCAGACAAGACCGGGAGGAACAGATATAAGATTTGCTAAAGAAGATGGAACGCATTTACCTTATGAAATAGAAAGATGGGTAGATAATGCCGGCGATAATGATACTGCAGAAATATGGGTAAAAATACCTAGGGTATATGGTAATAATAATTTGCAGAGGTTTAAGATGCTATGGGGAAAAAGCGATGCAGCAGATAGTTCAAATGGATCAGCAGTATTTGAGACATCAAATGGATTTGTTGCAGTATATCATTTTAAAGAAAAAGGCACACAAACAAGATATAATTCTGCACAAAATAATTATAATGCAAAGCCTATTAATTACGATTCAGATGAAAGCAAGGCAAGTGTAATAGGGCTGGGAGATAGTTTGGAGACAAATGATTATGATTCACTTGGCAATATAACCATAACATCGCAGATAACATTAAGCTGCTGGGCAAAGCCGGCAGATTTTGTGACTTATGGAAAATTTATTAATAAACAATGGAGTACAAATGCTAATCCATGGCAGACATATAGTTTACAAATGGACAATAGTAGTCCTGCTAAATTAAATATGAATGTAGCAGTAAATGGTAGTCATTATGGACCAACAACATCATCTACCTTATTATTAAATCAATGGAATTATTTAACAGGTACGTTTAACGGTAGTTCTGCACAAACATATTTAAATGGTCTTGCAAATGGTTCACCATGGAGCGTCAGCGGAACAATATCTACTACTTCTACTAACACGACCATAGGAAGAAACGATACAGTTACATCTGAGCGATTTAATGGAGTAATAGATGAAGTTAGAATAGAAAATGTAGCACGCTCAGCAGATTGGATAAAACTCTGTTACGAGAACCAGAAGATAAATCAGACATTGGTTGATTTAGATGACTATAGGGAGTGGAGTTACAGCAAAGACATAAGAATAAACACAACAATAAGTGGAGCAAATATTTCAACAAGTCAGTATAATTTTCCGTTGCTTGTAAGGTTAAATGAAGGGAATTTTACTTTTAGTGAAGCCCAAGATAGTGGACAGGATATAAGGTTTGCAAAGAGTAATGGCGCACATTTAACATACGAAATAGAAAGATGGGACAGAGCCAATCGTGTAGCAGAAATATGGGTAAGAATAGATACCGTGTATGGAAATAATGGTTCGCAGTATTTTACAATGTATTGGGGAAAAAGTGGTGTTGGTTCAAGGAGTAATGGAAACATAGTATTTGACACAGCCAATGGATTTGTTGCAGTATGGCATTTGAGCGACGAAAACAAGACAACAGGTTATACAGATGCCACATATAATGGATTACATGCAACAGGCAACAATATGGCAGTAACAGATACAATAACAAGTGTAATAGGAAAGGGACAAACTTTTAACGGCAGCAATAAAAAATTAAGCGTATCAAGCGGAATAAATTTAGCAAATAGTAATATGACATTATCTGCATGGGCAAAATTTGCGTCTGCTCCTTCTTCGGACCAATATATAATTTCGCAGGGTACGGCTAGTGCAGATCAGGGATTACATTTTGGATATAATAATACTGCAACAAAATTTACGCTGAGATTTTATACTGATGATTTAGATCAGACTAACAGTTACAGTGGTGGAACAAATTGGCAGTATGTAGCAGGAACCTATCAAACATCAGATAAGGCTCAAAGATTATATATGAATGGTGTGCAAGACAATAACAGGACAGCAACAGCAAATTATAGTGGCACAGGGACACTTTATATAGGTTCATATTTGAATGGTACACAAAATTTCTGGAATGGCTACTTAGATGAGGTTAGGGTAGAAAAGGTAACGCGTTCTGCAGACTGGATAAAATTATGTTATGAAAATCAGAAGCCAGATCAAAAATTATTAGATACACTGTTAGAGGATTATAATCAATGGGCTTTTAAGAGAAAGATTTATATAAATACTACTTCTTTGGGAATGAGTGGGAATGTTGTTAAGTTTCCTTATTTAGTCAGGTTAAATAGTGGAAATTTTGATTTTAATCAGGCAAAAACCAATGGAGAAGACATAAGGTTTTCTAAATGGAATGGTACAAAATTCTGGTATCAGATAGAGCGATGGGATAAGGCAAACAGTGTGGCAGATATATGGGTTTTGGTTGATACTATATATGCGAATAATTCTACACAATATTTCTGGATGTATTGGAGAAAAAGTGATGCATTAGACAGGAGTAATGGAAAAGCAGTATTTGATACAGCCAATGGATTTAGAGGAGTATGGCATTTAGGGCCAACAATAGCTGCTAATGATACATTTAATGATGCTACATACAATGGATTAAATGGTACAAATAACAACTCCACAAGCGGAGATGGTATAAGTGGTAAGTCAAGATATTTTAATCAGGTAGGAAGCACTACGGTTTCTGTAGCAGATAATGTTTTACTAGAGCCCGATAGCATAACTGTTATGTGCTGGGCAAAAAGAGATGGAGCACAAAATTCTTATGCTAAGATTTTTTGTAAAGGGAGCAATGCTTCACCTTATGCTTCGTTTACACTTGAGATGAGAGTAGCAGATACCATGGCATTTCAAACAGCACGAACAGCAGGAACTCCCCAGTATGTATTAACAGAAAACACTGTTCCATCACAAGATGCTACATGGTATTTATTGACAGGCACATTTGATAAGACTACATATACGCAAAGATTTTATATAAACGGAGTGCAGGTTGCATCAACAACATCAAATACTAATCCCATATATTATTATACAGCAGATTATCCTATAAGATTTGGCTCTGAGGTAACAGATATAAATCCATTTAAGGGATGGATAGATGAGGCATCGCTTGCAAGATGCGTTCGTTCTGCCGACTGGATAAAGCTATGTTATTATAATCAGATGCCAAACTCAACTATAACAGAATTTAGAGACAGTGCAGATGCATTCAGACCATTGGGGATAAAAAGATATTATAGCGGCAGCACGCTGGATTCAATATATGTTGGAACAAGCAAGTGGGCAATAAAATTTAGCAGAAATATGGGAGGGGGCATAAAATTTTTGGCAAAAGATAGCACAAGCACAAATCAAATAAATAAAAATATGTTTTATCTTGTATATAACACATCACATAGCAGTGATACTGGCACAGGAACATTAACCCTGCTTGACAGTAGTATTGTATTTGCGCGTGTTCGTCAGCAGAAGAGTGTATATTCACAGCCATTTACAATAGATTATACTATATTGGGTTCTGGAAGGATGTATGTAAGGGTAACAACTCTTGCTACAAGCAATATAGGCACAGGGTTGGAATTTAGAATAGCAAACAATGCAACTGCGAATTACAAGAATATTTATTATGGAAGCAGCGCATCAAATTGCAGCGCAGTATTACATGTTGATTCTGGTAGTGGTAAATATGATTTGTTGATGGCTCCTTTTGAGAATTGGACTCAGGCAACAGATTTAACGGGCAGTTCATATTATGGGGGAATAAAGTCAACTAGCTGGGCATTAAAGGCGCCAAACAGGCAGAGCTGGGAGTATATGATAGATTTTTCTCATAGTTATATGCATGATAGTACCGAGGCACTTAAATACATAAATGATTATCGTAATCCAGATACATTGGTATTTTATGCAGGCACACCTTTGCTTGAAAATGCATGGGAGAACAGGTTAATGGGCCACTGGAAATTTGATGAAGGAAGTGGAGATAGTGTTTATGATGCCAGTGGAGGAGGTAATACAGCAAGAATAAGAGGAACAGCAAGATGGACCAATGGAAAATGGGTTGGAGGCGATAGCTTGAGTGAAAATGATAGTATAACAATAGCTCCAAACACTTCTTTAGATGGAACATATATGGGAGGATTTGTAATACTTGGTTGGGTAAAATTGGCGAGCAGTTTGAGTAGCAGTTCAAATATTATTAAAAAATATTCAAGTAGTAATAGCGGATATAAATTGACAGGCAATAGTAATGGTCAGCTCGTGTTTACTATAAGCAATGCAGGAACAAGCCAGACATTAACAAGCAAAAATGCAATACCAACAGGCGTATGGTGCCATATAGGAGCCCAGTTAACATGGAACAGGGATACTATGAAGATTTATGTTAATGGTGTATTAGATACTTTGAAATATGGTTCATTTGTCTCTTATATATCTGCAAGCAGCGATTCTGTTGTAATAGGTAAAGGTTTAAATGGGGTAGTAGATGATATAAGGTTTTATAGTGAGTTTTTACCCGACGAGGCAATACGAGCAATTTATTTAAGAGGCTATTCTCCAAATTTGGGAATGTATAGTTTAAGAAGTGAGAATGATAATACATTGAATTGTGATATAAATGGAAGAGCATATCAGCGGATTTTACCAGTATTTCAGATAAAAAATTACTGGGCAACATCATTACCAAGTTATGTATATATAGACGGAGTACAACTTACAAATAATGTTGATTATTATGCTGCAATGGATGACTGGAGTAACATGCTTACAATAGGATTTAACCGAACAATAAATGCAAAGAGTAATATTTTTATAGATGATAATTCTGCAATAGGAATATCATTGTCAAATAAGATGCCAAAGATGTATTGGGGGACAGTGGGAAGCTCACCCGTACATTTTTATGTAAAGAATTTTTGTGGTAATTATTTTGGCTCATCTAGTGCAAAGCAGTTTTATATAGATTTTAAAATGGACAGCGCCTCAACCAGCAGAGATGGTGAGATGTATCGTTTAAAAACATCCAAGCGAAGTCCATATAATAAGGCAGATACCACCACATCGGGTAATTTGCTGCCAACCAATTCGGGCTCAGATACAGGAGCAACTTTTGGGGCATTGGCATTTCAGGTTAGTGGAGGGAATTATTTATCATCATGTCTTGATGCTGCTGATATTCCAACATATACACTTGCAGAAAGCTCCTATGTTAGGTTAATTATTCAATTAGGTAAACGAGCATTGGTTAATGGTAGTTCTGTGTGTTCTCTTGTTACAAGATGGACAATATATCCAACGGGTCAAATATTCAGATGGGACAGTATTTTTTATAGAAGTAATACTCTTGTTAATCAACAGTTTGGTGTTTTTCAGAAATACGAAAATGTTTCAAATGTAAGACAAATAGATTCTATTTATACTGGAGGTATATGGGGAACATCAAATCTTCAGGATTTTGCAATGGGGTTATTAACGAGTAGATACGGTGGAACAAATCAGAATGACCCATTTACAGGTTTAACCGATACTGTTGCATTTTTTAGTAATAGTTCTGCAAATTATGCAGGTGTTAAGTTACAGGGAAATGTAAGAACATGGTCAACAATGCCACGACAGTTAATATTTTATCAGGATATTTCCCGTGCAAGCATTTCAAGTGCTGCGGGTATAGATTCTGTAATACGTGGAGTAAAAAATTTCCAGAGTGATGCTCTTACAATGACAACAGGAACACTTGTTAAAACTAGCGTTGGAGACTTTGGCGGAGATGGATTTAATGAGCGAGAAGGAGCGTATATAATAGATGTTTCAAATAGTGCAAATACTGCAAGATTTACGCTTAAGGCAAATGGACCAGCAAGCGGTGGTAGTGTTGATACATGTAGGTTTTATCCTGCATTCAGGTTAACCGGATATTATGCGACAGGTGAACCGCAATATGTATTTGTTGGTGGAGTATTAAAGGCAAAGGATTATGGGTATAATGTTTATCATAATAAGTCAAGAAAAGAAGTTATAATACAGCTTAATGAGATTATATGTTCTAATACAGAAATCTACATTTCTTACGACAGAACCCTTGCTGTTACAATGTCGGGTTTTGAGGCAAGACCGGGTGATGGCAACGATACGTTGCTGTGGAAAACAGAGAGCGAAGAGCAGAATTTGGGATTTTACATCTATAGACGGGTAAAACCGGCATTTATAGACAGCTTGTTTGCAAAAGGCATGGCAATAGGTGAGATTGATACATTAACAGATGATAATGCGATGATATGCTTAAAAAAAGGCTTGGTAAGTTATGCAGATACAGGCTGGAAGCTGTTAAGTGGGCAAATAATACCGGGTGCAAAAGGTGGAACCTCTTATGGACCTATGAATTATTCTATCGTAGATTATGGGGTCCATAATGATATTTTATATGAATATATGCTCGTGTCTGTTGATTATAATAATCAGACAGAAGTGTATAAAAAATATGCAGAGGTAAAACCAGGAAAAATTTTGCCAAAGGTATTTGAACTTAAGGCGAATTATCCAAATCCGTTTAAAACTTATACAGTAATTCATTATTCTGTTCCTGTAAAAACAAAAGTTAATCTATATGTTTATAATTTACAGGGGAGAATAGTAAGAAAATTGATTGATTATAAGGTATTAACACCAGGTTTTTACAAGGTAAAATGGGATGCCAAAGATGATTATGGAAGAAATGTTGCCACAGGTCCTTATATTTATCGCCTGAATGCACCTATGTTTACAAAAGCTAAAATAATGATTCTGGCAAAGTAAAGATATAAACATTTTTGTAAATTTGTAAAAAATTTTTCTAAAAAACCAATTACTAAAATTATTCCACAGCAAAAAGCCAGGTAATAGTGGCAATTGTGCGAGGGGAGGCTGGCGGCGAGCTTCATTTTTTTTATTTATATTTTCGTAATTAAATTTATCTGTTATTTGAAATGAGTTAATATATTTTTTTGAATAAAAATATGGAAAACTTAACAAATAATAATTATAAAAACACATGGGAACCTTTAGAGCCTCCCGATTTTAATAGTACCAAATACGGATTCTATATTGGCACCTCGGGTTATTATTTTGATGACTGGGTAGGTATATTTAATCCACCAAAATTTAAAAGCAAACAATTTAATCTAAATATACCAAAAGAAGATTATGATAGGTTATTATTCTATCAAAAATACTTTAATTTTGTTGAAATAAATTCAAGCTTTTATACAGAACCAGTTAAACAAACATATATTGATTTTGTAAAAAGAAGCCGTCAAAATACTATGTTTTCTGTAAAAGTACATCAAAGTATTTCTCATACAAAAGAATGGGATATTCAAAAAGCAACAGAAATGATGCAAAAACAAATAGAAGCTATTTCTCCTCTTAAAGAAGCTGGAAAATTTTATAGCTTTCTTTTACAATTAGAAGACTATAATCAATTTAGTGTAAAAAAACTTGATTATTTAATTAAAGTTTGCAATATTGCAGTTAAAAATTCTTTAGATATACATATAGAATTTAGAAATAAGACATGGCATAAAAAATATATATTGCAAAAACTTAAAGATAATGGTATTGGTATTTGCAACACCGATCTTCCGCCTTTTCCACATGTTTTCCCTTTAAGAGATTATGCAACAACACAAAAAGGATATATTAGATATTCTGGAAGAAATATTATAAATTGGTATCAAAAAGAAAAAGCAAAAACATATAAAGAGAGAATTCAACAAAGGAATAAAAGATACGATTATTTTTATAGCGATAAAGAAATTAATGATAATATTAAAGGCCAGATTAGCTTAAAACAAAAAACCAAAGAAACAGCAATTGCATATAATAACCATTTTAAAGCATCGGCAATAATAAATGCATTAAAAAATATAAAATTGCTTAAAGAAAAACTTAATATAAATTGAAGCTTTTTATTAAAATTAAGTAAGTTACAAGATAATAATTATTTTAAATAATTCAATAGAATTATTAAGAAAATATTTAAAGACTGTTTGGCTTAATCAATAAGTATTAGGCAATGTTTGTAGTTAAAAAATAATAAGGCTTCTTCAACCCAAAAAATATTTTATTAAATATTAATTAATATTGTGACCTACAATACAATATCATTACTAAAAGATAAAAGAAATAAGATGGAGACTTTTTCTGTTATCATAACACATCTTAAATAAAATCAATTTTTAAGGAATATTATGGGATTATATCAGGTATTAGATAATTTTTTTATTTTTTAACTTCTGTAATTTTTAATTCTTTAACTCTCAAATTTAAAAAGTTATTTTGTTATTATATTTTTAATATTTTAATTTATATAATTTTAATATGAATATTAGTATAAAACAAAAATATTTCATTTGTTCGTGTTTGCTTATCTTGATATTTGCAAATTTTTCTTTTTCTATAACAAAAATTGTTATTTTCCCATTAGTAAATAAAACCTCCAAAAATTCTTACAACTGGATTTCTTCGTGTATTGCCGATTATTTCTTTTTTCAAAAACAAAATTATCCCGAATTGCAAATAATGTCACCTGTTTTTATATTTCAATCAGATTCAAGTTGCTGGACAATGGATAAAGATAGTCTTTTAAAACTTCATTGGACAAAATGGCAATGGGATGTAGCAATAGGTGGGGAGTATACAATAGATAGCAATAATATAGTTTCTATAGGATTAAAAGCCGTATTTGTAAAAAATCAACGGCCCCAAAAGAAATTATATAAAAAAGAAAATTCAATTGAATCGGTTGGTAAAATATGCAATGAACTTTTTTATGATTTTATAAAAGATTTAGGAATAAAGATTATATCTGGTCAAAATAAAAAAAGCCATCTATCTAACAATAATTCGGCTTATGCAATATATTGTGCCGGATTTTATTATGAAATAAAGGGCGATTTAGCATCTGCTCTTTCAAGTTATTTGAGGGCAGGCGAAATAGATAAAAATTCTGCTTACATCTGGCTTAAAAAAGCCGAAATTTATAGTAAAATTGGAAGAATATCAGAAGCAAAGGCATCTTTTGCAAAAGCCATTAATTTAAGTAAAAACGATGCATTTGTTATTTCTAAAGCAGCAGATTTTTACTGTGATTTTGAAACAATAAAAAAAACAGAAAATTTTATAAATAAAAACATAACAATCCTACAACAAACGCCCGAAGGATTATTTGCAATAGGAAAATATTTATATATAAGTGGCGAAATAGAACGTGCCGTTGCAATGTTATCAAGAAGTATTGCGAATGGTCCATCAAATTTGGAGCCAGAGCTTTTACTTTGTAAGGCTTATTTGTCTTTTGCTGAATATGGTTTGGCAGAAGAAATTATCAACAGATTAATTAGTTATAAGCCAGAAAATATTGAATATCAAATAATTCTGGCTAACATTTACAAAAATAACAAACGTGTTATGGACGCCTTAAAAATATTAGAAAGCTGTTATAACAAAGATCCAAAAAATATTAAAATAATAATAATGCTTTCGGAAATTTATATAGAGCTTTCGCTATATAACAAGGCAGAAAAAATATTAATAAATGCAAAAGAAATATATCCACAGCTTCCCGACATTTATGTGAGCTTAAGCAGTTTGGCATTTAGTAAAGGCGATAAAAAACAGGCTATTGATTATATTAATACTGCAGAAAAATATTCCAATAATTTGCAGTCTATTTTAATAAATAAAGGTAACATTTTATTTTTAAATGGGGAAGTATCAAAATCGTTAAAATATTTTTTAAAGGCAGAAAAAATAGCAGGAAAGAATCCGATAATTATTAATAATATTGCAAATTCATATTTTGTAATGAATAATTTAAAAAAGTCTTCTTATTATTATAAACAACTAATTCAGATTTTTCCAAAACGAATAGATATTTATGAAAAACTTGCAGAAATTTCTGCTAAGCAGAAAAAAAACGATGACGCTATTTATTATTATAACAAAATTCTAGAATTAAACCCTAAAAATAAAGATGCGTTAGCAAAAGTAACAAAACTGTTATGTTTAAATGGTAAGGCTAAAGAAGCAATAGAAAAAGCAGAATCTTATGTTTCTTTAATGCCTAATGATAAAGATATCCTTATGCTTGTAGCAGAACTATACAAAGAGATAGGCTGGTATGAGGTATCTTTGGAAAAATATAAAATTTTGCAAAAGGATTTTCCCGATGATAAAACTATTGCCTTACAAATAGGCAAATGTATGTTTGATATGATTAAATATAAAGGTTATAATGAATATGAAAAAACAATATACATATTAAAAAATGCGTCAAAATTAGATCCCGAAAATTGGGAACCAGATTACATTATTGGATTAATTTATTTAAGATATAAAGGATATAATGATTTGGCAAGAGAAAGCCTGTCATCTGCTCTTGCCAAAACAAAAGATGAAAATATAAAAAAAGAAATTACAGAATTATTAAGAAAGGCGCAGTAATTTGTTTGTATATAAAATAATTATTTTTTTGTTTTTATTTTGCGAAGTATTACTGGCACAAAATAAAAAAAGCTCCGAATGGATAGATACCATTCCTCCTATTGTAAAAATCCAGCCTAAAGATACTTTTCATTCTAATTTTTTCCATATTACATTTGAAGTTAACGAAATAGCTAATGTGTGGTATAAAATACTTTCGTCTACTATTAAAGCAGAAAAACATCAGCAATATAAAACTCCAATAACAATTACAGAAGATGGAGAGTTAAAAATATTTTATTATGCCGAAGATCTGGTGGGGAATAAAAGCAAAGAAGATTCTATGAAATATGTTTTGGATACAAAACCACCAGAACTTAGTATATATCCCGAGCCCGGCAGATTTCGTAAGCCTGTTAGCGTAATTTTAAAAAGTAATGAACCTTGCAAATATTTTTATATTGGCTCGTTGATTGAACCAGAATCAAAGCTGATGCCTTTAAAAGATACTTTAGTTGTAAAAGATTCATTATCGGGATATTTTGTTGCAGTTGATAGGGCTGGTAATAAAACTTTTAGCAAAAAAATGACCTTTGTTATAGATTCAACTGTAATAGATGTTGAAATTAATCCAAAAGAAGGAATTTTTAATACCAGAAAAGAAATATCTTTTAAAGCTGTTCCGCCTTGTGATGTTTTTTATACTTTTGACCCTTTTATCCCAGCAAAATTATTTGAAAAATATCAAAAGCCTGTATTATTACCTTATGGAACAACCATAGTGCGTTATTATGCAAAAAATTCTCTTGGATGGGAATCGGAAATAAAAAAGAGCACCTTTATTGTAGATACAATTCCGCCTAAAATAAAATTTGAACGCTTTGAAGGAACAAATTTTGATACTTTGGTTCTATCTACAAGAAAAAATGCTGTTATCAGATATACTTTGAATAATATTTATCCAACAGAAAGTAGTAATCAATATACAGGTCCTATTGTTGTTCAAAGAAAAAGCAGATGCATTCTTAAAGCCATTGCCTTTGATATTGCAGGAAATAAATCTGATCTTTTTGAATGGCAGTATATATACGATAAAAATCCACCTGTTATAACATTATCAAAGCCTTCTGGTGTTTATAATGGTCCATTCAAACTATATGTAAATTCAAATAAACCCAGTACAATATTTTATACTTTAGATGGAAGCTCTCCTAATCAAAATTCATTGATGTACAAAGATGGTATTACAATAACAAAAGAAGGAATAACCAAGATTAAATTAAAAGCAATAGACGACGCAGGAAATACAAGCCCCGAAATTGAAGGAGACTATATAATTGATACCAAACCACCCTCTGTTAAGGTGAGAATAGAAGAAGATACTAAAGGAAATTTATTCTGGGTTAGTCTGATTCCAGATGAAGATGCAGATATTTTTTATGAAATTGATGCTTTTCCCAATCAAATGTCTTCAAAATATAAAGAAAGAATTTCTGTTAAGATAGGCCAGATATTAAGATACTTTGCTATTGACAGAGCAGGAAATAAAACAGAAATCAAATCATTAGACGAATTAAAAAGACCTATGGTGTCTGTTTCGCCGCCCGGTGGAATTTATAGGAGGGCTGTAAATATTTCGTTTTCATCTTCTGCGGGTTCTTTAATATTCTGGAGAATTTTGCCAGATACAGTATTTTATCCTTCGTCAAATATACCTGTGCTTTCTAAAGAAGGAAGTTATACTTTGGAATATTATTCAGAAGATCAGAATGGGTTAAAAAGTCCATTAAGACGGGCAGAATATATTCTTGATTTAACAATTCCAAAAGTAAATGTCATTGTCAAAAAAGGGAATAAAGATTCAATAAATGTATTTTTTGAGGCTAATAAAAATGTGTCTATATATTATACAACCGATGGAACAAATCCAGCATTTTCAGCAACAACTCATGTTGCCGGTAATAAACTCACTTCATCAAAGGATAGAATTACCATTCCCAAAAAAACAGATTTAAGACTTGCATTTTATGCAGAAGATGCTGCAGGTAATCAGAGTCCTATAAGAGTTATAAACCTTTTAAAACCAATAGTAATGTCTGATATTCCTTCTGGAACAGAACATATTTACGATCATGTTTTAAATGTGAATTTATTTTCTTTTGATGCTCAAAGCATTATTTATTACAAAAGAAAATCTGAAAATAATTTTTTAATGTATTCATCACCGCTTACAATTTTAAAAACAGATACTATAATTGTTTTTGCATTTTCCTCTACAGGCGAAAAAGGTGATTTAGACACACTTGTTTTTCTTATTGATTTTCCACCTCTGCCTAATTTTTTGTATCAACCTAAAGATCCAATCATAGGGGAGGTAGTATCTTTTGATGCGTCTTCATCGGAAGACGCAGAAACTCCTAAAGAAAAATTATTATATAGATGGGATTTAAATGGAGATGGAATTTTTGATACCGATTTTTCTTCAAATAAAATTGTTTCATTTAACTTTCAAAAAGCAGGATATTTTGATATTACTTTAGAAGTAAAAGATCTTCAAAAAAGAATTTCGTCTATCACAAAAAAAATTAAAATCCAGCCAAAATGTCCTAATGATATGATTGCAATATTTAAAGATAATGGCGATGCTTTTTGCATAGATAAATATGAATTCCCAAACGCTTTTAATCAAATGCCACTTTCTAATGTTTCTTGGGTTCAGGCAAAATTGAATTGTATGGATATTGGAAAAAGATTATGCACTTATGATGAATGGGTTTCTGCATGCAAAACATATAAAAAAAATATATCTGCTTATGACAGTAAACTTAAAAAGTCAGAATGTGCAGCTTCTGCTAAATCGGTTCAAAAATCGGGCTCTTTTTTAAAATGTGGTAATCAAAATGGGCCTCAAGATATGGTGGGAAATTTATGGGAATGGGTAGAAGATAAAGTGGTAGATTATCCTTTAATTGCGGGTGGTTCTTTTGCTTTTTCTGAATCTTCCGATTGCTTTACAAAATCTCAAGCAAGTGTTGGATTAAAATCTGGCGAGGTTGGTTTTAGATGTTGCAAATAATTTATGCTTTGGCAATAATTCTTTTTTCAACTTCTTTTTCTCATTCAAAAAATATAGAATGGTATTTTGACGAAGAAATAAAAGAAGAAGCTATACAAATTGGTTTAAACAAAATTGTTTTACCAGAAGATTATAAACAGGCAATAATATTTTATAATAATGCAGAATACAGAAAATGTGCAAATATTTTAGAAAAAATTATTAATTTAAATCTTCCAGATTCTTGCAATGATTTTGTTTTTTTTGTATTAGCAGAATGCTATAAACAACTGGGGCTAAAAGAACTTGCAAAAAGTTTCTATATAAATATTATTAAAAATTTTCCTAATAGCGATAAAGTTGAACCAGCCTTATTTAGACTAATTCAATATGCTGTAAAAGAAAACGACAGCGTTACAATAGATTCTCTAAGCTCATTGTTTATGCTTCGCTACAAGAATTCCATATTTATTTCTCCTATATTATTTATAAATGGAAAATTAAGATATTTTCAGGAACGATATGAAGATGCAATAGCCGTTTTATCTCAAATATCCAATAAATCCTCATATTTTGATAAGGCTCAATTTATTAAGTCATTGTGTTATATAAAAAAGAAAGAATTGGAAAAATCTATTATAATTCTTAATTATTTAATAAAAAGAACCCGTGATCCACAGGTTGTTAATGAATGTTATTGCTTATTGGGAGATATCTATTTTTTAAAATCTCAATATCAAACTTCATTAAAATTTTATAAAAAAGTATCAAAAAAATCAAAAAAATACAATTATGCGATTGTAAAGATAGCACGTGTTTATATAGAAACAAAAGATTATAAAAAGGCAAAAAATCTTGCAAAAAGTTTCATATCAAAAAACGAAGCAAATGAATATTTTTTTGAAATGGTATCTATTTTAGAGCAAGCCTATTCTCTGCTTAAAGAAGAAAAAGAAGAAGAAAGAGTTAAAGACTTTATTTATCAACAAATTAAAATAGCAAGAATTGTTTTTTTTGCGTTTGATGAAATAAATAAAATAAACAATATGACAAAAGTCTGGCAATCAATAATGAATAATGCAACAACTCAAAAAGATACAAGTCTTTATAAGACTGCTAAAAAAAATATAAATGAGCTTAATTTATTATTAAAAAAATATAACGAAATGCTTTCTAAATTTTCGCCATATATACAAAGTAAGCCAGAAAACATTTATTCCTTTTATGAATTAAGATATTTAGAAATGTTAAAGGATAAATCAACAATAATTTCTGATTCAATAACTATACTTGGCAAAGTAAAGGATAGTTTATTAAAAATTTTTTTAGATTCAAAAGACTCATTGCTTAATTTAAAGATTTTATCATTACAATCTGCAATAGACAGTTTAACAATTAAAAAAAATAAGTTTATAAGAGAACAACAAGTTGTTTTAAGTGAATGCTTTGGCACATCAGAAGAAAAAATTAGTTCAGACGAGAATCTTCAAATAAAATTTGTTGATTGGGCATTCGATCGCTATCAAAAGAAAAAGACCGAGCTAACAGAATTAATCAAAGAAATTAATGCAAAGAAAAAAGCTAAAACAGATAAAGATACATTATCAAATAAAGAAATTAATGAATTTATCTTAACAAATGATAAAAAAGCAAAAAAGCTTAAAGAACAAATTGCAGAAGATCGTCAATTATTAATAAATCATCTGCTTTCAATGCGTAATATATATCCCAAAAGCAAATATATGGCTCAACTCTTATTTAGACTCGCAGAGCTTTACTTTGATTTGGCATCAGATGAATTTGATTTAAAATTACAAGAATACGAAGCAAAAATGGCATCGGGAAAAGATACTGCCAGACTAGTTTTTCCAGAATTTAATTTAAAAAAAGTGATACAAGTATATGATGATATTGTAACTTATTTTCCCAATGATCCAATAGCTCCGGCCTCACTGTTTTATAAGGCTTTAAGCCTGCAAAAAATGAATGAATATGATAAGGCAAATAAAGTATTAGAAGAACTTACAGAAAAATACCCAGAGAGTGAATATTTTGTAGAAGCAAACATGAACATAGCAAGATATTATTTTGAGCATCCAAAAATCAATAATAATCAAGGTTACAAACTCGCTCAGGAAGCATATCATAGAGTTTTGTATTACCGAGATCATCCTCAATTTGTTTTTGCATTGTATGGTTTGGGTTGGTGTTATTATATGCAGGATCAATATGAAGAAGCTATTGCTGTTTTTAAATATCTTGTAGAAGAAGTAGCATTAGATTTTGATGTAACAAAAATAGACGAAAAAAAACAGGTAAGCAATCCATTGCTTAGAGATGAAGCAATAGATTATATAGCAATAAGTTTTGATGAAGAAGGGAGAATAAATGATGCGGTAAAATTTTTACAATTAATAGGAAACATAGACTATGCATCAATGGTTTTAAAAAGAATTGCAGAATTAAGGCTAGAAGACATGGATTATCATGCAGCAATAAGAATTTACAGAAGACTGTTAGAAGAATATCCTTATAGTATTGTTGCGCCAGATGCTTGTTTGGGGATTATAAAAACATACGAACTTTTAAATATGCCAGATAGTGCTAAAAAAGAACGAGAAACTTTTTTTGAACAATATTCAAAAGGTTCTAAATGGCAGGAATTTGTTTGGAAAAAAGATTCTTTGCTAATTCCTCATGTAGATTCTGTTTCTATAACAATGGGACTTTATATTGGCGATGATGCTTATAGAGAGGCAGAAAAGAAAAATGATACATTAATATATTCAAAAGCCGCTAAATTTTATAATGATCTTTATAAAAAATATCCAAATGACAAAAGGGCATTTGAAGCACTTTGGAATCTTGGTGTAATATTAGATACAAAACTTGGCAGGAGTCTAGAAGCATATAACAATTTTCTGGAATTTAGTCAGATTAAAAATGCCGATTTAACAAGACGTGAAAAAGCTGCATTAAATGCAATAGCTATTGCACAAAAATTTATTCCACAAGATACATTATTTGAGGCTGGAAAGCTTGATAGTTTTTCTTTAAGATTAATAGAAGCCGGATTAAATTACAAAAATCTTTTTCCAAATGGTTCTTCTATAGACGAAGTTCTTCTCTCTATGGCGTCTGTATATTTTAATAGAAAGATGTATTCAAATGCCTTGGAATTTTATGATATGGTTATTAAAAAAGGAGTAATAAACGAAAATTATTATGAGGCACTTTTTTATTTGGGACAATGCCACCTAGAAAAAGAAAACTGGCAACTTGCAGAAAAAGCATTTGAAAAGGTTTATAAAGATGTTTCTGAACCAACGCGAAAAAACATGGCATACAAGCTCCTTTTGCAGGCAAAATATTCTGAAGCCAAACAAATGTTTGCATCTAATGCATTTGCCAATGCGGCAGAGGCTTTTCTTTCTATAGATAAAAATTACCCAAATTCAGAATATGGGGATATTGTTTTATTTAAGGCAGCCGAATCCTACGAAAAGATTGAAAACTGGATAAAAGCATGCGAATGTTATTATCTGCTTAAAAATCATTATCCTAATTCCAAACTGGTTCCGGGAGCAATTTTTAATGCCGCTATAGATTATGAAAAAGCAGATAAATATGATAAAGCCGCAGAAACATACGAATTGTTAATTTCTTTGTATCCGAAATCCGAAAAAGCAAAAGATGCGCTTTTTAATCTTGGTCTTGCTTACGAAAAAATAGGAAAGTTAGATAAAATGGCAGAAGCAAATGAAAGGTATACTCAATTGTATCCTTCAGAAAAAGATGTACAGGCAATGCTTTTGCGCTCTGCTAAATATTATTATAAAGCAAAATTGTATGAAAAATCTATTAATGCCTTTAGGAATTTTATTTTGCAATATCCTCAAAATCCAACGATAATAGAAGCTTTTTATATGATTGGTAAATGTTATCTTGAAGTAAAAGATAAAGATAATGCTGTTCTTTCTTTTTCTCAGGCCGAACAGCTTAATGCAAGACTTAAAGCAGCCGGATTTGAACATAACGATTATTTTGCAGCAGAAGCAGCATTTTGCCTGGCAGAATTAAAAAAAGAAGAATTTACGGCTATAACTTTTGTATTACCAGAAGCAAAGTTAAAAGCAAACCAGAAACTTAAGACCCAATTACTTGCAGAGGCAACAAAGGCTTATGAAAAAGTTATACAATATCAAAGCGAAAGGTTATTTGAGGCTGCATATAAAATAGGGCAGATGTATGAAGAGTTTGTGAATACATGGTTAGATCAGGAAAGGCCAAAATTACCTCCTGTAAAGCTGGCTGTTCTAGAAAAAGATATTTTTCAAACAGCAGCAGCTCTTTTGCAGAAATCAATTGTTCCATATAAAAAAGTAATAGAAATAGGGCAGGGTTTTGATTCTTTGGGTAAAGAGCAAAAAGAATGGATTTATAAGGCAAAAGTAAGCCTTGCCAAAAATATGTATATGACTGGAAAATATTTGTCTGATGCATACTCGGCAATGCAAAATGCGCCAATTCCAGATGAAATAAAAGGAAAGCCTTTATATTATTATCAGTATCTTAAACAAGTTTTGGAGGCTGTTGAACCTCTTAAAATTCAAGTAATGAATTATTTTCTTACATCAAAAAAACAGCTTGATTCATTGGGTTTAAGTGGCCAAAATACAGCAAAATGTTTAGATGGTTTTTATCAATTATGTTTTGTAATTGGTAACGAATACGAACTTCTTGCAGAAAAAATATTAAAAGAGCCAGAAATACCTAAAGATATGTCTCAAGAAGAAAAAGATGAATTATCTTTCCAACTTGAAGATATTGTTTATGAATTACAAGACAAAGCCATAGCCTTATATGAACAGAATTTATCATTACTAAAAAAAGAAAATCTGGCTCAAGGAGAATGGTATCAAAAAATAATGCTAGGACTTGCAAGATTAGCTCCAGATAAATATGGTAAGGTTGTATTTACAAAAATGGCAATCTCTACATCGGGTAAATGGTTGTCAAGGCAAGACAGTGTTGCAGGATGGCGCTTGAATGAAATACCACAAAATGGATGGCAAAACACTATAGAAATTAATGGGTTAACAAGAACAATTAAAGATAATTCTGTAGCATATATATGGAGTTTGGATACAACAGCAATAAATAATTATTTTTGGCTTAATTTTTTTATACCAGGCCAACCTCGTGATGCTGCTATTTATATTAGTGTTTGTGGAAAATATTGGCTTTATTTAAATGGTGTCTTAACCAGTAGTGATACATTAGGTGAACGTAGTTTAGATAAAATAGATAGCATAACAGGAATACAGTCTCTTGTTAAAGGCGGAGACAATGATATAAGTATTCATGTAATTTCCAATCCTAATTCACCTAAAGGATTAGGAGTATATCTTGCTATGCTTGTTGATACTAATCAGCATTTTAAATCTCAGGAAAAATATAAAAAGTTGTTTGAAGCATCAGAAAATATTAAAATTGCACAAGTTGTTCCTAAGGATTCTTCAATTCAATTATCTTCATCTAACTTTGCTCATAATTTAACAATAGATACAAAAGAAAAAATACCTACAGCACATAAAGATTCAACTATTGGTAAAATTAGTAATATTAGCAGTCAAAAAGAATCATATAAAAGCATTAAAGAGCTAAATAAAAAATTAGAGGAATATAATAAAAAAATAGTATTATTAAATCAGGAGATAAAAAAAGAGAGAATAGAAATTCAAAAGATAAGAATTAAAAATGAAGATATAGATGAACAAATAAAAAAAGTAAAGCAAGAAAAAGAACAATTTTTAAAAATACTTGAGGAAATGAATAGAAAGAAATGAAAAATATATATCGCATAATTTATAGGTGTTATTAATTAACCAAAATTTAGCCAAATAAAAACTTCTTTTTATTTATTATATTGATTATAAATAAGTTATAAAAATTATAAATAGTATTTTACGATTTAATAAATTGATATTTAATATAAATAATGCAATATTGATTGATTGATTAATATATAACATATTGATAATAATAAAAATATAACAATATTTTATTCATTTTAACTAATTTTTTAAACTAAAACAGATAAATTTTTCAATTTTTAATTGATGAAAATTCTTTTTTCAGGTAAATAATAAATAAAAAATATATTTTTGATTGATTAAAAAAAGTGAAAATCTATTTATTTAATCAAAAGAACTAAAAAAATAAAACATAATTATTAAGAAAGTTAGGGCAATTATAAAAAAAATTTAAAAATGATAAAAATTTCATTATAATAAATAAATTTTTAAAAGGGGCACTAAGTAATATAATATAATATTAAAGCAAAAATAAGATGGTCCCATAAGCCTTCTCAATAAGAAATAATGTCGCATAATATATATTATGTAAACTATTTAGTATTTTAAAAATACAAATTATTTTTTAATTAGTTAGTAGCTTTATATATTAATATCACTACCCTATTTTTAAAAATATTTTTAAAATTTTACCATTTTATTTACTTAACTTTTTTATTTTTAATTCATGCTACAAAAAAATAGAATTATTATTAAAAAAATATTTAATCTTCATTAAACGCTTTTAAGATAGAAATGCTGTTTTTGAATTAGAATTTTTTTTATTTAATTTTTGATAAAATTGTTGCTATTATATAGATAGCAGCAAATAGGCATTTTACATATATAAAAAAACTTTTTTCCAAACAACAAAAGCTATAAAATAAATTAAAAATACGAGTTTTAATACGGGATAATTTCCATAATTATTATTTTTTGTTTATTATAATAATTTTGGAATAAATATTGATTTTATTATTTATTTATTTATTTTGATAATTTAAAAACTACTAAAAAACTTATCTTCCCTTCCAATCTTTTTTAATGTTTTTTATACTCAATTTTTATAATTATTTTTAGATTTAGATATATTTATATCCTTGGAAAAGACTTTAATTTGCTGCGCATATTTTATTTTAATTTAATTAGTTAAGAGTTTTTATCTATTAAAATTAATTAGTTAGGCAGGGCGAGTTTTTTATTTGATGTAT